>Ga0272441_10015921_pt1 | contig 10467 bp, 6 predicted proteins | sample SSMProp6N_FD_193582 | JGI IMG/M metagenome (GOLD analysis project Ga0272441, IMG submission 193582) | Marine sediment archaeal communities from Little Sippewissett salt marsh, Falmouth, MA, United States - SSM-Prop-6N | ecosystem: Environmental > Aquatic > Marine > Wetlands > Sediment ... | reverse complement strand
ATGATGGTCTCCTAGGTGGCGCCTCCGACGAGGCGGTCGATGTTCGCCCGCACGGTCACGCGGGCCTTGGCCTTGACCTGGATGCCGTCCTTGGCCACCGCGTCGATCGTTGCCCGTCCGCTGGCGGGGTTGGGACAGTCGATCACCTTCGGGTTCACCGACGTCTGTACCGCGTCGAGAATGTCGCGCCCCGCCAAGTCGATTGCGGTGGCCGTCTTCCACGTCAGCACGATGTTGGCGCGGTTGGCGGCGATCAGGGCGGTGATCACGTTGGGCACCCGCCCGCCGGCGAGGTAGTGGCTTTCCAGGTCGCGCGTCGAGAGCTGCAGCCCCGCCTGTACCGCCCGAATCTTGCTCAGTACGATCACGTGCGGGTTGACCTTCCGCAGGCTCATGCCGATCAGGTCGATGATGCTCACCCCCGCCCGCGCGGCGAAGGCCTGCAACCACAACATGAAGAACCGCCCGATCAGCAGGACGATGACCATCGCGACGATCGCGATGGCGACGATGACGACCCAGCCGGCTGTACCCAGTGCAAGCATCATTGGCTTTCTCCCTTGTGTCGTTTGGGAAATTGTATGTCGTTTGGCGCCGCGGCGGACGCGACGCAGGGTTAACTCTCTACTTTGCGGACGATCACGCGGTTGCCGGCGGCGCGGACCACCCGCACCTCCTGCCCGCGGTCGATCATTCCGCTCTCGGCCTGGGCGACGATCCGTCGCCCGTCGATGCGGACCGTCCCGGCCGGGCGCAGCGTGGTCTCGGCCGTGGTGGTCTGCCCGACGAGGCGCGTGAGCTCCTCGGACTCGGGCGTGCCCTCGCCGGGCGGGCTCGCGTCGCGGTGGAGGTAAAGCCGCCTGCCCAGCGCCGTGCGGGGCAGCAGCTTGACGGCCAGTATGATGTAAACCGGCATGAGCACCAGCACGGCGATAAGCATCACCAGCCCGAAGAACTGGTCGATCGACCAGGCTAGGTACACCGCCCACGCCAGCGAGCCCAGCGCCAGCAGGCCCACCACGCCGAAAGTCGGCGTGCAGACCTCCACCACCACCAGCGCCATGGCGATCAGGATCAGCACGATGATCAGCAGCAGCGTCCCGCTCATGTTGTTTCCGCCTCCGCCCCGCCCGCGTCTACCGGCGTGATCACCACGCGATTGCCCTCGATCTTCACGATCCGCACCTCACTGCCGGCGGCGATGAATTGTCCCTCGGCGATCGCGTCGAGGAGGTTCTCGCCGATCCAGACCTGCCCGACCGGGCGGCAGGGCCCGCGGACCCTGCCCGTATCGCCCACGCGGACCGTGCGGATGGGCGCGTCCGGGCCGGTGGGTTCCGCCGGCCCTGTCGGTGGGGCAAGGATCAGCCGCGTGCCCACCGGCGTGGCGGGCAGCACCCGCGCCAGCAGCGCCGCGGCCACCGTGGCTGCGATGAACGCCAGCATGATCGCCAGCACACCGTCGGAGAACAGCTCCCACGCCAGATCGGTTTCGGGAATCGGCAGCTTGTCCGGGGCGTTGGGGATCACGATCGCCAGCAGCCCCACGATGCAGCAGAGGATGCCCGTGATGCCCAGCACCCCGAAGCCCGGCGTGACGAAGATCTCCACGCCGATCAGCACCACGCCCACGCCGAACAGGGCGATCTCCCACCACGCGGCCAGGCCGACGAGGTACCCGCTGCCGAACAGCAGCGCCAGCGCGACGATCGCCACCGCCCCGGCGATCCCGAAGCCCGGCGTGTGCATCTCCACGTACCCGCAGAGAATCGCCATGAACAGCAGGAAGCCCATCACCGGCGCGGACGTGAGGAACTCCACCAGGCGCTCGGACCACGTGTCGGCCAGGATGGTCGGGTTCGTCGCGGCGCCGTAATGCTCCATCAGCCCGTCCAGCGGGGCATCCTGCGGCGCCTCGATCAGCGCCCTGGCGAAGCCATACTCCTTCGCCTCGGTCGGCGTGAGCGTCAGCAACTCGCCGGACGGGACGATGACCTCCAGCAGTTCCCACTCGGCTGCGGGGTTGGACGGGACGCTCGAGATGCCGGGCGGAATCTGCACCTTTCCGCGATACTCGCTCTGCAGCACGTAGCGCAGCTCGCGCGTGGCGACGTTGCGCACCAGCCACGCCTCGCGGTGGGCACTGACCATGCACTCGGCCAGCGAGACGGGGTACCCGTGCTGCTCGGCCGATTCGGCGAACTCCTTGCGGAGGACGGTTTCCACCTTCTCCCGCTCGATGCCCTCGATCGGCCCGGACAGCGAGATCGGGGCCGCATCGCCCAGCTTGCCTGTGGGGGTCATTACGATCTCATCGCAGGCCAGGGCGATCAGCGCCCCGGCAGAAACGCCGCGCGTGCGAATGTAGCAGACCGTGCGGATGTCGTTCAGGTCGTTCTTGAGCAGGCGGGCGATGTCCAGGGCCGCGTCAACGCGCCCGCCCCAGGTGTCCATGTCGAATACGATCAGCCCGGCCCCGCTCGCCCGGCAGCGGACGATCTTTCGCCGCAGCGCGTGGAACGTCTTGGGCGTGATTTCCTCTTGGATGGGAATCACGTAGACCTTGGTCAGCGGGTCGGCGAGCGGGGGCAGCGAAGCGCCGCGCTTCGCCGGGGCGAACCAGCCGTCCTCGGTGATGCGGGCGTCGGGTCCGGCGGCGGGGTATTGCTCTGCCGGCGCGGTAGTGGGGGAGGTTGTCGCCTGCGTCGTGGGGGAATCGGCCCCGGTCGGCTCGCCGTCCTGCGCGGCGGCGTACGACAGCGTCGCCGCCAGCGTTACCAGCAGCCACAACCAAGGCTTCCAATTCGCCCGCCGTCTTAGCGTCATACCCATGCTCCCCGTAAGCCACGTGATCGTGGGTGGATTCTACGCCCGCGCCGCGTCCGACGCAACGTCTGAGATGGCGAACGCGGCCTGCGGCGTCCCGTTCTACTCCCTGCTCCCCACGCCCTGCCGCTCTATTTCACCTCGGACAGCTTCACCGCGCGTTTCTCCCGCGCGGCGACCAGGGCGGCCTCCAGGACGCGCTGCGTCTGGTAGGCGTCGGCGAAGTCCGGCATGGGCACGACGGGTTTCCTGCGGGCGAGCATCCGCAGGATGTCGTAGGCCTGGTTGGTGAATCCGTGCTCGTAGCCGACGATGTGGGCGTCGGGCCACCAGGCGTCCACGTAGGGATGGTCGCCGCCGTGGGTGACCATGATGGTGCTCCAGCCCTGCACGGCGCGGGGGGCGGTGGCGTCGTAGTACTCCAACTCGTTCATCCGCTCGAAGTCGAACTTCACCGCGCCTTTGCTCCCGTTGATCTCGAAGCCGTTGCGGTTCTGGTTTCCGGTGGCTTGGCGGGCGCACTCGAAGCTCGCCACGGCTCCGCCGCTGAACCGCGCGAGGAACAGGACGGTATCATCTACGGTCACCCTGCCCTTGCGGCGGCCTTTCTTGAGTCCGGATGCGATGCCACCGGCGGCTTGGCCGGTCACGACTGCCCGCTCGCGAATGAACGTTTCGGCCACGGCGCCGCAGATTTCGGTGATCTCTTCGCCGGTGACGAAGCGGGTCATGTCGATGATGTGGGCGTTGAGGTCGCCGTGGGCGCCGGCGCCGGCCTGCTTACGATCGAAGCGCCACGCCAGCGGGACGGACTCATCCGCCCAGTCCTGCAGGTAGAACGCCCGCACGTGGCGGATTCTTCCGATGCGTCCGGACTGGACGAGTTGGTGGGCCAGCGCCACGGCGGGGCAGCGGCGGTAGTTGTACCAGACGAAGGTCGCCGCGCCGGCGGCCTTGGCCGCCTGGGCCATCTCGCGGGCTTCTTTCAGCGTCGCCGCGATGGGCTTCTCGCAGGCGACGGCCTTGCCCGCCTGAATCGCCGCCCGCGCGATCGGTGCGTGGAGCTTGTTGGGCGTGCAGATGTCGACCAGGTCGATCGCCTCGTCGGCGATGGCCTGCTTCCAGTCCGTCACCGTGTGTTGCCAGCCCCAGTTGGCGGCGAAGCTTTTGAGTCGCTTCTCATCGCGCCCGGCGGCCGTGTGCAGCACCGCCCGGCGCGGGCAGTCGAAGAACCGACCGACCTGCCCCCAGGCGTTCGAGTGCGCCCGACCCATGAAGCCCTGGCCGATCAAAGCGACATTGACGGTCTTCTTCGCAGGCATGACGGCTCCTTCCGTTCGCTGAATGATCGCTTGGACGCGGAGGTCCAGAGAACGACGTGCCGGCTGGGCGTGTTCTTTCTCTGTGCCTCTGCGTCTCTATGTTGCATGCTTTTCGGTGTTCTAGGCCAGGCTCGCCGCCAACTGCCCGCTCCGCCACGGGCGGAGGATGCCGATGGAGTCCAAGTATGCCTCGCAGCGGGTCATCATCCCGGCGTCGTTGCTGTGACCGTCGAACTGGAGCGTCAGGAACGGCCGCCCCGACGCGGTGCGGATGAAGTGCTTGATGAACGAGTCCGGCCCGCACTTGAAGTTGGTGATGTGGATCACGTGCAGGTTGGGATTCTCGCGAACGATCTTGGCGGCAGCGAGGATGCGCCGCCCGAGGTTCCAGAACATGTTGTCATTGACGTCGCGGACGTCCACGTCGTCGGTATCCAGGAAGTCCAGCGGGATGACGTTTACACCGTAGTGGTCGCGCAGCTTGCTCGCCACGGAGAGGTTCATCCCGGCGTCGTGCACGTTGTAGGGGCGCCCCATCAGCACGATGCCCTTGGCGCCGCTTTTGGCCAGTGTGTCCATCGCCTTTCGTCCGGCCTGCAGCACCCGCGCCTTGAACGCGTCCTGCGCGGCGAAGCCCGCGGCGGTGGCGGCTGTGACCTTGCGGGCGCCGATCCCCATCGGCTTGAAGAATCGCTGCAGCTCTTGCGCGACGCGCTGGCGCCCGTTGCGGAAGCGCACCGTAGGCATCATCAGCTTCTCGGCCGCCCCGGCCAATCCCGGCGCCTGCCGCACCACGAACGGCAGCGTCTGGTGCCACGGGCACAGGTGCGACTCGACGTGCATCCACTGCGTCTCCATGTCCAGGACGTTCGGGACGAGGATGTAGTCCAGGTCGCCGCGGTCCATCAGCGCCCGCACGTGCCCGTGGGCGGCGATAATCGGGAAGCACGGCTCGGCCACCACCGTTTCCAGCCCCGCCTGGACGATCTTCTTGTTGGTCGGCTCGGACAGGACCGTCTCGAAGCCGCACCCGGCCAGCATCGTCCGCCAGAACGGAAGCGTCTCGATGGCGAACAACGTCAGCGGAATGCCCACCTTCGGCGCCCCGGCGGGGACGCTCGGCAGCGACGACTCGTCCAGCAGCAGTTTCTGTCGCCAGGCTGACAGGTCTTCGATCACCGGCTTCTGCTCGGCCTTGGAGGCCTTGCGGAAGCGGTCGGAGCACTTGTCGCCCCAGTAGGTCTTCTCGTTCTCGACGGTGAATTCCTGGATCTGGCAGGCGTTGGAGCAGCCCTTGCAGGTGAATTCCCGCAGCGTGTAGTTCACGCGCGACAGGTCGTATCCGCGGAAGGCCGATTCGCGCCGCACCGGCGACGCCGATTCGGATACGTACCTGCCGAGTTGCTCGGCCGAACGCGCCTCGCGGGGCGCGGCGCAGGTCATCTTGTCCCGTGCCAGCAGCGCCGCCCCGATCGCCCCGATCACGCCGTTGTGCGGCGGGACGATGATCTCCCTGCCCGTGACGGCGGCGAAGGCGGCCGCCACCGCGTCGTTGTAGGCCGTGCCGCCCTGGAAGAAGATCGCCTTGCCGATCTTCCGTCCGCGGACCACGCGGTTGATGTAGTTGTAGACCACCGAGTAGGCGAGCCCGGCAACCAGGTCGGCCTTGTCCGCGCCGCGCTGCATGTAGCTGTTGACGTCGCGTTCCATGAATACCGTGCAGCGCTCGCCCAGGCGGATGGGCGCCTTGCTGGACAGCGCCAACTCGGCGAACTCGCCCTTGATGGAGATATCCAACTCCTCGGCCCGCTCTTCCAGGAAGCTGCCCGTCCCGGCTGCGCAGGCCTCGTTCATGGTGAAGTCCACCACCACGCCGTCGGACAGGGAAATGAACTTGGAGTCCTGCCCGCCGATCTCGAAGATGGTGTCCGGAAGGCGCCCGCCCAGCATCTGCCTTCCGACGTAGGTCGCGCCAGTCTTGTGGCAGGTGATTTCGTCGTTGATCGTGTCGGCTCCGACGAGTTGGCCGATCAGCTCGCGCCCCGAGCCGGTCGTGCCCACGCCGCGGATGCCAAGCCGCCCGCCGAACACGCGGCGGATCTCGGCCAGACCCTCGGTGACCACCTCGATGGGACGCCCCTGCGTGCGGACGTAGATCTCGTGGATTAGCCGCCCGTCCTCGTCGAGCAGCACGAGGTTGGTGGAGACCGAACCGACGTCAATACCAAGGTACGTGTCCACGACGCTGCCGTCGGCGGGCAGTTCGGCCGGTTCGTCCCGGTCGCGCAGCAGCGTCACCCGCTCCATGCTCAGCGGCGAAGTGGTGGGGAACTGCCCGTGGGCCGAGTCACTGGCGGCGCGGAGTTGCGACATGCGCGACAGGTCCGCCGTGACGGTAGCCTGCGACGCGATCACGGCGGCGCCGACGGCCGGAAGGTGCGCGAACGCCGGTGGGATTACCAACTCCTCTTCGCGCAGATCGAACGCTTCGGCCATCGCGCGGGTGACGGCGGAGTTGGCGGCCACGCCGCCGATAAACGCCACCGGCGCCTCCACCGGGTGCGAGCGGACCACCGCGGTGCGGAAGTTGCGCGCCACGGCGTTGCACAGCCCGCGGAGGACCTCCGCCGGGGAGTAGCCCTTCTGCTGGGCGTGGATCATGTCGCTCTTGGCGAAGACGCTGCATCGCCCGGCGACCTGGGCGGCGCGTTCGGCCTGCAGCACAAGCGGCCCGATCTCCTCGATGGCGTACTTGAGGCGTCCGGCCTGCTGGTCCAGGAACGAACCCGTCCCCGCGGCGCAGTCACCGTTGGTGGCATAGTCGATGATTCCGGCAGCGTCGCCGTTGCTGGCCGGGGCCAGACGCAGGTACTTGCTGGTCTCGCCGCCCATCTCGAAGACGGTGCAGGCTTCCACGCCCATCGCCGCCAGCCCGGAGGCGATGGCCTTGAACTCGTTGACCACATCCGTTCCGAGCTTTCCGGCGGCGACCTGCGCGCCGCTGCCGGTAAGGCACACGCCCCGGACGTGCTCTCGCCCGACGGCGGCGATGACCTGCTCCAGCAACTCGGTGGCGGCTGCAATGGGCTTTCCGCGCGTACGGCGGTAGGGCAGGACGTACAGCGCGCCGCCAATGGCAGCGCCGAGGCGGTCGAAGCCTTCGGCCTGGAACGCGCCGGCGTCCCCCTTCAGCAGGACGGCGGCGGTGGCGCTCACCGCGCCGATATCGATTCCGACGTAGCCACTCATTAGTTTTACTCCGTCTTCGCGCGTCCGCGCGGCGCGGGCGGGCCAAGAAGGCGCCAGCGCCCGCCTCAAACGCAGCGAGGCCCCAGCCGAGCACTGCCCCCGTCAGACTCGTTCATGATTCCGAAATCCGGGCAGCTTTCCGTCACGCAGGCGAATATTCGCCGCCGCGGGAGCTTGCGGTTTTCGAGTCATGCAACTCTAGGCATCCTCCGCCGGGGCGAGGGGCATTATGTGGAGATTTTACCGTTCCTTGCAAGCGAAAACCGTGGGGGGCGGGTGACAGCAGGGCGGCGAGTCCGGCCGCTAAGGGTGGCGAAATGAGCGCAAAAAAACGCCTCCACCACGGTGCCGGTGAGGACCTATGAAGAAGAACCCATTATTCTTAAGTGGTCGGCTGCCAGGCGCCGGCTGGCGACGTCTCGGACTAGGCCTACCTAAATGGGCTTATCGGTTCTCTTCACAGCGATCCTCTGTCGAGCACGGCAGAGGCTGCTTAGTGCATTATACATTACAGATATCGACGCGCCAGCGAGGAAACTTGAGCGCGTCGTTTTCGCCCCGCGCGGCGGGTCTGCCAAGCGGCCGTCGCTTCGTGAGTTGGCGAGTCATTTATTATGCGCGAAGTTCGGCGGCGAACTGCTCCTTCATCGCCGCGACGACCTCGGCGACCTGGCGATCCGCCTCCTCGCTGCGGAGCGTCCCGGCGTCGCTGCGGTAGGTCAGCGTCATCGTGACGCTCTTACGCCCGGAGGGGATCTGCTTGCCGCGGTAGATGGTCACGTAATCCAGGCCCACCCGCAGCGGCTGGTCCAGCGCGGCGACCGCCTCGGCGAGATGCTGCCAGGTGACCGCCTCGTCCACCACCAGCGACAGGTCGCGCTGCACCGCCGGGAAACGCGCCACCGCCTGGTACGTTCGCACCTTGCCTGCGCGGGCGAGCAGGGCGTCGAACCGCACCGACGCGGCCGCGATCGGGCGTTCCGGGCTCAGTCCGTAATGGTCCAATACCTTCGGCGAGACCATGCCGATCACGCCCACCGTCTCGCCGTCCAGCAGCAGATCGGCCGCGGTGTCCTCGGTCAGCCCGCCCGCGGCGGCTGCGTCCTGACGCACCTCCAGGCGGGCATCGGCGTCTACGCGCCGGGCCACCGCCTGCAGCGCCCCGCGCAGGTCGCGCAGGTCGCCGGTGGTGACGGCCGCCAGCTCGGTCCGCTCGTTCGGCAGCGACTGCCCGGCCTTGGGCGGGAAGACGCTGGCCAGCTCGAAGAGGCTCACGCCTGCGGCGCCGGCGTCCTGGTTGTTCTTGCACGCCCGCAGCAGGCTGGGCACCAGCGTGGCCCGCAGTGCGTTGTTGGTTTTGCGGACGGCTGCGTCCACGCGAACCGCGTCGCTCTGAGCGAACAACTCCGCCTCGCTGGCGTCCACAAACGTGCTGGTGACGGCCTCGTCGAAACCGGCCGCCATCATCGTCTCGCCGATGGTGCGGCGGGTGCGGTGGGTGAGGCTCTCGGCCCGCACGGCGTGGGTGACCTTCGCGCCGACGGGGATTTTCTCGTACCCGTCGACGCGGGCGATCTCCTCGACCAAATCCGCCTCGCGCGACAGGTCCGCCCGGTGCGGGGGAATGTTGCAGACGATCTGCCGGTCGACGATCTTGGGCTCCAGTCCCAGACCGGCGAGGATCTCCACCTGCCGCTCGGGCGGGGTGACCTTGCCCAGCAGCGCGTCGCAGCGAGTGGGACGCAGCGTCACCGTTCGCGGTTGCCACGGTTCAGCCCAGACATCCACCACGCCCTCGGCCAACTCGCCGCCGGCCAGGTCGCAGATAAGCTGGCAGGCGCGGCGGGAGGCCTCATCGAGCAGGACCGGATCGACGCCCCGCTCGAAGCGATAGTTGCTGTCGCTCATGATCTGCAGCTTGCGGGAGGTTCGCCGCGTGGTGAGCGGATCGAACTGGGCGGCCTCGATCAGCACGTTGGAGGTTTTCTCGGTCACCTCGGTGCTCAGCCCGCCCATGATCCCGGCGATGGCGACGGCCTTTTCCGCGTCGGCGATCACCAGCATGTTCTCGTCCAGCGCGCACTTGGTCTCGTCGATGCTGATCATCAACTCGCCGGGTTTCGCGCGGCGGACGACGATGCGATGTTCGGCGAGCTTGTCGTAATCGAAGCTGTGCAGCGGCTGGGAGTACTCCATCAGCACGTAGTTGGTCACGTCCACCACGTTGTTGATGCTCCGCAGTCCGACGGCCTCCAGGCGTTCGACCATCCAGGACGGACTCGGGCCGACCTTGACGTTGCGGATCACGCGGGCGGTGTAGCGCGGGCACAAAGCCGGTTCGAGCACCTCGACGCCCGTCATCTCGGACGTCTTGCCCTTGGTGGGCAGCTTGCCGATGTCCGGCGGGCGGAATGCCGCGCCCGTCGCCGCGGCGATCTCGCGGGCGACGCCCAGGTGTCCCAGGCAGTCCGGGCGGTTGGAGGTGACCTCCACGTCCAGGACGATGTCCGTGTCGGTCTCGATGATCTCTTCGAGGTTCAGCCCGATCCGCGTCACCAGCTCGCCCAGCTCGGCGGCGGGCATGTTGATGTCCACGTAATCGGTCAGCCAGTTCAGCGATACATTCATAGGATCAACCCTTTTCTGCGTCGTATTCGGCGAGCGGACCATCGTACCGCGGCCGGGACGGGGCGTAAAGACCGTCTCGCCGGGCGCGACACGGCTTGCAGGCGGCGCGGGCAGTCGTTAATCTAGGCCCGGTCGGGCGCCGGCAGCGCCCGCGGAGAACGGAAAGCCAATGATGATGACCCGTCGACATTTGACGTTCGGCCTGGCTTTGCTGCTTCTGGTGGGGCTCTGCTGCGGCGAGCTGTCCGCGGAGGGGCGCCGGGAATGGGTGGACGGACAGTGGGTCCAGTCGGCGCCGCCCGCCGAGGGTACAGCCGAGGGCGAGCTGTCGCTCGTCCGCGACCTCTACGACGTCGCGCATTACTCCAAAGTTGTCAAGGCCGCCCGGAAGTTCACCGAACGCTACCCGGACAGCGACGCCTACGAGGAGGTCTGCCTGCTG
>Ga0272441_10015920_pt1 | contig 10467 bp, 8 predicted proteins | sample SSMProp6N_FD_193582 | JGI IMG/M metagenome (GOLD analysis project Ga0272441, IMG submission 193582) | Marine sediment archaeal communities from Little Sippewissett salt marsh, Falmouth, MA, United States - SSM-Prop-6N | ecosystem: Environmental > Aquatic > Marine > Wetlands > Sediment ... | reverse complement strand
GCACCCCTGGGACGAGTCGCGCCGAGGTTCGGCTTGACTTGCCGTGCCGGTCCCTGTCCAATCGGCCGTCGTGGGGGTGCATCCTCATGGGAGGACGAGGCGTTGAATCGTCGCGGGTTTCTCAGGACATGTGCGGCCGGCGTTGCGCTGGCGGTCGCGGGCCGCCGCGGCGCCGGTGGCGCCGAGGCCGGCCGGCGTCGCCCCAACGTCGTATTCATCCTGGCCGACGACCTCGGCTACAGCGAACTCGGCTGCTACGGCAACACGTTCAACGAGACGCCGAACCTCGACCGCTTGGCCCGCCAGGGCATGCGTTTCACGGATGCGTACGCGGCGGCGCCGGTCTGCTCGCCGTACCGGGCGGCGCTGATGACGGGCGAGTGGCCGGCCCGCGTCGGCATCACGGATTACCTGCGGCCCAACGATCGGAAGCACCTGCCGCCCGAGGCCACGACCCTCGCCGAGGTGTTCAAGTCCGCCGGCTACGCCACCGGCATGATCGGCAAGTGGCACCTGACGGGCTACGACCATCACGGGGCGAAGGAAATCCGGCCCACCGACCAGGGATTCGACGAGGCCGTCGTGTCCGAGCAGCGAGGCATCGGCGGCGGCTCGTACTGGAACCCGTATCACTTCAACCCGGCCGTCGAGCAGCGCCTGCCGGGTAAGGAGTACCTCGTCGACCGCGTGAACCTGGAGGCCGTCCAGTTCCTCCAGCGCCACAAGGGCGAACCGTTCTTCCTTTACGTCAGCCATTATGCCGTCCACACGCGGCTGGTCGGAAAGCCGGACCTCGTGGCCAAGTACGAAGCCAAACCGGGGGCCGGCAAGGGTCAACGCGCCCGGAAGAACAACCCGCACCTGGCGGCCCAGTTGGAGACGATCGACGAAGGCGTCGGCATGATCGTGCGGACACTGGACGAACTCGGCCTGGCCGACGACACCCTCCTCCTCTTCACCGGCGACAACGGCGGCGAGGACCGGGTGACCTCGAACGCCCCGCTTCGGGCCGGCAAGAGTACGTTGTACGAGGGCGGCATCCGCGAGCCGCTCGTCGTCCGTTGGCCGGGCGTCGTGCCGCCCGGCACGGTTTGCCGGACGCCCACGGTCAACTGCGACTTCTTCCCGACGTTCGAAGCCATCCTGGACGTGACGTCCGACGCGACGCAGCCGGTGGACGGCGTCTCGATCCTGCCGCTCCTGAAGGACCCGTCGGCCCGCCTCGACCGCGACGCGTTGTACTGGCACTATCCGCTTGCCAAGCCGCACTTCCTGGGCGGCCGCTCCGCCGGCGCCGTCCGAATGGGCGACTGGAAACTCATCGAGTTTTTCGACACCGGAGACGTGGAACTGTACCACCTGGCCGACGACCCTGGCGAGACGAAGAACCTTGCCGCCACCCGGCCGGACAAGGCGAACGACCTGCGCCGGGCCCTCGCCGCGTGGCGGACGCGCGTCGGCGCCAGGATCCCGCCCGACTGCCGGGACTACGACCCCGGGAAGAAACGGTGACGCCGATGGACACCCGAGCAGGAACGTGGCCGTCCGCCGAGGGCCCCTCCACCTCGCCGACGCGGCGTGGGTTCCTCAAGCGGCTGGGCCTGGCAGCCGCCGCGGCCGTTGTCGCCGGACCCGCACGCGCCGCCGGTGCCGGGCGGGCCCCTTCCGCGGCGGCGGGCGACGGCCGGCGAAAGCCCAACCTCCTCTTCATCCTCGCCGACGACCTCGGGTGGATGGACACGACGGTCTACGGCAGCCGGTATTACGAGACGCCGCACATCGCCCGTCTGGCGGCCCGGGGCATGCGGTTCACGGACGCCTACGCGGCCAACCCGCTCTGCTCGCCGACGCGGGCGAGCCTGATGACGGGCAAATGGCCGGCCCGCCTCGGCATCACGACGCCGGCGGGGCACCTGCCGCCGCAGCCCGACACACCCCTGATGCCGGAGCGCGCCGCGCCGAACCGCCGGATGATCTGCCCGCGAAGCCGCCGCGTCCTGCCGCGCGAGGAATACACCATCGCCGAGGCCCTCCGCGACGCGGGGTACCGGACGGGGTTCGTCGGCAAATGGCACCTGGGCGTGCCCCAGGCGTACTGGCCCGAGGCCCAGGGGTTCGAGGTGGCGTTCCACGGCGCGCCGGACCCCGGCCCGCCGAGTTACTTCTCGCCGTACCGCTTCCGCGCGGGGACCGTTGCGAACGGACCCAAGGGCGAGTACATCACCGACCGCGCCACCGACGAGGCCGTCCGGTACCTCGAGCGGCACCGCGACGAGCCGTTCTTCCTGTGCCTGTGGCACTGGGCGGTGCACGCCCCGTTCCAGGCGAAGGAGGCCCTCGTGTCGGAGGCCCGCGGCCGGACGGATCCGCGCGGCAAGCAGGACTGCCCCGTCATGGCCGCGATGATCCGGAGCCTCGACCAGAGCGTCGGCCGCGTGCTCGATACGCTCGACCGCCTCGGCCTGGCCGAGGACACCGTCGTCCTTCTCTTTTCGGATAACGGCGGCAACATGTATAACACCGTGGATGGCACCACGCCGACGAACAACGCCCCGCTGCGGAGCGGCAAGGGTTCCATCTACGAGGGCGGGGTGCGCGAGCCGATGGTCGTCGTATGGCCGGGCGCCGTCCAGCCCGGGTCGCGGTGCACGGAGGTCGTCTCGAGCGTCGACGTCTATCCGACGCTCCTCGAGATGGCGGGCCTCGCCCCGCGCCCGGGCCAGGTGCTCGACGGCGTCAGCCTCGTGCCGGTCCTCAAGGGGGAGGGCGGCCTCGACCGCGACGCCGTCTTCTGCCACTTCCCGCACTACGTCCCCGCCACGGGCAACCGGCCGAGCACCTCCGTCCGCGCGGGGCGGTGGAAACTCATCCGTTTCTACGGCGAGGGGCCCGACCGCACGGACGCCTACGAACTCTACGACCTCCACGAGGACATCGGCGAGACGACGAACCTGGCGGACGGCCGTCCGGAGGTGGTCCGCCGCCTCGCCGCCCGCCTCGACGCGTTTCTCCGGGAGACCGACGCCATCGTTCCCGTGAAGAATCCCGCGTACGGAAAGGCGACGGCGGGATGGGTCCCGTCGAAGGACTGCCGACTCTCCGTCGCCGATGGCCGGCTCGTCGTCGAGTCCACCGGCGGGGACCCCTACCTCTGGACGGACGACGTGCCGGCGGTGAAGGGGCCGCTCCTGGCCGAGGTCCGCATGACATCGACCGCCACGGGGGGCGGCATGATCTTCTGGGCCACGCGGCGCCAGGCCAACTTCCATCGCTCGCGGCGCGTGCTGTTCCAGCCGACACACGACGGGCAGTGGCACGACTACGAGGTGGCGCTGCCGGTGGACGGCACGCTCGCGCGGCTGCGCATCGACCCGTCGGCGTCCGCGGGGCGCATCGACATCGACCGCATCCGCCTCCGCCGGCCTGGCGGCGAGGTGCTCAACACATGGGACTTCGGGGACGCCTCGGCCGAACGCTGATTGCCGCGCCCCCGCAGCACGGGAGGAACTGACATGCAGTGCCTGCGCGCATGGCTGAAGCCCTACGTTCTGGCGGCCGTCGCGGCGGCCGCGGTCCTGCTCGCCGGCGGATGCGACGAGCCGCACCAGCGGGCCGCCGCCGTCGACCTCATCGCCCAGCCGTACCGCCTGGACACGGGCCTCCTGTCGCGGAGCATCTCGTTCGAGAACCCGACCGGCGCCCCGGGCGCGGGCGGCAAGGCGGCCAGCCGCCTCGGCGCCGGACGCAAAGGCAGCCCGATGCGCAACGTCCGGCCCGGCCAGACCGTCCCGTTGTGCGACATCGGCGGCTCGGGCACGATCCGTCATATCTGGATAACCACGCGCCCGATACCCGAGAACCTGCGCGGCCTCGTCCTGCGGGCCTGGTGGGACGGGCAGACGCATCCCAGTATCGAGTGCCCCGTGGGCGATTTCTTCGGGTTCGCCCACGGCAAGGTAATGGCGTATGACTCGGCCGTCCACTCCGTGGGCGAGAAGGCCGGCATGAACATCTGGCTGCCCATGCCGTTCCGCACCCGGGCCCGCTTCACCCTGACGAACGAGGGCGCCAAGGCGGTCCCCATTTTCTACCAGATCGATTACACGATCCGCGACGCGCATCCCGCCGACGTCGGCCGGCTGCACGTGCTGTTCCGTCGCGAGAATCCGACGACGCTGAAGGAGGACTTCCAGCTCCTCCCCCAGCGCGAGCAGAAGGGCCGCTTCATCGGCTCGGTCATCGGCATCCGGGCCACGCACGGCCACTGGTGGGGCGAGGGCGAGGTCAAGGTCTACATGGACGGCGACGAGAAGCTGCCGACCATCTGCGGCACGGGCAGCGAGGACTACGTCGGCCTGTCCTGGGGCATCCAGCAGACGCCCTTCCTCTACAACGGGTGCAGCCTGAATCAGAATCGATTTGTCTCGATGTATCGCTGGCACCTGCCGGACCCCGTCCAGTGGTACCGGAAATGCCGCATCACCATCCAGCAGATCCAGTGGAAGGACGGCCTGGCGGAGGTGACCGACGACTGGTCCGCCGCCACCTTCTGGTACGAGCCCGTGCCCAGCGCGCCGCTGCCGGCGATGCCGGACGTCGAGGCCCGGACGGCCGATGTCTGGAAGGACTGACACGAGAAGGGGTGACGGTGCGCGACGCGAAAGGTGCGTGGGTGGTTCTATTGGCCGCGATTCTCGTGGCCCCGGCCGCCCGGGCCGCGCGGCCGGAGTATCACGTTGAGCGCGTCATCGAGGTGGCGCGCGCCTGGGCGGGGCATCCGGTGGGCTTCGACCTGTTGACCCGTGCCGGCCGCCAGTTCGTCGCGTTCTACGACGCCGACCGCCGCATGACCGTCGGCGCGCGCCGCCTCGGCGAGGACGCCTTCCGCCTCGTCCGCCTGCCCGAGCGCATCGGCTGGGACAGCCACAACACCATCCGGATGGCGGTGGACGACGCCGGGTTCCTTCACCTTTCCGGCAACATGCACTGCGTGCCGCTGAAGTACTTCCGCACCGCGAAACCGTACGACGTGGCCACCTTCGAGCGGATCGAGTCGATGGTCGGCCGCGAGGAACGCCGCGTCACGTATCCGCACTTCTTCCGCGGGCCCAAGGGCGAGTTCCTCTTCACGTATCGCGACGGCGGCAGCGGCCGGGGCAACCAGATCTACAACGTGTACGATCCCGCCACGCAGGCCTGGTCCCGCCTGTTCGACGAACCCCTGACCGACGGCCGCGGACGCATGAACGCCTACCTCCACGGACCCGTCAAGGGACCCGACGGCCGGTTCCACCTCGTTTGGGTCTGGCGCGATACGCCCGATTGCGCGACCAACCACGACCCGTCGTACGCCCGCAGCCGGGACCTCCGGCACTGGGAAACCGCGGGCGGCAAGCCGGTGGCCCTCTCGATGACCGTCGAGACGCCGGGCCTCATCGTCGACCCCGTGCCGCCCGGCGGCGGGGTCATCAACGGGAACGTCACACTCGGGTTCGACGCCGCGGACCGCCCCATCGTCAGTTACCACAAGTTCGACTCGGACGGAAAGACACAAATCTACAATGCCCGTTTCGAGGACGGCCGGTGGGTCATCCATCGCGCGACGGACTGGGACTACCGCTGGGCGTTCGGCGGGGGCGGGTCCATCGAGTTCGAGATCCGCGTCGGTGGCGTTCGCGCCGGGCCCGACGGCCGCCTGACGCAGTCGTACCGGCACGCGACGCACGGCTCCGGCACGTGGGTGCTGGACCCGGCCACGCTCAAGCCCGTCGGCCGGGCGCCCAGCCAGGGGCCACGCGTGCCGAAGGCGCTCGGGCGGCCGGAGTCGGACTTCCCCGGGATGGGCGTCCGCTGGCGATGGAGCCGCGGCGAGAGCGGCGAGACGGGCGTCCGCTACGCCCTCCGGTGGGAAACGCTCGGCCGCAACCGCGACCGCCCGCGCAAGGGCGCGCTCCCCGAGCCGAGCGCGCTTCGCCTGTACGAGTTCCGCCTGCCGTGACAGAACTCCCGCCCGCGACGTGAGCGCATTCTCAGCACGCATGGCAGCGCGACGGGTCGGCCTCACCCGCCGCCTCCGGCGGGTAAACTCTGCGGTTCGATCCGTGCCAAACCGAGGTTGACGCGCCGCGCCTCGGCCGCTTTAATACGGCGTCCACCGGGAGGGTAGGCCATGGCAAAGACCGAAGGGCATGGCGACTGCGCCACCTGCGGCGCCAAGTGCTGCCGCTACGTCGTCGTCGAACTCGACACGCCCACCGACAAGATCGACCGCGAGGAGATCCGCTGGCTCCTCGCCCACGAGAACGTCCTCGTCTACATCGACGGCGACGACGGCACGTGGAACGTCCAGTTCAACACGCCGTGCACGCACCTCGGCCCCGACCATAAGTGCACGATTTACGACCGGCGGTACGCGATCTGCCGCGACCACGATCCCGACACCTGCGAGGCCAGCGACGGCGAGCAGACCGACATCGTTTTTCATGCGCCCGAGGATTTCGACCGCTGGCGCCGCGCCGAAAAAGAGCGCAAGCGCCGCCGCAAAAAACGCAAGCCGCGGAACAAGGAACGCGCCAAGCAACGCAAGGGCAAGGCCTCCGGCGACAAGAAGGGCAAAGGCCGAAAGGGCCGCACCGGCAAACGGTCCAAGGGGAAGGACTGACCGCGCCCCCGCCCGCCGCTGACGCCGAGGGGGGCGACACGAGGTTCCGGCAGGCCTTACGAACGAGGGTGGCATGGCCACGCTTGCGTGGCCATGGGATTAGCGCAGCGGGCGGTCGTGCCCGCCGCGTGATGCCCAGGACTGCCCGCCGCGCGATATCTCGCCTGGCCACCCAACATCGGGTGGCCAGGCCACCCGACGGAAAACGTTGACGCACCGCCGCCGACGCTGAAAGGGGACCCCCATGAAATCCCATCGCAAGGAACTCTGGTTCCACACGAAACAGCGCCGCCAGCTTATCAACATTACCCCGCAGATCCGCGAAGCCCTCGCCGAGAGCGGCGTGCGGGAGGGCCTGGTGCTCGTCAACGCCATGCACATCACCGCCAGCGTCTTCATCAACGACGACGAGCCCGGCCTGCACCAGGATTACGAGGAGTGGCTCGAGCGCCTCGCCCCCGAGAAGCCGCACCGTCAGTACCGGCACAACGTGGGCGAGGACAACGCCGACGCCCACATGAAGCGGCAGGTCATGGGCCGCGAGGTCGTCGTCGCGATTACCGAGGGCGATCTTGACCTCGGCCCGTGGGAACAGATCTTCTATGGCGAGTTCGACGGTCGCCGACGCAAACGCGTCCTCGTCAAGATCCTCGGCGAGTAGGCACCGGGGTCCCTCCCCCCTGGCGGGAGAGGGCAGGGTGAGGGGGATGAAGGTGGTCCGGCCGGTCTTGCCCGGCCGGGAGAGGCGTCGGCCGCCGTGCTCTGGCCCGGCCGTAACAGGGGACCGGCCTTCCGGTCGGTAATCGCGCGTGACGACGCAGCCCGAGACCATCTTGCTGACGGGCGCCACGGGATACGTGGGCGGCCGGTTGCTCGGCCGGCTCGTGGACCGCGGCGCCCGGGTCCGATGCCTCGCCCGCCGGCCGCGGTATTTGCGGTCCCGCGCACCGGCGGAGACCGAGATCGTGCAGGGCGACGTGCTCGACCCGTCCACGCTGGCGCCCGCCGTGGCAGGCTGCGACGTGGTGTATTACCTGGTGCACTCGATGGGCCGCGGCCACGATTTCGCGGAGGCCGACCATCGGGCGGCCGAGCACGTGGGCCGGGCGGCCCGGGCGGCGGGCGTTCGCCGCATCATTTACCTGGGCGGGCTGGCGGACCCGACGGACGACCTCAGCCCCCACCTGCGCAGCCGTCTTGACGTCGGTCAGGTGCTGCGCGCCTCCGGCGTGCCGACGATCGAGTTCCGGGCCTCGATCATCATCGGTTCGGGCAGCCTCTCGTTCGAACTGGTCCGGGCCCTGACGGAACGGCTGCCGGTCATGATGTGCCCGCGGTGGGTCCGCACCCCCGCCCAGCCGATTGCGATTGAGGACGTGCTCGATTACCTCCTGGCCGCCCTCGACCTTCCGGAGGACACCGGCAGCCGCGTCTTCGAGATCGGCGGGCCGGATCGCGTTTCCTACGAGGGCCTGATGCGGGCGTACGCGCGCGAGCGCGGCCTGAAACGCCGGATGATTCCGGTGCCCGTCCTCACGCCGTATCTCTCGAGCCTGTGGCTGGGGCTCGTGACGCCCGTCTATGCCCGCATCGGCCGGAGCCTGATCGAGGGCGTGCGCAACGCCAGCGTCGTGCGGGACCCCTCGGCCCGCGACGTCTTCGCCGTTCGCCCGCGCGGCCTGCAGGAGGCCATCCGCCGGGCCCTCGCCCACGAGGACCGGGCCTTCGCCCAGACGCAGTGGTCCGACGCCCTCGCGGTCGCCGGCGCGCCGACGTCCTGGGCGGGCGTCCGGTTCGGCAACCGGCTTGTCGACTCGACGGACGTGTGGGTTCCCGTCTCGCCACAGAAGGCGTTCGCGCCGATCCAGCGCCTCGGGGGCAAGACCGGCTGGTACTGCTGCGACCTGCTGTGGCGCCTCCGCGGCGCGATCGACCTGATGGTGGGCGGCGTGGGGATGCGGCGAGGCCGGCCGCACCCCGAGCGGCTCCGCGTCGGCGATCCCCTCGATTTCTGGCGCGTCGAGGCCATGGAACCCGGCCGGCGCCTCCGGCTTGCGGCCGAAATGAAACTGCCCGGCCGGGCCTGGCTCGAGTATCGTGTCACACCCGACCGCCGCGGCAGCCGCATCCGGCAGACGGCCGTCTTCGATCCCGTCGGCCTCGCGGGCCTGGCCTACTGGTACGGCCTGTACCCGGTGCACCGGATCATCTTCAGCGGGATGCTGCGGGCGATTGCCGCCCGTGCCCGCGCCCACAACGAGCCGAACGGTGGCGGGTAGGCGGAGGGGAGCGCGGCCGTCCGCGGTCGCCGGGTGCCACGGGCGGCTTGTCCGCCAGTGCATGCCGCGCGCCGTTGCCGTTGAAACGCAACGCCGAACGTTGAAAGGTGAGCCGATGTCCAGCCGCCGAACCGTGTGCCCCGCCGCCCTCGCCGCCTTGGCCGTCTGTCTGGCCGGCGTGGCGGACGGGGCCGAGGCCCCGCCGGATCGTCCGGCCGCCGAGAGCCTCGCCCGCCGCATCCACGGCCGGACGTTCCCCTCCGTCTTCCAGGCCTGGAGCGGGGCGGAGGTGGCCGGCGACGCCTCCCGCCTCGAACTCATGGCCCGCCACGACCTCGTCTTCCACGGCCTCGGCGGGTTCGGCCTGCGGTGGGCCGGCCGGCCCCGCGGCCTCGCCACAGCCGTCGACCCGGCGAGCGTCGACCGCGGCCGGGCGGTGCGCCGACGCCTGCTCGGCCTCAACCCGCACATCGTCCTGCTGGCCGAGATCCGCTACCGCGACGCCCACACCGCGTTCCTCCCCGAGGACCACCGCTTCTGGCGGCGCGCCGACGGCCAGCGCGTTGCCGGCTGGGCCGAGGGCGGGTACTTTCAGATGGACTTCTCGAATCCCGATTACCGCCGCCACGTGGCCCGCCGGGCCGGGGCCGTCGTCGCCACCGGCGTCGTCGACGGCGTCATGCTCGACTGGTGGCGGGACGACGCCGACCGCCTCGCCCTGCTGCGGGCCGTCCGCGACGCCGTCGGCCCCGACGCCCTCATCCTCGTCAACGCCAACGACCGCCGCGTGCCCGAGAGCGCCCCGTACGTCAACGGCCTCTTCATGGAATGCACCCGCTCGAAGACCGCCGAGGACTGGAACCGCATCGCCGGGACCCTCCGCTGGGCGGCGGAGCACCTGCGTGAGCCGCGCATCAACTGCCTCGAAACGTGGTACCATACGTCGCGGCGGGACCTGCCCCTGATGCGGGCGACGACGGCCCTCGCCCTCACGCACTCCGACGGGTACGGCCTGTTCTCGGACCCGAACCCGCTCCCCACGCCCGACCATCGGCACGACTGGTACATGTTCTGGGAGAAGGGCCTCGGTCGGCCGACGGGACCGGCCCGCACGCGGCCGGACGGCGTGGTCCTCCGGCCGTTCACCGAGGGATGGGCCGCCTACAACCCCATGGGCGGACGCGAGGCGACCGTCGCGTTCCCCGAGCCCGTGACCAGCCGCGCCACCGGCCGCCGCAGCCGGACCCATCGCCTCGCCGCGCCCGACGGCGACCTCTTCCTCCGCATGCCGGACAAGACCGGCGGCTAACCGTGGCACGACGTGTCGTGGTCGTGACCTTCAGGCGGTCACCCTGAGCGCGCAGCGAAGGGTCTCGCCGTTGCCTGTTGCCTGTTGCCGATTGCCTGGTGCCTGCCTTTTCGCCGTTCGCCTCATGCCCAATATCTATTGCCGAGTGCCTGCCTTCCTGCCGTTGCCGTGGCCGCTTTTGCCGTTCGCCTGTTGCCTGTTGACTGTTGCCTGTTGCC
>Ga0272441_10015918_pt1 | contig 10468 bp, 7 predicted proteins | sample SSMProp6N_FD_193582 | JGI IMG/M metagenome (GOLD analysis project Ga0272441, IMG submission 193582) | Marine sediment archaeal communities from Little Sippewissett salt marsh, Falmouth, MA, United States - SSM-Prop-6N | ecosystem: Environmental > Aquatic > Marine > Wetlands > Sediment ... | reverse complement strand
CATCCACGCGCTCGCCAGGCTCAAAAATATCAACTAAAACTTCCTGACCCACATCATACGTCTCATCCTGACTCAGACGAAATTCGCGCAGATAACGCAGCATAGGTACATCTGCCTTCTCCAAATGCCCCTGACGCCCTTTGGTCAGATGCTTGGAGCTGACCTGCTCATACCCTAGCTGAACTGCGCGATAACCATCAGACTCAGATGTACGCAGTTGTACCACGTAACAAGGTCCAGCCTCGATCACTGTAACAGGTACAACCTGACCATCGTCTTTTATTACCTGGGTCATACCTACTTTTTTACCCAAAATTCCTCTCATCTATAATTCCTCCTTGGGACTGCCAGCGCCAGGTATCGCCACATCATCCCGATTTTGGCCCACAGCACCCTCCCGGTATCCTGCCTCACAGTACTGAAACAAGCACCAGGAGGGTGGCAAAGCACAACGTTATATTATAGGGTTTATACAGTACTAAAGCTTGATTTCGATATCAACGCCAGCAGGCATATTCAGCCGCATCAACGTGTCAATCGTCTTCGAATCCGGCTCCATGATATCAATCAAGCGCTTATGAGTTCGAATCTCAAAATGCTCATGGCTGTCCTTATCGATGAAAGTTGAGCGTCGTACAGTAAACCGTTCGATCTTTGTGGGTAACGGAACTGGCCCCACAACCCTAGAGCCAGTCCGCTCCGCTGCTTCTACAATGCGCCTCGCGGATTCATCAAGAATCCGATGATCATATCCCTTGAGCCGAATACGAATACGTTGCTTAGCCATAAACCACCTAAATCTCTAAAAGTTAAGGACCTTACAGTACCTTGGTAATAACACCAGCACCAACGGTCAAACCACCCTCACGGATGGCGAAACGAGACCCGTTTTCCAGCGCAACCGGCTCAATCAGCGTGACTGTCATCTGCGTGTTATCGCCGGGCATCACCATCTCAACACCCTCAGGCAGCGTCACTGAACCCGTGACGTCCATGGTATTGATATAGAACTGCGGCTTGTAGCCGGTGAAGAACGGCTTGTGACGGCCACCCTCATCGCGGCGGAGGATGTAAACCTTAGCCTCAAAATCCGTCTTAGCCTGAATAGAACCGGGCTTAGCAACCACGATACCACGACCGACCTCGTCCTTGCCAACACCGCGCAGGAGCAGACCGGCGTTATCGCCAGCCATAACCTTATCAAGGATCTTATGGAACATCTCCATGGAGGTAACCACGGTCTTCCGCGGTTTTTCGCTCAACCCGACCAGCTCAACCTCGGTATTGGGGGTCAAGACACCGCGCTCAACACGCCCGGTGACCACCGTGCCGCGCCCTTTGATGGAGAAAACATCCTCAATCGGCATCAAGAAGGGCTTATCCTCATCGCGATCAGGCGTGGGAATATATTCATCCACAACCCGCATCAGCTCCCAAATAGGGGCATAAGCAGGATCCTCAGGATCGTCGTTCTGGCAGTTCAGAGCCTCGAGGGCAGAACCGCGCACGATGGGGGTCTCATCGCCGGGGAAATTGTAAGAGCTCAGCAGCTCCCGAATCTCCAGCTCAACCAGCTCCAACAGCTCAGGATCATCCATCAGGTCGACCTTGTTCAGGAAGACGACGATGGCAGGAACTTCAACCTGGCGTGCCAGCAAAATGTGCTCGCGCGTCTGGGGCATCGGGCCGTCAACAGCCGAGACCACCAGAATTGCGCCATCCATCTGAGCAGCACCCGTGATCATGTTTTTGATGTAATCCCGGTGACCGGGGCAGTCCACGTGTGCGTAGTGGCGGTTCTCGGTCTCATACTCAACGTGAGAAATAGCCACAGTCAGAATCTTGGTGGCATCACGGCGGAACATCTTAGCATCAGCCTTTGCCACATCATCGTAACCTTTGTAATCGGACCAACCCTTGGTAGAAAGCGTCCGGGTGATCGCCGCTGTCAAGGTTGTCTTGCCATGGTCAATGTGACCAATAGTACCAACGTTCACATGAGGCTTTACGCGCTCAAACTTCTCCTTACCCATTACTTCCCTCTCCTTTTACTAACTAATAATTTCGAGTTTATTATCACTAGATTTCGCCATACAAAATGGCATCCATCTGCTTGGAGCCCACAGGCTTATAATGATGGAACTCCATCGTAAATGTACCCCGCCCTTGCGTTGCACTGCGCAGGTCGGTGGCATACCCAAACATCTTAGCCAACGGGGAATAAGCCCGCACAGATTGGACCTCCCCAGGTCTGGACTCCATAGCCTGAATATCGGCACCTCGCGCATTGAGATCAGCCAATACCTCCCCGACAAAGCCCTCAGGGACAACCACATCTACATCCATAACCGGCTCTAAAAGAACTGGAGAAGCCGCCTCGACCGCTTCACGGAAGGCCTGCGCGCCCGCAGCCTTAAAAGCAATTTCCGTAGAAAGCTCAGAATCAGCTTCCGCATCAACCAACTTCACAACCAACCCTACCAAAGGATAGCCCGCCAAAAAGCCGCTGTCCAAAGACTCCAACACCCCAGCTCGCACAGCCTCCACAAAAACCGGAGACAAAGCCCGAGAAGACAGGTGCGTCTCAAAACGTGTGTCTTCGCCAGCCTCGGCAGGTTCAACCGCCAACACGACACGAGCATATTGCTGCTTGCCCGCCAACAGGCGATCAAAAACAACTTCAGCCGTAGCGGCCTCAGTGACGGTTTCTTTATATGCTACGCGAGGACGCCCCACGTTAGCCTCTACCCGAAATTCTCGCAACATCCGATCGACCAAAATTTCCAGGTGTAACTCACCCATACCGGCAATGATCGTCTGCCCCGTCGACCCATCAACACGAATACGGAAGGTTGGGTCCTCCTGAGCAAGGCGATCTAAAGCATCACTCAACCGCGCTTGATCAGCGATCGTGCGAGGCTCCACCGCCACCCAGATAACAGGCTCCGGGAATCGAATAGATTCCAAAACAATAGGAGCGTTAACAGCGCTCAAAGTATCGCCCGTGAAGCTTTGTTTAAGCCCCACTGTTGCCCCGATATCACCGGCGGAAATTTCTTCAACTTCCTCACGATGATCAGCGAACATCCGAAGCAACTTAGAGACACGTTCACGCTCCCTCTTCGTAGCATTATAAACAACCCCACCTCGGCGAAGCACGCCAGAGTAAACCCGGAAATAAGCTAACTTTCCAGCGTAAGGGTCTGTTGCAATTTTAAAGATCAACGCAGCCAACGGCGCATCAGGATCCGCCGCACGCGTCTCAACACCTTTCTTTGCCTCCCCCTCCACCGCAGAAACGTCCAACGGAGAAGGGAGAAAGTCCACAATTGCATCCAACAAAGGCTGCACGCCTTTATTACGCAGCGCCGTGCCGCAAAGAACCGGCTGCACAAGCCCCGCAATTGTCGCCTTCCTCAGGGCCACCCGCAAATCTTCAGCGGGGATCTCCTCTCCTTCCAGGTACCGTACTGTCAGCGCATCGTCCGTCTCAACGATTGACTCCAGCATTGACTCACGCACACTGCGTGCTTCAGCCTCAATTTCAGGCGGAATCGCGACTTCCTCAGGTTTGGCACCCAACTCATCCGACCAGACAATAGCGTGCCACTCCAAGAGATCAATCACGCCGCGGAAATCAGACTCCGCGCCAATAGGCCACTGGACAGGCACAGGATTCGCCTTCAAGCGCTCGCGAATTGTCTCGACCGCATGGGCAAAATCGGCCCCCAACTTATCCATCTTGTTAATAAAAGCTACAAGCGGAACCCCAAACTCCTTGGCTTGCCGCCAAACAGTTTCAGACTGCGGCTCCACCCCAGCCATACCATCGAACACCACCACACCACCATCCAGGACACGCAGACTACGCTGTACCTCAGCCGTGAAATCGATATGCCCCGGAGTATCAACAATATTAATCTGGTGATCATGCCAGAAGCAAGTTACAGCCGCCGAAGTGATAGTGATGCCCCGCTCACGCTCCTGAGCCATCCAGTCCGTGATCGTGGTACCGTCATCGACGCTACCCATACGATGCGTACGACCCGTGTAATACAGAATACGTTCAGTCGTCGTCGTCTTTCCCGCATCAATATGCGCAATAACACCGATATTACGAATTTTTTCGAGTAAATGTACGATATCAGCCACCGCCGCCATCCCTATGCAATCTCTAAAAACCGGCGATAGCCCCCATGCGAACTACCAGCGCAAATGCGCAAAAGCCCGGTTCGCCTCCGCCATCTTAAGAGTGTCCTCACGCTTCTTAACTGCCGAACCTACACCCTGAGAGGCATCAATAATCTCCGCCGCCAATTTCTGCGCCATACCACGCGCAGAACGGCCGCGTGCCGCCAACATCATCCAACGGATACCCAATGTAACCCGCCGATACTCCGGAACTTCAACCGGAATCTGGTATGTGGAACCACCCACACGCCGAGGCTTAACTTCCACAGGCGGAATAACATTGTTAAGCGCCTGCTCAAAGACCTCAAGCGCAGGTTTCTGCGCACGCGCCTCAACCAGGTCCATCGCCTCATACATAAGACGACGAGCCGTACTCTTCTTCCCACTCAGCATCATGCGGTTAATAAACCGCTGCACCAGCACGCTATTATAACGGCTGTCTGGCGGAATTTGTCGCTTGGGTGGACGAGACCTTCTTGGCATACTTTTCCCCCTTAACCTTACTCAGACTGCTTGGAGCCGTACTTAGAGCGTCGCTGCTGACGCCCCTCAACACCACCGGCATCCAGCGTACCGCGAACGATGTGATAGCGCACACCAGGCAAGTCCTTCACACGCCCACCGCGAACCAACACAACCGAGTGCTCCTGCAAATTATGTCCCTCTCCAGGAATATACGCAGTCACCTCAGTACGATTTGAAAGCCGCACACGAGCAATTTTTCGCAGCGCCGAATTCGGCTTTTTAGGCGTCGTCGTACGTACAATAGTACAAACGCCACGCTTTTGCGGGTTACTACCCACCCGCGCATACTTCCCTTTGAGCGCATTGAAATTACTCAACAGCGCAGGAGACTTGGACTTCATTTCTTTTGGCTTCCGCCCCTTACGAACCAACTGATTGATAGTGGGCACTCTTTCCTCCTGATAAATCACTGAAGAAGGCCATCTTAAGTTGCAGTGATGGCCCCTTCACTTTGACCTCATATTTCAACGCAATATAAACATTTTAAGAAATGGCAGGGAATTTGGCTGCCACGTTCCTGCAACAGTGAATTCTACCACAGAGCACAGAAACGTCAACCGATCTGGTGCAAAACCACATCTGCAAGCCAATCCTTACCATAAAAACAAAAAAACTAATCATGCTCCGGAGCAAAACCCAACAATCCCATGCCAAGCTTAGGCAAACGGGAACGCCGTTCTTCGCGTCCAAAATTCAAAACTTCACCAGAATCAGTAACAGCTTGAACAGAGAGCGCCAGGCTCTGCAGTTCTTTTACCAAGACCTTGAAAGAGGCAGGAATACCCGGCTCTTCAATTGGCACGCCTTTGACAATCGATTCATAAGCCTTAACGCGACCCTGAACATCATCAGACTTAATGGTGAGCATCTCCTGAAGCGTATAAGCAGCACCGTAAGCTTCCAACGCCCATACCTCCATCTCACCAAATCGCTGCCCACCGAACTGCGCCTTACCGCCCAGAGGCTGCTGCGTTACCAACGAATATGGCCCCGTTGAACGTGTATGCACCTTATCCTCAACCAGGTGCGCAAGCTTCAACATGTAAATAATACCAACTGTAACCGGCTGATCGAAGGGTTCACCCGTCTTACCATCGTAAAGCACCATCTTGCCCAATGTAGGCAAAGACATACCATGGTTATAGGCATACTTCGTAGCCTCTAAAATTGCCTCTTCATCAGAAAGCTCAGAGACATCCTGCCCTTGCTGGCTCATCCACAAACGCATGCAGACAATCTGAGACTTCTTATCCGCATTAGATTTTTGTTCCTGCGAAAAATCATCGTCCTCAAAAACAAGCATTTCGTCAGGATTATAGCCCAACTCCCGCAGCCACTCTTTGAGCACCGACCGGCGAGCGTAGATATGATCGTCGCGCAGACGATCGACATCATACCCGTGCTGGGAAAGCCACGCCGCAATATAAATAAGCCGGGCTTCCTCATCATCAGCCAGCATTTCGAGATCGTAATTTTGAGCCTTAAGCCAGGCCCAAGCACGCTCTACCGCCTCATCCCACGCCTGATCAATAAGCCAAGCACGCGCCAGCTCCGCAGCGATCTCTCCCTCATTTGCACCATCAAAAACCGGTGTAATGGTGCGGAAGCCCAATCGCTCAGCAGCCCAACCAAGGTGCGTCTCCAAGACCTGCCCAATATTCATCCGGCCAGGAACACCCAGCGGATTAAGAATAATATCAAGCGGCGTCCCATCAGCCAGGAAAGGCATATCCTCTACAGGCACTACCTTTGAGATGACACCTTTGTTACCATGGCGACCTGCCATCTTATCACCGGCAGTGATCTTGCGGCGCTGTGCGACACTGACGCGCACCACTTTCTCGACACCGGCGGGAAGATCGCGATATTCCTCACGATCAAAGACACTGACATCGACAACCTTACCACTGGCACCATGCGGCATCCGCAAGCTCGTGTCCTTCACATCACGCAGCTTCTCCCCAAAGATAGCGCGCAGCAGCTTTTCCTCCGGCGTAAGTTCTTTCTCACCCTTAGGCGTGATCTTGCCAACCAGGATATCCAAAGGACCGACCTCAGCCCCTACCCGGATAACACCATCTTCGTCCAGATCACGCAGAGCATCATCAGAAACATTGGGAATCTCCCGAGTGACTTCCTCCGGCCCCAATTTCGTATCACGGGCTGTGAGCTCATGTTTTTCGATGTGAACCGAGGTGAACTTGTCATCCTGAACCAGTCGCTCGCTCAACAAGATAGCATCCTCGTAGTTCCCACCTTCCCAGGAGAGGAAAGCCCCTAACACGTTTTGCCCCAACGCAAGGTTACCCCCCTGAGTCGACGAGCTGTCAGCCAGAATTTGACCGGCTTTAACGCGCTCACCTTTTCGCACGATAGGCCGCTGGTCAATACAGGTACTCTGATTAGAGCGCGTATATTTACGCACGTGATAGGTTTCCAGGTCTCCCTCGTCTCCAAGGACAATAATCCGTTCCCCGGTCACGCTAAGGACGACACCACCACCACGCGAAATCAAAACCAAACCAGAGTTCGCAGCCGCTGGCCGCTCCATCCCAGTTCCTACATAAGGCGCCTCGGGGCGAACCAAGGGGACAGCCTGCCGCTGCATGTTAGACCCCATCAAAGCACGGTTCGCATCATCATGCTCCAGGAAGGGAATCAACGAAGCAGAGACGCCGACGACCTGAATAGGCGCCACATCAACATAGTCCACACGCTCTGGAGGCGTAAAGACAAATTGGTCACCCTTGCGCGCAGCAATGCGTTTCAGGACGAAATGACCCCTTTCATCAAGCAGCGCATTGGCCTGAGCAATAACGTAAGGCTCCTCGCGATCCGCAGAAAGATAAGCCACTTCATCAGTCACCCGCGGAATAACCTTCACCCGATCTTTCAAGGGCAATGCGGCAAGGCGTTCTGCCAAATCACGACCCACAACAGTGCCAGCAGAAGCCACCACCTCACCGGTATCAGGATCAGCAACATCCTCGCGCAGAACTTCACCAGCTAACTGGTCAACAGTATTGGATGCCAGACGAACAACCTTACGATAAGGCGTCTCAATAAAGCCCAGATCGTTGATACGCGCATAAGAACTCAGCCGCCCGATCAAACCAATATTTGGTCCCTCAGGCGTCTCAATAGGGCAAATACGACCATAATGGCTATGGTGCACATCGCGGACATCAAAACCAGCGCGCTCACGGCGCAGCCCGCCCGGCCCCAAGGCCGACAACGTACGCTTGTGCGTCAAGCTGGATAGCGGGTTCGTCTGTTCCATAAATTGCGAAAGCTGGCTGGAACCAAAGAACTCCCGCATAGCAGCGACAACAGGGCGAATATTGATCAAGCCAACCGGCGTAGGGGCATCGTCACGAATGCTCATGCGCTCTTTGACCACACGCTCCATCCGCACCAACCCCACGCGAACCTTCGCCTGTACCAATTCCCCAACAGTCTTTACCCGGCGGTTCCCCAAATGATCCATATCATCAGGACCAATCACACCGTTATTAATATGAATAATACGGCGCGTGAGGGATACCAAGTCTTCCTTAGTAATTGTCCGAACCGCCATAGGCACATTCAAGCCCATACGCTGATTCAGCTTATAACGTCCCACCCGCTGTAAGTTGTAACGCTGCGAGTCAAAAAGCTGGGAAACCAAATACTCCTGAGCATTTTCCAGCGTAGGAGGATCACCAGGACGCATCCTGCGATAGAATTCAATCAAAGCTTCCTGCGCAATAGTACGCCCAGATTTAGGATTCCACGTAGGCTCCTGACGTATAGTGGTGGCCAGCCAAGGATGATCCGGATCATTATCGGCCTCACCAAAAAGCTCCAACAGCTCCTCATCCGTGCCATTCAGCAAGACATTGCTGTGCAGCTCATCATCAACCGCCGCCAGCGCACGCAGGAAAACCGTGACAGGAATTGTGCGCTTACGATTAAACCGCAGCGTAAGGTAGCCGGACTTACGCGTCTCGAATTCCATCCAGGCGCCGCGATCAGGAATCAACTTAGCCGTTGCTAACCGGCGACCGCCATCATCATCCACACCAAAATAAACGCCAGGTGATCGAATCAACTGGCTGACAACAACACGTTCAGTTCCGTTAATGATAAAGGTCGCATTCTCCGTCATTAACGGCATATCACCAAGGAAAATCTCCTGCTGCACGATCTCACTTGTCTCACGGTTAACGAGTGCGACATCGACATACAAAGGCAGCGCGTAAGTAAGATCGCGCTCCAAGCACTCCTCCTGAGTATGCTTAGGCTCCCCAAAACGATACCCAAGATCAAACTGCGCCTCCTCTGCCTTTTTGCCAGGCAGATAAAGGCTCAATAACCCATTGTAACTCTCAATGGGCGAGACCTCGTCAAAAAGCTCCCGAAACCCCTCTTCTCGGAGCCACTCGTAGGATTGGAGCTGCACCTCAACCAATCCAGGCAGTGGCAAAGCACTGGAAATACGCGCATACGACTTAACTCCAAGGTCGGTTACTGGCATCCTAATTTTTTCCTCCCGGAGTCCCCATACGGACACTTAGTTCCACGGACTGACGGCACGGCGCCGCTTCCCCGTGGTTCAAGACTACTTTTACCATCTCGAAGAGCATCCAAGATAGCAAAACGGACCCTAATCACAACCACACAAAGACAATAATATAAAAAATCGAAGCCAAGAGAATCGACTTCCTCACCTGTTTAACGAACTAACATTATAACACGCATCTATTTTACGTCAAAAAACAAACGTAAATTTCTTTACCTATCATGATACTGCAGCAGCAAGGGCTTCCGCATAAACGCCACGATAATCACGAGGTAGCAGAACCGCGATACGCCCCATAATCATATGAGTTGCAGCATCCAGTTCCTCTGAACTCAGCCGCCCCTCTTTGGGAAGACGAAACGGCTTACCAAAGGTAACCTTTAAATGCGGACGTCTAAACTTACCCCAAGCAGCCTTCACCTGCTCTGTCCCGGTGATCGCCACGGGAACAATAGGCACGCCAGCACGCGCAGTCAAGAAAGCGACCCCGGGCTTGCCTGCTTGCAAGGCATGTGTTGGGGATCGCGTCCCCTCTGGGGCAAGCCCCAGCACATCACCACGCTTCAAAACATTCAAAGCGCCCAACAAAGCTTCACGGTCAAACTCAGTACGCCGCACCCAGATCACGTCAGCCATCTCCATAATCAAGCGCGAAAAAGGGCGTGATTTATACTTCATAGCAACCAAAGCATAAATCTGCCGCGGACACGCCACCCCCAGCAAGGGCGTATCCAGACGGCTCAAATGGTTTGTTGCGAGCACAAATCCCCCCTCGCGGGGAATATACTCCACACCCTCAATCTCAACATGGCTCAAAATCCGAAAACAAAAAGCAAGAAAATTGCGAAGTCTTTGATATTTTTTCTTCATAACTATCCCTCAAAACTACCCCAAGCTAAAACCCGGAAAGAATCCGGCACCTCTACACCTTTAGAGATAAGCAACAGAGAAAAATCTATCTCTTCACCAACAGCTAAAACCAACTCCTCACCCAGCAAGGCCTCACGATAGCCTATAACCTGTGCATCCGCATTATAAAGCACGGCGACAACTTTAATACGTCCGACGGCACGATCTGTCTCATTGAGCAGGCGCCCCGCAACACGATACTGCGGGCCTGAAACACCCCCCTCTGAATCAATCACCGTCAAGGGAACAAAATTAGCATTGACCGCCACAAGAGATTCAGCG
>Ga0272441_10015917_pt1 | contig 10468 bp, 10 predicted proteins | sample SSMProp6N_FD_193582 | JGI IMG/M metagenome (GOLD analysis project Ga0272441, IMG submission 193582) | Marine sediment archaeal communities from Little Sippewissett salt marsh, Falmouth, MA, United States - SSM-Prop-6N | ecosystem: Environmental > Aquatic > Marine > Wetlands > Sediment ... | reverse complement strand
ATTTCCCGAACCACAGCGGTGAAGATGTGGGCATTATGGAGGAAGTAAAAAAGTGTTTTGGCCTCTATCATCGGATTCTCTCCAGATACGCCACAGCGCAGGCGGCTCTCGTCTTTTCGTGTACCGTCCGTATCCTGGACAATCGCTCACGGACAGCTTCGCCAGGGCCACCTCGTCTCTCAAGGAGGCGCAGTCTCCAGAAGCAGTCCCCAGGCCTTTCTGGAAACGCGCTAATTTACATCAGTAAAGATGCTTCAAGAATTGGCTTCTGTCAAGGAAATATTCTGCAATTCTGTTAGGTTGGTTAATAATTAACATTATTAACCAACATTAGAAGTTGTATTCATTTTTTGCGTTCACCAAACTGATAAACGGATAATAAATAGTTAAAATTCAATATGTTAAGGGATATTGTTGCAGCAGGCCACCGTGGGTTGCTTGGTAAAATATATAATTTTCTTGATATTTAATTTAGTTATGCATATTAAATGTGACGCCAAAAAATCGATCGCCTGGCCTGTTGACCCGTTTGAGTTGAGCGGCCGGTGCTGGAGGCTGTACCGCGTGAGTCCAGAGACCGATTTGCGGCACCACGGCACTGTGGTCTGCCTGGGGGGAGGCATTGGGGCCGCGCCGATTTACCCGATTGCCAAGGCGCAGCGCGACGCGGGCAATACCGTCATCACGGTGATGGGCTCGCGGACGAAGGACCTGCTGTTCTGGACGGATCGACTGGCAGGTGTCAGCGATGCGTTTTACACGACCACGGACGACGGTTCTGCCGGGAAGAAGGGTTTTGCGGTTGACGTGCTGAGGGATCTGGTGACCGAGGGTCGGAAGATTGATCTTGCCTATGCGATTGGTCCGGTGCGGATGATGCAGGCGTCGAGCGCGGTGGCGAAGCAACTGGGCGTGCCGATGCTTGTCAGCCTGAATCCCATTATGGTAGATGGCACCGGGATGTGCGGTGGGTGTCGGGTCTACGTGGGGGGGGCAAGATGCGGTATGCCTGTACAGAAGGCCCGGAATTCGACGGCTGGGAGGTCGATTTTGATGCCCTGATCAACCGGCAGCAGATGTACAAGGAATCTGAAGAAGATTGGGCGTTGACGTCTCACGTGTGGGACATCGGCCCTGTCGGCCGTGCCTGTTCCTGCTGCCGGTATTTCTTGGTCCCCCCCCAGATTTTTGTTTTACAATGCGATTGTTTTTCATATCTTAGGAGGCATAGAAAACATTCTTCCGGCACGCAGTCTGCAAGGGCGCTTGCCAAACTGTGTGATTTTTGCAAAGAAACTCCAGTGTTGTGCGTGCCGGTGGCCAAAACGATTTGATAAGGAGGCGTTGTTATGGCGGATCTGAATGCGTTGGCCGAAAACCTCATCAAGGGACAGGCTCCCAAGGTGGAGGAACTGGTCAAACAGGCCCAGGAAGAAGGTGTTCCGGTTCGGGATATCCTGAACGATGGGCTGATCAAGGGGATGGGCGTAGTAGGCGAGAAGTTCAAGAACAACGAGTTCTACGTTCCAGAGGTACTCATTGCCGCCCGGGCCATGAAGGCGGGAATGACGCTGATCCGCCCGAGTCTGATAGAGGAGAAGGTAGAACCCATGGGCAAGGCTTCCATCGGGACGGTGAAGGGCGATTTGCACGATATCGGCAAGAATCTGGTGGCGATGATGCTGGAAGGGGCCGGATTTGAGGTGCTTGACCTGGGCATTGACGTGTCTCCAGAGAAGTTTGTGGAGTCGGTAGAAAAGGAAGGGGTGCAGATCATATGCATGTCTGCGCTGCTGACCACGACGATGCCTTCTATGAAGACGACGGTGGATGCGCTTAAGGAGTCCGGGCTGGCTGACAAGGCGCGAACGATGATTGGCGGCGCACCCGTGACTCAGGCCTATGCCGACCAGATTGGGGCCAATGGCTATGCCCCTGACGCCGCCACCGCAGCCGAGACGGCGAAGGAGTTAATAGACGCGCTGAAGGCTTAAGAAGTCTATCTGGCAGCAGCTTCAGCCGTTCATTTATCCACGGGCGGTATCCGGTACAAGGATACCGCCATCGTGGTTTATCTCGACCACTGTGAGGGATGCATCCAGCAGGAGGATGCGCGTACCGAATGCTGGAGGACAACGACATCGCAGGAACGTATGCTGCTGGCGATGCGGTTCAAGACCCCCGACCGGGCGCCTGTCACGCTGCGTTTGGCCAGGAACGCACTCCTGGACCGAGTGGGGTGTACGGGAGTTGATCCGGAAAGCCGATCTGATTTTGACGGTTGGCGCTGGGGGTTATATTTTTCCAGGGTTGGAAATTCTCGGAGTATGGAATAGGAAAGGAGCGTTGCTTTGCGGCTGGTCTGGAGGGTTGCCCCGGTCGTTCGCCGGCCCGAGATTCGGGAGGCGTTTTTATGAGCCTTGGGCTTGGGATTGATACGGGGGGAACGTATACAGATGCGGTGTTGCTTGACTTTGAGTCTCGCCAGGTGCTGCGGAAGGCCAAGGCGCTGACCACCCCTGGAGATCTGTCCAGGGGCATTGCCTGTGCCATTGAGGCCCTGGGGGATATTGTCGCCAATCGGATTGAGTTTGCCGCGGTTTCGACGACGCTGGCCACCAATGCAGTGGTGGAGGGACGTGGTGGACGCACGTGTCTGGTTGCCATCGGCTACAGCAGAGACCTGCTGCTAGAGACCCTCTCCCAGGGGGCGCCCGGAGGACTGCCTGTGGACGAGGTGCGGTTTGTTGCCGGCGGACACAATGTGTCCGGGCAGGAACGGCAGCATCTGGACCTGGAAGCGGTGCGATGTGCGGTTGATGAAACAGCAGGTCAGGTGGACGCATACGCCGTATCTGCGCACGGGGGGGTGTGCAATTCTGCCCACGAAGTGGCGGCTCGGGACCTGATCCGGTCTGTGACCGGGCTTCCGGTGGTGTGTGGACACGAACTGACGAGCGAACTTGACGCCATACGACGGGCCGTGACTGCGGTGTTCAACGCCCGGTTGCTGCCCCTTATTCGAGACCTGATTGAGGCAGTTGCGCACGTGCTGGCCGCCCGAGGCATCCGCGCCCCATTGATGATTGTGAAGGGAGATGGGCACATGATGGGCGCAGCGGCCGCGCAAGAGAGGCCGATAGAGACGCTGCTTTCCGGACCGGCTGCGAGTTTTGTGGGCGGGCGGTATCTCTCTGGGGTTGAGGATGCCCTGGTTGTGGATATGGGCGGAACCACCACCGACGTGGCCCTGCTGAGGAACGGGGTTCCCGTCCTGAGGTCGGACGGCGCAGCCGTTGGCGGCTGGCACACCCACGTGCGTGCGGCAGATATTTCGACGACAGGGATTGGGGGCGACAGCCACATTGTCTTCCGGAAAGGTGGCATCGCTGTGGGTCCGAGGCGGGCCATCCCGCTTTGCCTGGCCGCCGCTCAATACCCTGAGGTCCTCCGTGAACTCCGCACGCTTTCGCATTAGGACCGTGTGACCCGCCTGGTTGCGCCGGGCGATTTTCTGGTCCTGACGCGGAAGGCCAGGGCGTTGAACGATTTTGAGGAGAGGCTGATACAGAGTCTTTCCGAAGGCCCCAAATCCATGTTTCGGTTGGCGTCGGATATGGGCGTGTCGCATCCATCTCTGGTGAACGCCAGCCGCCTGGAGCGCCTGGGCGTGGTGACGCGCATGGGCCTGACGCCCACGGATGTGCTTCACGCAGAAGGCGTCTATACAGCCTGGGACGCCGCCGCCGCCCGCCTGGGGGTTTCGATTATGGCGCGTCAGATGGACATGTCGGGCGCAGACCTGATGGCGCTGGTCTGCGCCGAGGTTTACCGCGTGCTGGCCGGGACCGTTCTGGAGAAGCTTGGTACTGAAGTCGGCAGCATATCCAGTGAGACCAAAGCCTGGTTGCTGGATCGGATGGCCGACGGGAAGTCCGAGAACATGCGGTTGAGCCTGTTGGCCGGGCTTCCCGTGGTCGGCATCGGTGCGCCGGCCGGCGTCTATCTGCCCGAAATCAACCGGTTGATGAAGGCCGAAGTGGTTGTCCCCCTCCATGCGGAGGTGGCCAATGCCGTCGGCGCTGCCGTCGGCGGGGTGGCCGAATCGGTTGAGGTTGTTGTGAAGGCGGACTACTCGGTGGCGGGCATTGTGGGCTACACGGTTTTGTCCACGGCTGAGGTCTGCGGCTATGAGCGGTTGGACGATGCGGTGGGCCACGCGGTCCGCACGGCGCGGGATCTGGCAAGACAGCGGGCGCTCAAAGCGGGGGCGACCGAAGTGGACCTGCAGGTGGAGCGCACGGATTTGAACGGAAAGGCGGACGACCCTCACGCATCCGAGATTTTTCTGGAAACCCGTGTGCGTGTGACGGCCGTTGGTAGGGTGGCGCACGGGGGGTGATGGGGAATTCGTCCGGCAATCAGGGCATTTCGGAAAGGAGCAGGATTGTTCCTCAAGGTCATCGCATGCGAGGTGATGTTCCGGGAGATCTGCGCGTGTGCCGCGCGGTCGGTCAATCCACTCGACCTGACGTTCCTGAGCCAGGGATATCACGACAATCCGGAAATCGGGCTCTAACGTATCCAGGGCTGGATTGATGCGGTGCAGCCGAAACGGTTTGACGGCATTCTCTTGGGCTACGGGTTGTGCAACAATATGCTCCTGGGCCTGAAGGCCCGGCATACGCCCGTGATTGTACCCCGGGCGCACGATTGTGTGACCCTTCTTCTGGGGTCCAAGGAGCGGTATCGGGAGATTTTCTCGGATGCGCCGGGGACCTATTATTACAGTGCAGGATGGCTGGAGTACCGCCAGCGCGGCGGCGAGCGGGTGGAGCGGAGACAAGGGGCGGAACTGGGGACGCAAGATAACTACGAGCAGATGGTGAAAAAATACGGAGAGGATAACGCCCGGTACATTATGGAAACGCTGGGCAACTGGACGCAGAATTACAGCCGAGGCCTGTTTATCCGTTACGATTTTACGGATCATCTGCCGGCCAGAGCGCACGTCCAGAGGCTCTGCCGGGAACGGGGATGGGCCTACCAGGAGGTGGCGGGTGATCTGCGGTTGATTCAGAACTGGCTTGACGGGAACTGGCCGGAAGAAGATTTCCTTGTTGTGGAGCCCGGGGAGGCAGTTGTGCCCAGCTATGACCATCGGGTGATTCAGATTGAGGCGGCCGCAGACTGAGGGAAGGGCATTCAGATGGCGTTTGGCGTTCTGAAACAGTCTGATCGAGAAGCGATCCACGCCACCAGTATGCGCATTTTGGAGAAGGTGGGCGTACGGGTGAGCAGCCAGGATGTGTTGCTGCGGCTCCAGGAATTGGGCGCGGAGATGACTCTGGAAGATGGTGTGGCGCGCCTGCCGGAGTCGCTGATTCGAGACCTGGTGGGCGGGTGCCCCTCCGAAGTCAGTTTTGGTAGCCGAGATGGCCGGGCCAAGACGGTGAGCCCCGAGGGAGGCCGTTGTCTCTGGCCGGGTAACGCCCTTTACCTGGTGGAAGATGATACGCGGCGCGAAATGACCCAATGGGATTTTGCTCGGCTGACGCGATTAGTGGACCGCCTGGATTACGTGGACGCGATGGTGGGGGTCGCGGTGACGGCGTTTCAGCCAGGGGTGCGGGATTTCTGCACGTTGCGCCTGATGGCGCAGCACACCAGAAAGCACCTCCGGCCGGTGATCACCTCGATTGCGGGGCTGGATGCGGTGGTGGAGATGGCCGCAGTGCTTGAGGACGACCTTGCGGCGGGAGGCGCGCGCGCCCTCAGCTTTGGCTACAGCATTGTGAGCCCGTTGCACTGGACGGAAACGGCGCTGGCCCTGATTCAGAAGACGTCGGGGCACGGATTCCCCCTGATGCTCAACGCCGAACCCATGGCGGGCGCCACATCTCCGGTGACCCTGGCCGGGTCGATGGCCCAGGCCAATGCGGAAACGCTGGCGGGGATTGCCATTGCCCAGGCGCTGGAGCCGGGGAGGCCCTGTATCTACAATGCCGGGTTCGCGCACGTGCTGGATATGCGGACTACGGTGGCGCTGTGCGGCTCTCCGGAGGTGTTCCTTATGGGGGCTGCGTCTGTGGACATGGCCCGTTTCTACGGGTTGCCGTGCGCATCCTGGGTGAGCACCGAGGCGATGACGGAAGATGCCCAGTCGGCTGCCGAGAAGGCGATGGGCCTGCTGCTGCATGCACAACGGGGGGTGAACCTGATCTGGGGGATGGGGCAACTTGAGGCGCAGATGTCCATATCCGCCGAGCAATTGGCCATAGACGACGAGATTGCCGGGCAGGTGGCGCGGTTGCAGCGGGGGATGACGGTGGATGCGGATCGCCTGGCTTGTGAGGTGGTGGAGGAGGTGGGCCTTGCGGGGGATTTCCTCTCGCATCCGCACACGCTGAGATGGTTCCGGGAGGAACTGAGCGAGGTGCGTCTGGGCAATCGGGACCGGCGAGACCGATGGCTGAGCCAGGGAGGCCCGGATATGAAGCAAAAGGCTCGGGACCGCGTGGCATCGCTGCTGGCCGGGGATTGGGAACCTGCGCTGACGGAGGCGCAGGGCCAGGAACTTGAGCGAATTGAGGTGTGGTGGCGGGAAAAGCTTGCGGGATGAGCAAACCGAAAACCATTCGAAATGAGACAGGGGTAAGCCATGGACATCTACGAAGTCATCAAGACGCGGCGGAGTGTGAGGGCGTATCAGGACAAACCCATACCCGATGGGGTTCTGAACCGGATGCTTGAGGCCGCACAATGGGCGCCTTCGGCCCGGAATTTGCAGCCGTGGAAGTTTATTGTGGTGCGGGATGCCGATCTGCGCAGGAAGGTGGCCGAGGCCGCCAGCCAGCAGATGTTTATTGCGGAGGCGCCGGTCGTGATTGCCGCTGTGGGCCTGGACCCGGATTATGTGATGTCCTGCCAGGTGCCCACCTATGCCGTGGACACGTCGATTGCGCTGGACCACCTGAGCCTGGCGGCGGCTGCAGAGGGGTTGGGCACATGCTGGATTGGCGCATTCTCTCAAGAACAGGTAAAGGAGATCCTGCTGGTGCCGGAGGCGCAGAAGGTGGTGCTGTTGATGCCTGTGGGGTACCCGGCAGACGAGGCGCCAGCACAACGCACGCGTAAATCCGTGGACGAGTTAAGCTGCACCAATTACTTCGCGTAGTGTCAGGTTTGAGTTCCTGTGTTTCGGATGGGGCGACAGAAGAGGAGGCAGTTGATGGGACTGATCCGTATTGGAGAAGATTTGCACTGTCACATCCCAACGGTTCAGGCATCGGCCGCGCGCTGGTTTTGCGGAGATGAACTGGACCGGGTAGCCGGCGAAAAGCACCTGATCAAGCTCGTACAGGGTCAGGCTGCCGCCGGGGCGGACTACATGGATGTGAACGTAGACGATTATCTGATCGATGCAGAGATTGGCAAGGAAGGCGCGTTGAAGATCATGTATCATATCTTCGACCTGGTGGAGCGCTACGGGCGAGGCATCTCCATGTGTATTGACAGTTCCGATACGGATCTGCTGGAGGCAGGCCTGGCGCGCTATTACGAGATGAGGGGCGCACAGGCGCCTATGCCACTGGTCAATTCGGTGTCTGCAACCAGGTTGGATCCCTTGGCGCTTCGGGAACGATACCGGTTTTCTATTGTGGGCATGCTTCTGGAAAACCTCTGGGAAAGCTCCGGATTCTCCGGCGTCAGTACGCCAGAGAGCTACCACCAGACCGCGCGTTTTATCTTTGAGAAGGCTCGGCAGGCAGGGTTTGAGCCGGGGGAGGTGTTCTTCGATCCGGCGGTGGGGCCGCTGGCCACAGACCTGGTGGGCTACACGCGGCGGACGTTTCAGGGCATCCGGCTTATTCGGCAGGATGCGGATATGGAAGGTGTGCACATCTGCCTGGGCCTGTCCAATTGCTCCGACGGCCTGCCCCGGCGGCTGGGGCTGAACCGGGCGTATCTGCGCGTGGCCATGGAATACGGCGTGGATGCGGCAATCCTGAACCCGGCGCGGGTGACCGGGAAGGATCTTGTGGACCCGTGGCTTCTGAAGCTGATTCGCAAGGTAGTGGAGTCGGAATCCGACGATCCTCTTTTGCTGTTGGTCGACTATGCGCAGGGACATCCCCGCCCTCCGGAACCGCAACCCCGTCCGGCGTTGCCCAATCGTTTCCGGGAGGCGATGGCAGACCCGTCGCAGCCGATCTACATGCTGGAGATGTCGCCTGGCGCAGAGAGCGTAGAGCACATCTACGAAATGGCTGAGGCCGCGCGGGACACGCCTTTGACGCTGAGTATTACCGATACCCCCAGCGGCAATCGGACGCCGGGCCCCGACACGATTGCGATGGAGATCGGGCGGATTATGGGCCGGCAGCCTATTGTGAATCTGTCCTGCAAGAGCGAAGACCAGGACGGTCTCATCCGGCGGGTGCTGGGGCTTTATCACCAGGGATTTCGGAACTTTTTCTCGGTGACTGGAGACTATCCGGCCGAGGGACGGGCGTCTTTTGACCTGGACGCAGTCACGCTGCTGATGGCGATGGACGGGCTGCGCCGGGGATTGGACTACCCCAGCCTGATGCCCCGAGGCGGCGAGCCGCTGAAGGATCTGTTTGCGGGATCTGCGGTGTCGCCCTTCAAATACCTTGAGGCCGATGCGTGGGGGCAGTATCTGAAGCTCTGGAAAAAATGGCGGGCGGGGGCAGAGTTCTTTGTGACCCAGGTGGGATGGGACGTCAGAAAATTCCAGGAACTCAAGCTCTACATGAACCGGATCGGCATGGGGAATGTGCCCGTTATCGGCTCCATTTTCATCATGAGAATGCGGCTGGTGTCCGTGCTCTTCCGGTTGCGCGTGGCCGGGATGGTGATTCCGCGCGATCTCACCTCCAAATATCTGGGTCAGTTTGTGCCCAGGAAGGAGCGCAACCGTATCCGGCCGATGAATTTTGTGGATCTGGCAGACTGGCAGAACCACATGTCGTGGCGGCAGGCGGCACTGCTTGCACATATCCTGGTGAAGGGGTTGGGATACCGGGGCATCGATCTGGCAGGTGTGGCGGACGTGGAAGAGGCGATGACGGTGCTGGAGATGATCCGCGAGTTGGAGTCCCGCGACTGGCGAGAGAGCTACGAAGAATACCGGGCTGGAAATGGCAAACGAGAGATGCAGTTTGCGCCTGAAGGGGGGTTTTACCTTTTCCCGGAGGGGGACGACGCGCTCTTGGTTGACGGTCCGTTCCAGCAAGCCGACCGGAGCGAGTACACCAGGCCGAACCGTGGGATGACCCGGCTGCATAGCATGTTCTTTAAGGACGGGACGTCCGGATACGAGATGCTGAAGTGGGCGGTGGGCAGGCCGGAGGGGAGCCGGCTTGAGCGGCTGGCGACACTTGGAGAACAGGCGATTAAGACGCTGACGCTGGGATGCGAGATGTGTGGGGATTGCCGTATACCCGATCTGCAATTCATGTGTCCGGAACCTTCCTGGGGGTGCGCCAAGCGGTTGCTCAACGGCCCGTGCGGCGGTGCGGATGAGAACGGGCTGTGCGAAGTCTACCCGGAGCGGCGCTGCTATTGGGGCAAGGTGATCGAAAGCGCGCTTCAGAAGAACGAGGTGGGCGAGTTGTGTAAGTTTCTGCCCCCCAAGGATCACCGATTGCTTCATACCTCGTCATGGCGGAACGATGTGCTGGGACTGTGTCCGAAGCCTCTGGAGCTAGGGGGGCCTGAAGGCGGATTGCCGGAAGGATCTCACGCAAAGGCGCAGGGGCAGAGCGGTTCGCCATGGCACACACGCGGGGCAACGGCACAAGGCGCACCACAGACCAAACCCGAATAACCTAGATGAAAACTGGTGAAACGCTTCTGCCTGGCTGTATCCGTGGAGGGCTGATGTAAGTCCTCTTCCACCGGTCAGCGGCGTTTGCTCGCAGCCCATATGCAGGAGGTGTGAGGATGACGGAAAAGACCTACGTGCCAGAACGGCACGTGATGACCGCCGATGTTGCCAAGGCCTTTAATGCGTCGGAGCGGGCGGTCTACCGTTGGATTAACGATGGGACGCTAAAGCCCGCAGGAAGGATCGGAAAACTCTACTACTTTGAGATCGAGGAGATCCAGAGGGCCTGCAGGGATAACAAGCTCAGGTAGTCGAGGGGGGAGAGAGAAGAGCTGTCGAGAGTCAAGAGTCGAGAGACAAGCGTGGGGCGTGATGTTTTTTGCTTTTCTGCCCTAGACTTTCCTCTCTAGACGCTTGACAGTTTTTCTGCTCTGGATCCTGGATCCTGGACTCTCGACTCTGGACTGCTTTTACGAGGAGATCGATGGCCATGACCAACCGGGAACGGTTGTTGGCAATTCTGGAGGGGCGAAGTCCGGATCGGGTGCCGTGGATCCCACGGTTGCTGATCTGGTACAGGGCGCAGGTGAGGCGGGGGACGCTGCCGGAGCGTTT
>Ga0272441_10015916_pt1 | contig 10468 bp, 7 predicted proteins | sample SSMProp6N_FD_193582 | JGI IMG/M metagenome (GOLD analysis project Ga0272441, IMG submission 193582) | Marine sediment archaeal communities from Little Sippewissett salt marsh, Falmouth, MA, United States - SSM-Prop-6N | ecosystem: Environmental > Aquatic > Marine > Wetlands > Sediment ... | reverse complement strand
GTTCTCACCTCCAGGGCCAGGGTGTAGTGGTGGATGGCTTGCTCGAGGTTCTCCGCGCGGTCGCCGCGAATGCGGTCAGAGTAGGCGTTCGCCAGGTTGTTCTGGGTCATGGCCCAATCGGCAGGGAAGGCCTGGCGGGTATAAACCTCCAGGGCCAGGGTGTAGTGGTGGATGGCTTGCTCGAGGTTCTCCGCGCGGTCGCCCGCAGGCGTCTGAGCTAGACTGTTGGCCAATGTATTCTGCAGGACGCCCCAGAGGGGAGCATTTACACCACGATCTATTTTGCTCAGCGCCTGTTTGCATACCTGGATACGGCGTGGCATGTCGGAACGTCGGGCCGGGCGAGAGAGTTCTTGGAGGAGTGGCTGCACTTCCTTGGGAATCTCGCCCAAACTGGAACCACCGCCGGCAGCAGCCAGAGCTTTTCGCAGTTCAGGATGCGCCTCCAGCGCAGTGTCCAGTTCCTCTTGGCTGGACACGTCCTTCATGATTTCTAAAAATTGCTGGCCCAGATCTGGCCCAAGGGCTTCCACGACGCGGCGCAGTTCTGGCGGCAGCGTTGCGGGCGCATCAATCTCACCCTTTAGATAACGGGAGAGCATGGGCAAGCCGCCGTGCAGGTGCGTGGTATGCTCCAGGTAGGAGGGAAAGTTTCCACTGATGCCCAGCCCCGCTCGCAGCAGGGGGAAGAGGCGTCGGTTCTCATGGATTCGGCGCTCGCTGCTCCAACCGTCGGGCGCGGCTAATAGAAGCTGTTCCGCTGAGCGGTCGTGGTACAGCAAGGGGGCGCTGGCTGCGCTGGATCCGCCGCATGCAGGACAGGTTACGGTGTGCAGTGTCCCCTTGTGGATGCGCGCTATTAGGTCGGGGCGTTCTTGCGCGTCGATGATCTGCCATACGTTGGGGTCCCATCTATGCCCGCAAGCTGGGCAGGTGTGGGGCCAGGCGGCGGCGAGGGAGATTCCTTCACGGGGCTGGGGCGCGGATGCTTGCTGTGCAGCTGCTTCCAATGCTTCGCGCAGCTCCGGATGCGCCTCCAGCGCAGCGTCCAGTTCCTCGGGGGAGGAGATGTTGGCCAACAGGCGCTGCATCTCCTCGGGTAAATCCGCTAGTGCGGCGGTGATTTGCTCTTCGGCCTTGGCTAGCTCCACCATTGTTTCCGGGTTGATCTCATGCGCCCGGATCTGGCGCAGGGTTTCGCAGCGCTGCTCAATATGGGTGGCCATTTCCGTGTTCCCCATCTGGCGGGCGGTTTCCATGCCTTGGCGGAGCATGGTGTCCGCTTCATCGCTCAGCAGGGCGGGATGGGCTTGTACCGCTGCCAGCACCTCGGCGGGGGAGGCGGCTTCAAGCAGCGCCTGGACGGCCTGGAGCAGCGGGTTTGCTTCCATTTGGTGCTGCGTCTGCTTTAAGGCTGCGTCCAGCCCTTCGCTTAGGGCTGTGGGCAGCAGCTCGCGGGGCACGCCGCGCAAGCCTTCAGCAACCCAGGCATCCTGCCACGCGTCCCCCAACGTCGTTTTCAGCGTGTTTACCAGCCCCGCCGCGTGCTCGCGATCTTGTTCGGAGGAGGTGCCGCGGGCCGGGGAGAAGAGCAGGACCGGCGTTTCGTCCGGGCGGTAGACCAGCAGCGGCGCATCTACCCTTCCGGGATGCCCGCAGTGGGGGCACGGCATGTCGTGCAGGGTGCCCGCGCGGATCTGCGCCAGCAGGTCGGGGCGCGCGGCGGTGTCCACGATCAGCCAGACGTCGGCGGTGAACGGTTTGTTGCATTGGGAGCAGGTCAACTCGGCAGCCTGCGAAAGGGAAACATCCATGGGTGAGCCTCCTGGGTGTGTAATCGTAATCGGACTATGGGTGCTGCACGTTCAACATTATAGGTTGATTCTGAAGCACTGCCAGTTGGAAAGTATTTCTTTTTGAATCAGCGCCCCCGGGACGGCGGCTGGGAGCTTCCTAAGAATCAGGGCAATCGCATCTCAACAAATTAACGCTGAAAGACCTCGGGGGTTTGCTGATATCATTTATGAAAACAGTATCATCAGCATAAAATCAGCCTTTTCCACTTGATATCATGTCTGAAACCCCCGAGGTCTAACCGTGCTTTGGTATTATAGAGCTCAGATGCGTACGCCCTGTCCTAAGAATTTCCCCAGGCCTGCATTGTTGTGTATAATGTTAATGTGTGACCACGCTTCAAAAGCTACGCGTTGAAAGGACGGTTGACGATGGCGTTAGAGATAAGTTCTGAGCAATTTGCACGTTGTGATTTGGTCAAAGCCACCGGGCGGATCGACAGCCAGACCGCGCCGCAGTTGGCAGAGGCCCTCGATAAAGTGATGGACCTGGATCGGTATAAGGTTGTCTTCGATATGAGCGGGGTTGAGTTCGTGTCCAGCGCGGGCCTGCGCGTCTTGATCAACACGCAGAAGCGCTGTCAGAAGCTGAACCGCGGGGAGCTGGTCCTCGCCGCGCTGCCGGAGCGCATTCATGAGACACTGGAGATCGCCGGGTTCCTGCCGCTTTTCAAGCTTGAAGATGATGTCCTCCATGCGGTGGGGAATTTTTAACCTGCTGCTCTGTAAGGGTGCTGCACAAAAGGGCTGTCCACATCTTGTGGATGGCCTCTTGTGTAAGGATGACTTGTTGTGAACGAGCGTTATCTTGGGATAGCCCTCCATATTAGGGGGCGTTGAGGCTATGCAGACGCGAGCTATTTTCCCGGCAGCGCTGGATAGCCTTTCCAGGATCAATGATTTTGTCACGGCTGCTGCTGAATCTGCCGGTTTTGCCCCCCAGGCTGTCTATGCGGTGCAGATGGCTGTCGAGGAGGCCTGTTCGAATATCATCGAATATGCCTATGCTGGTGACGTCGCGGGAGATATCGCGTGCACCTGTGCCGTGGATGATGCCGGGCTCACGATCACATTGTGTGACCATGGACGTTCGTTCGACCCTGCGGTCGTCCCGGAGCCCGATCTTTCCTGCAGTCTGGAGGACCGCCAGGTGGGCGGTTTGGGGCTTTACCTGATGCACCAGATGATGGATGAGGTCCACTTTGAGTGCCAGGCCGGGGTGTGCAATTTATTGACGCTGGTTAAGTATAAGCAGACTTGATCCCTAGTTCTTCGGTTGGGGCACTGCACGGCGCAGGTATCCATAGACCTCCGGGGTTTCAGCCGTAGGTTTAGGTGGAGATGCCGGTTATATTGTCAAACCCCGGAGGTCTTTCGATGTTTTGGGTGGTTAGCTTAGGGGAAGAACTCTGATGCGCGATTGCTGGTTTACCATCGCCAGGCATTTTCTGCCTGAGTTGGCATCGCTGCGCGGGCGGGAGCGTACCACGGCCATTGCCGATGTGATTTGTACGCTTTATATGGCCCCCTTGGTGCTTGCTGGGTTCGCGTGGCTGCTCATGCTCACGGATTTTGACCTTTTCCGCGCGGAATGGCCGTTCTTGGTATTCTTGTTCGCGCTTCTGTTTGTCCTCCAGCAGTTTGACTTCTTTGTTTTTATTGAGGTGCAGCCCGGCGTCTATGCGGACTGGGCCTGGTGCTTGTGGAGTGTGCTTATCTGGTCCGCCGTCTTGCTCTACGGCCCCACGGCGTTGTGGATCGCGGTGCTCTGGCGTCTGGTGATGTTTGTCTGGAAGATGCGCAAGGCCGATGAGGTCCCCTGGCGCTGGAATATTGTCCGGAATCTGCTGCTGGTTTTGGTGGAGCCCACGCTGGCGGCGATCATGGCGCTTGAGGCGTATCGAGCGTGGGGCGGCGTGTTCCCCTTGCCCGGCCTGACGTTTTCGCAGATGCTCCCCGCGTTTGGGGCTACGCTCGTTTGGCTGCTGCTCTCCACAGTGATCTGGCTGCCTATGCTGTGGTATTTCAGCAGATCCGATGAGTTCGCCTGGACCGGCGATAGCTGGAAGACGTTTGTGCGGTTTATCGGCGTCACGTCGGGCTGGCGAATCTTGGTGGACCCCTTTGCGGTTTTGGCATCCGGGCTTTATACGCAACATGGCGTGGGAATTTACGTATTCTTTATAGGGGGACTGCTCTTGGGGAGCGTGTTGGCGCATAAGTTGAGCCAGGTGGTGGACCTGAACAATCTGCGCTCGCGCGAGTTGGGAAAGCTGGAGCTCTTGAGCCGCGCGATCCTGGAATCGCCTCCGGACGCGTCGACGCTGCCCGCTCTGCTGCAGAAACACGTTTCGATGATGTTCCCGTTCTGTCACCTGGAGATTCGCATTTTCCCGGACGCGGCGGTTCTGCATGACCCCGATGATTGGCCGGCGGTCGATGAGGTCGTGTGGCAGTGGGTGAAGATGACCAAAACGGCACAGAACTTTCTGCCCGGCACGCCTCTGCCCTGGGGGGGAAAATTCGACGACAGAGCGGTGCTGATCGCACCCATCGTCGAGGACTCAGAGACGCGGGGCGGCATCTACCTGGTGCGCTACCGTGATTTCAAGACGCTGGGTGCCGTGCTCCCGGCTGTACAGTCGCTCGCCGCGCTGATCGCCTCGACGCTGCGGCGCGCTGAGATTTACAGGGAGACCTTGGCGCATCAGCGTGCGGAGCAGGAACTGGCGTTGGCCGGGCGCATTCAGAAGAGCTTCTTGCCTTTGGATAGGCTGGATGTGCCGGGGTGGGATATCGCGACCAGCCTTGACCCGGCGCGCCAGGTGTCCGGTGATTTTTATGATCTGATTCCCCTGCCCGGTGGATTGTTGGCGATCGTGGTCGCGGATGTGTCGGATAAGGGGATGGGCGCGGCCCTGTATATGGCCTTGAGCCGCACGCTGATTCGCACCTATGCGCTCGAACATGCTGACCGGCCCGAGTTTGTGATGGAGCTCGTCAACAAGCGGATGCTTGCCGATGCCCACGCGGGCTTCTTTGTGACGGTTTTTTACGGCATCCTGGATCCTGAGCGCGGGACGCTGGCGTACTGCAATGCGGGCCATAATCCGCCCTACTTTGTCGGCGCGCACGCGGAAGGCGGGGCTGTCCGGCCGCTGCGCGGCACCGGGATGGCGCTGGGTGTGCTCGAGGATGCAACCTGGACCCGCGCTGTTGTGCAGTTCGCGCCGGGGGATAGGCTGCTGCTGTATACGGATGGGGTCACGGATGCGCAGGATGCGCAAGGACGCTTTTTTGGAAAAGAACGGCTTCTGGCGCTTGTGCAGGACAACGATGCGCGCACCGCGCAAGCGGTGCAGGCGCGCGTGCTGTGTGCCGTCCAGGACTTTGTGGGGGATGCAGTGCAGTTTGATGATATTACCTTGATGGTGATCATGCGCGACTTGACAAAGGCGTAAGCTGGCCTTTGATTAGGGTATAGGCTGTGCTGATCAGCATCATGGCAGGTCTATAAAGCAGGTATCTATCTTGATAAGGGGGTGACAAATGGCAAGCGAATGGTTAAAGCAGTTGTTTGCTTTTCGACGGTCTAGAACTCCTGAACCCATCGCCCCAGGGCTTCACCATGCGGTGCGTGAGGCTGAGGGGGCGGTTGCGCGTTTCCATCTGCGGGTGGAGCGTGATGGCAGCGGTATGCTGATTGGGAACGCGACCGCGGCTGCCCGGCTCTCACCTTCTGGTGTCGTGATTGCTAAGGGGTTGTTGGACGGCGAGGATGAGGCCGAGATCCTGAAAAGCCTTGGCGCGCGCTTCCGGGGTGCTTCCGAGGAGATCATGTGCGCCGACATCGCGCAGGTCAAGGCGCTGCTCGACAGCATCTTGTCTCCGGGCGACTTGTACCCTGTCTTTAATCTGGAGAATGCGGCGCTTTCACCCTACGAGGCGGAACTGATTGCGCCGCTGCAGGCGGCGGTGCCGCTTGCGGACCCTGGGGCGCTGCTGCCGGTTCTTGACCGGCTCTGGGCGGTCGGTATCCCGCATGTGACGATCCTGGCGCCTGAAAACCCTGATGTGGCAGCCCTTGTCCGCGCCGTGGAGCGTGCGGAGGATTTGGGGATGATCGCCGGGGTGCGGGCGCGCGCCAGCGACCTTGTGCCGGAGACGCTGCTGCCTGACCTCGCGGTGGCGGGGGTGGACCATGTCACGGTGCCCTATGCCGCTGTCGATCCGGCGGTCCATGATGCGCTCTACGGTGCCGGTGACCATGCTGCCGCGGTGGAGACCTTGGCCTGGCTGGAGCAGCACGAGGTGTGCGCCGTCACTGAGGTGCCCCTGCTGACGCACACGGTCGATCGTCTGGATGAGACGGTGCCTGCGTTGATGTCCATGGGCACCGATACCCTCTCGTTTGTCGCGTTTGCTGTGGAGGATGCTGTCCCCGGGTCCCAGCGGGATGGCGCGATCCCTGCCGCGGCCATGCCGCAGGTCGCGACCATTGTGGAGGAAGCGGCGCATGAGGTGCAGGCGCTCTTTATCTGGCAGCCGCCGGTCCAGCGCGATCCGGCGCGTTCATTGGTGGACCAGGTTCGCCAGGGACCGCGGTGTCCCGGGGATATCGCGGTGCGTGTGGAGCCCGATGGCACGGTCATCCCGCCGCGCGGTCCCTATCGCAGCGCCGGGAATGTGCTCCACGATCGTTGGGAGGATATTTGGAATCACGAGGCATTCCGGATTTACCGCGAGCGGGTGGAAGCTCCAACCCGCTGTGATGTCTGTCCCGGTCTTACGATTTGCGCGGCAGATTGCCCGCGTGAGTCTGCCGGTTGGTCTCAAGCTGCCTCTGGAGGTGAAAACGCATGAGGAATTTGAAATTCGGGTACAGCTTCCTGGTGCTGGCTGTGCTGTTTACATTGGTAGTGGGTGTGGCGCAGCCGGTGCAGGCCCAAACGTATAGTTTTGAGGTGTCGACATTGCAGATGCAGGTCTATGTACAGCCTGATGCCTCCGTCTATATTGTGTATGATATTACCTTTCGCAATTTCGGTGATCCCATTGATATTGTGGACATTGGCACGCCGCATGATGATTATGATCTTGGCACTATGCAGGCCTCTGTCAATGGTGTTGCGCTGAGTGATATCCGGGTCTCGGAATATGTAGATCCGGGTGTCGAAGTGCATCTTCATGAGCAGGCAATTCCTGCTGGCGGCGAAGGCACCTTGCATTTTGAGTTTACGATGCCTGATCTGGTCTATCAGGACACGACCCGCAAGGGGTATGCTTCTCTGCAGATCACGCCCACCTGGTTCGACAGCAGCCTGGTCGAGGGGTTGACGGATGTGCAGATTGCGATCCATATGCTGCCGGGCGTGGACCCTGAGGCCTTGTTGTATCAGAAGGAGCCCTTCACTCAGAAGGCCATTTATGACGAACGCGCGGTAGCGCTGTGGGTGTGGGAAGATAGCTCGGCTGTTGGGCCTGCCCTGGTGGGGGTTTCCTTCCCTGATGAGGGCATGGACCGCGTGATCAAGATGTCGATCCTGGATTTGACCGTGAAGTGGCTTGAGGATAACCCCGCGGTACGGTTTGTCATGGGCGTGATTCTGATGGTGATGCTTGCTTTTCTCTTCTTCCGCTTCTCTGGGGGAACCGGCTTTTCTATCTTCTTTGTTTTGGCCGGGATCGCTTTCTGCCTCTTCTCGGCAAGCCCGCTGTTTCAGTTGGCGGCCTTCCCGATTTTGGGGGTGCTTATTATCTTCAATGAGTGGCATGTGCGGAGGCGCCGCAAGCGGTATCTGCCTGCAATTGCGCAGGTTGAGGGGGGCGGCATCAAGCGTGGCCTCACGGCGCCGGAATCCGCGGTCCTTCTGGAGATGCCGTTTGGCAAGGTCTTGACCCTTGTGGTCTTTGGGCTGCTTTCCAAGGGCATCCTGCGGCAGGTCAAGGATGCGCCTTTGACGGTGGAGGTGGTGGAGGCTTTTCGCACGCGGGGTAACCCTGAGCTCAAAAAGGCCAAGGATCGCGAGAAGTTCCGCCGTCAGGTAGCGCAGGAGAAAGGGACGGTGATTCATAAATATGAGGAACCATTCCTTTACCTGGTAGAGAAGCACGCCGGGAAGCCGGTGAAGGATATTGATTTTGGCGCGGCTGTGCGCGGGCTGATCACGCAAACCGCGGCCAAGATGAAGGGGTTTGACCTCTCCGACACACAGGATTACTATCGCCGGATTGTCTCCCGCGCCTGGAAGCGGGCCCAGTCGCTGGGTGAGCTCGAAGCGCGTGAGCAGTTCCTGGATAATTATCTGCCGTGGGTGATGATGAATGAGAACTATCCTACCGTGTTGACATGGGGAGGGTATAACTATTGGCCGCGGTGGGTCCGTAGCCCCCGCGTCGCCGGTGTTGGCAGTGGAAAGAGCAGTGGGTCTTCTTCCAGCAAGCCTTCTGTGGGCGGTCGCACGACCATGGGAGACGTCGGCGCTTCCTTCGCCGGGTGGGCTGAGAGCACGATGGGCGCGCTCGCCGGCGCCGTTCTGCCCGGATCTTTGAATATGCCCAGTGCCAAAGGGGGCGTGCTCGACCTCAGCGGTGCGGACAAGGTCACGGGCGATGTCTTCTCGGCGTTGATGGAATCGTCTTCATCAGGCGGCAGCAGTGGCGGCGGGGGTGGCGGTGGATGCGCGTGCGCGTGTGCCGGCTGTGCCTGCGCGTGCGCGTGTGCTGGCGGCGGTCGCTGATTAGGAGAAGCTGGTGACGACAGCAGCGCTGCCTGCCGCGGATTTACTCGATCAGCAAGCCCGGTGGCTTGCGCCAGCCCGGTCGCGTTGTCTGCGCGGCGTGGCAATTGCGCATCGCTGCCGGGTGCTTGATTTGGGGTCGGGATATGGCGCGGTAACCGGGGAATTGGTGCGCCGCTCTGGCGGGTTGGTGGCGGCCCTGGATACCAGCCTGGTTGCTTTGGGGGCCTCCCCGGCTTTTGAGGGGGCGTCTCGGATTGCAGGGCATGCGCTGCAGCTGCCTTTTGCCGATGCTGCATTGGATTTGGTCTTTTGCCAGATAACCCTGCTCTGGGTTCCATCTCTGCGTCAGGTGCTGCGGGAAATTGCGCGCGTCTTGGCGCCGCAGGGGGCGCTGGTCGCTCTGGAACCTGATTATGGCGGCATGCTGGAATACCCGCCCGGCATTGCGACGCGGGATTTATGGATAACCGCATTGCAGCGCGCCGGTGCGGACCCTTACGTTGGGCGCAAGCTGCCCGCTTACTTGGATGAATTGGGCTTCGATGTGCGTGTTGAATTGCTCAATGTCCTGCACCCGCCCCATCCTGCGCGCTTTGCTTTTTTGCGTGACCTTTTGGAAGGGCCTGAGCTTGAGGCGCTTCGCGCTGTCGAAATGGAAGCGGAGCGTCTTTCAGGATCCTGGTCGCAGGTAGCGCATCTGCCTTTCTTTCTGGTGACAGCGCGGAAGTTGCCCATTTAGGGAGTCCCAGACTTGTCTGGGTAAACTGACGCCTCTTTTAGAAGCTCCTAGCCACCGTCTCGGGGGCGTCGCTTTGGGAATATTTGGACAAGAAAGAGCCCCCATAACGCAAGGAGGGCTCTTTTTTTGTCTGTTATGGGAACAGGGTGAGCAGTTGCTTGCCCTGAATTTGCTTGAAGGTCGCGCCCTGGCTGATGGTCTGTGATGCCGCATCGGGTTCGATGATCCGCGTCCCCGCGACGGCCTTGACCCCGTGGTCAAAAAGCAGCGGCGAGAGCGGAGTTGTGCCGCCCAGGACGAGGACGTAGGCAGCGGGATTGCACAGCTTGATCAGGGTGTCGAACGTGTGGTTGAGGATCGAGGTGCCGGTCAGCGCGATGACATCTGCCTGGGGGAGGATTTCGGGTGCGCGTTGGGCGGGAATGTCGTCTTCTCCCGGATTGAGCTCTAAGATCCAGGTCTCTTTGGCGATCGAGCGAATGCGCGGCGTAAAGGGGAAGTGCCCTATAATCGCTACATTCTTTCCGGTGCCTTGCTCGACGATGATCTCTTCCGCATTGACCTCGCGGCAGGCGCTGACATCTACGTCCAACAGGGCGTTGATGGTTGCCAACCCTACGCTGGCTTCCAGCAGGCTGTCCGAGTGTGCCAATGCTGCTAGATCTGGTGTGGATTTTTCCAGAAGTCGCCCTGCTTGTGGTACGGGAGGGCGTTTTCCATGATGGTGGTCGTCACTGCCGCCGTGCAGGGTGGAAGAGATGCCTGCAAGGCGTTCTCCGGCGACCTCTAAGGTCACCATGGTCCAGTGTGCGCCGATGCAAAGGGCGATCGGCGTTGCGCGAGATGCTTTTTCTTCGACCTGCTGTAGTAATTTTTCGACGATTGGCATGAGAAGCTATCCTTTCCGAAATTAGTTGTGATCTTGTCATTTAGACCGTCACTCATTATAATGCTTACTTGATGGAATGGCTATTTCCCAGGATGAACTTGAGGTGATATGGATAAAGCGTCTGGCTTTTGGAAGTGGAGCGGTCTCTTTTTAGCCGGTGCAGCGTTGGTGGTCTTTATTTTTATGACGCCGCCTTCGCTGTTGAGAAAACTTGATTATATCGGTGCTGCGGTCTGTCACCGCC
>Ga0272441_10015915_pt1 | contig 10468 bp, 7 predicted proteins | sample SSMProp6N_FD_193582 | JGI IMG/M metagenome (GOLD analysis project Ga0272441, IMG submission 193582) | Marine sediment archaeal communities from Little Sippewissett salt marsh, Falmouth, MA, United States - SSM-Prop-6N | ecosystem: Environmental > Aquatic > Marine > Wetlands > Sediment ... | reverse complement strand
CTTTTTTTTGAAATTCCGCGGGATTTGCAGGTAAATGTAAAACACAAACGCGATAAGGATTGATTTTATCAAAACTATAACGATGGGCGGGGTGCTGCCAACGGACGTGCCGAAAACCAGGCCTTTGTTATAGACCAGGTGAAATTTGAGCACATCGCCGAGTATGTTTATCGGCGCGCCCGGCTGCAGTTTGTCAACAATGAGAAATTTTGTCAGGATGTCTAGCGCGGCTGTTAACAGTATAAGAAGCGGGTAGAACAGTGATTTTTTCATAAAGCAGGTCTTCTTTTTTTCGGTTAGAATTTGCGGTCGTGATGAATTTTTTTGAACCGTATTTTTTATGCCGGTTTATTTGTGCCATAAAATAAAAGAATGTAATATCCTGAACGTTATTTGTCAAGTATATTCAACGTACTCAGAGCATATCCCCGGGATTCCGAATGTGAAAATGGATGTTGTTGATCTTATGGTTCATGGAACCTTCAATCTAAGCGGATCAGGAAATACCGTAATTAATTTGTGTTGGGAAAAAATTTATTTTTTCCATTTTATATTACAGCCCAGACTCGGTTTCTGGCCCGGGTTTACCGGAACTCCGTTCAGAATATTGTCCAGGGCCTCGCGGACATCTTTACCCGTGACCGGAATGCCGTTCCCCGGACGCGAATCATCGAACTGGCCGCGGTAGACCAGTTTCATGTCCCCGTCGAATATATAAAGATCCGGTGTGCACGCCGCGTCATAAGCCAGCGCGACCTCCTGGGTTTCATCGTACAGGTAGGGAAACGGGTAATCCAGATCCAGCGCCGCCTGTTTCATTTTATCCGGTGCGTCATCCGGGTAATTTATTACATCATTGGAACTGATGGCGATAAACGATATGCCCGCGGGTTTGTAGTCATTCGCCAGCCTGACCAGTTGTTGGTTGACGTGTTTGACAAACGGACAATGATTGCTGATAAACATGATGACCGTCGCTTTGTCCGATTCAAGCCCGGTCAGGCTCATCTTTTTTCCGCTGACCGTGTCCGGCAATGTAAAAGCTGGAGCGACCGTCCCCAACGGCAGCATATTTGAAAGCATATTAGCCATGAATTTTTCCTTATTTTGTTTGAAAAATTTAATTCTGATTAATAACAATAAGGAATATTCATTTCATTCCAGTTTATTTGAAAAATTTAATGCCGGATTATAGCTCATTTCAGCAATAAAAGCTTTTTATATGAAAAACTGTTATTTGTTTCCAGCCTGTAAATATAAATTCCGCCGGCACATTTGTTTCCTTTATTGTCCTGCCCATCCCAGGATATTTGATGCATGCCGGGGGTGAACGTCCCGTTTACCAGGATTTTTATCAATTGGCCCTTTATATTATATACACTTAATTTGGCATGACCTGAATTTTGTAAATAAAACGGAATAGTCGTGTTCGGATTAAACGGATTCGGGTAATTCTGATAAAGCGCCGCTTTGTCCGGTGTTACCGCTATTGTTTTTTCTGATTCAATTGAAGTATAATTTTGCGGGAATTCAAAATTCGTATTATCGTCAAAAAAAGCCGTGCCCAGCAACGACGGGTGACTGGCCAGCCCGAACACCATGGTGGAATAATCCACACCCTGACAGTAGGCCGCTTTTTGTGACGGATTATTATACCTGAATCTCCATAATATCTTTGAATTGGACGCTTTGGGTAACTCGTATATGCCCAAAGAGTGGTCCCACAACTGCAGCAGATCATTGTAACATAGCGTATCAACCGGAATGAACCCGGCAATGATATGCGGCGAGCAGATCTTATTCGGATTATCGTTAATTCTGTCCGCGTGATACCCGCCGCCCGGGACTTCGCCTGCGCCCAGTCCCCAGATATAATCGGGTGCATCCGTATTGTCGCGCCACCACTGTTTATCCGCAAACATGGCCTGTTCCAGGTAATACAAATAATCCTGATCTTTCCTGAAATAAAAACATAAATAATATGGAAACTGGATCACAAAACTGGATACAAAACTGCCCGGATTATCGGTCAATAATGTATAATCGCCATAATCCTTTTTCGGTAAACCGGCGATATCGCCGTAGGAATTGTTCCACGACGTCAAAGCCCGTCCGCTATCCCGGAAATCGTTTTTCGCCAGCCAGGCGACAATCATATATTCATTAAACGGTGTGATCACAAGTTCTCCCTTTCCGGATTCCTCGAAAGTCATATATAAAGCCCCGGTAGCGGGATTGGCAATGGCGGATTCCCAGTCCACGGACAGGTAAAGCGAATCGGCAAGGAAACCGATTTCTTCATTTCGCGAAAAATACGTTTTGCAAAACAGCGCCCCGGAGACAAGGATACCGGTGTCAATGCTCGAGTATTCGCTGTTCCAGGCCCTTGTACCGTTATTCATATCGATCCAGTGCCTGAAAAAGCCGTTATTGGGATTCCTCGCCGGATCAAAGCCGTTCACTTTATCAAAACCGAGCATGGCTTCCAGTGTTTCGATAACCTGGTCTTCGGCATCGTTGATATAGCCAAGACTGTCGGCTATACACAATGAGACCAACCCCTTGCCGATTGACGCGATGGAGCACACATCAATCGGGCCCCGGTTTATCTCCAGTTTGTCGGAATATACGCCCCTGGAATTTCTTAAAAGCCGGTAAAATTCTATGCTGTTGCTCAATAAATGTTTCAGTAACGTATCGGGAGCAGTTGCGGTTGTTGACCTGTGCCGTAATGTGTTTGTAATGGAATTGCCGCCAGCCATGCCCCGCTGAACAGATTCATTTTTCTGTTCCGCAACCGGGTTGCCCGCGCCAAATAGCTGGCCTTTTTTAGAAAAAAGGAGTGAATTTTGCGGAAAAAGATTTATATAAATCGTTGTGATTATGATAAATACAACAATCCAGCTAATTTTTCCCATTATACAACCAATTTTTTTATCTACATGATAATTATTTGAAAAATAATATCCTGATAAAAGTTTGAAATATTAATAAAATGTCATATACTTTATTAAGTTAAGAAAAGAATATTACTTTCAAAATATAAATATTGGAAAGTATGTACGGGTGTAGCCGGAAATTGAAATGTTGTACTTAAAACCGGCACCAATTTTTTAATTATGGGCACCGGTTTTGTTTGTATATTAATATACTTTATAAAAGCAAAATAATATTTTACGCTAACTCACCGGATTAATTCTTTCCAATGCGGCCTCTAAAATCTTTTGCAGCATCTCCGAATATGAAATACCCGCGATTTTTGCCATCTTGGCCAGATGACCGTCCCAGCACCATCCGGGATTCGGATTCGCTTCCAGCAGCCTTGGCGTTTTATTGTGATCCAGCCGCCAGTCAAATCTCGCGTAATCACGACAATCGAGTCGTTCAAAGAGCTTGATACAACTGGCAATTAAAAACCGTTCAGTATCCGGAGCCAGTTTTGCCGGTATGGATTTGATCTTCCAGTACGGCGAATCAGGATCCCACTTTGCTTCGTAGCCGCAAATTCGCGGCAATCCTTCGGGCAGTTCGGAATAATCTTCTTCGATGATGGGTAATGTGAGATAAGAATTGGGCGGATTTCCGATTATGCCGACACTAATATCTTTTCCGGTAAGAAATTCTTCAACCAGAATTGGCTGCTGATAGCCGAATTTTTCTCTGATTATATTGATCGCGTTTTCCAGACTTTCAATGTTATAACAAACACTATCCTGAGTAATGCCGTAGCTTGAATCACCAAAGTTTGGCTTTACTATGACCGGGAAAGAAATGGTCAACTCGATGAAATTTGTATCTTCCGGTTTAATGAATATTGCCCCTGGTACGGGAATATCCATTTCTTCCGCTATACCCCGGATCAGCGATTTATCATAACAATAAGCCAGGCATTGCGGGGTGCCTCCGGTAAAAGGTATCTGAGCCACCTCAAGTAACGCGGGAACATGCAGCTCTTTTGTAGGTTCATTGTTAAAACCTTCATCACATAGGTTGAATATCAGATCATTTTTTTTCATTTTAGTCAGATCATTGATCAACGTATTGTGGTTGTCAAAATATGTAAATTTGAAATTATGTATTTTGCTTAAACCTTTTTTTAATTCATTTATCGTGTACATATCATCGTCATCAAATGTGGCATTGGGTTTGATCTTATCCTGTTTTCTCGGATCCCCCATTAACACGGCAATGGTTTGTACAACTTTATGTGGCTCTTTAACCAGTGTCCATTCCTTTTCCGCCGTTCCGACCAGTACCAGCCGCCTGCCCATCATACCCAGGTCCTGGTTCCTCTGTGAACTGGTAAACAGTTCCTGTTCTAATTTTATATCAATGTATCCGCATTTTTTCAGCAAGTTTTGGATTTTATCCGGTGTATAGAGTCTTTCCGCGTAAAACTGGTCGGCTATCACTCCTTTATTAACATGTGTAATAACTTCCCGGGATATGAGCCGCTGCTCATCTTTAGATAGTGATCTTTCCCGGCAGACAAAATAATTTTTGTCGATCCATTCCCAACTTCGGGGTTCATAATTATTCATCATATATGCGCCGTCGGTAATGTCAATAAGTACTTTGCCGGACGGTTTTAATACGCGTAAAACTTCTTTCAGTACCCGGACATCATCATTCATTGTTTCAAAATAACCAAAGCTGTTGCCCAGTATTAACACAAAATCGAATTTATCATTTACAAATGGTAGTTTACGGGCATCACCCTCTTTGAATGTTATTCCAAAACCTTCACTTGTATTAATTGAGCGGGCTTTGTTGATCAGGTAATGAGAACGGTCCATACCAATAATGTTCTTGTAACCTCTTTTTGCCAATTCAATTGAATGCCTGCCCTGACCGCAACACAAATCCAGGAAAGAACTGTTTTTTCCCGGAGAAAGAATTTCTAAAAACAGATCAATTTCATTTATCGTGATGAATTCATCGCTGACGACATCACCGTCCGTTCTTAAATAATTCGCGTTGAACAGATGTTTCCACCAATCCGCTTTGACATAACTTTCCAGGTTCTCCACCGGGCCCAATACTTCAATCAGATTTTTCTTTTTGGGACTGGGGTTTGCGTGCTTACCATTACTTTTTCTCATTTTTTGTACCTATATAAATACAGGTTAATAATTAGTGGCGGCAATATACCGTCGATTGATTAGAATTTTTTTTGTGTTTTTTTATAAAACCAATTTATAATAAAAAAAATTCGACAAATATATATAATTCATTTTTCATTTACAATATTTTTTTTGGGGGGAGCATTGGCAAAATTTAAACAGGATTCAATCAATGTCCATTAAATTTTCAAAAATAAATTCAATTTGAGTTCATTTTAAAACAGACAGGGTATGAGAATTAATTTATCAGTTTAACCATATTTATTCATTTTAGAAGGTAGTAGGCGGATAAAGCGGACAGGAATGTTTTATGATTGTGATGAATTACTACCCCTTTTTTCCATACATTCATCAATCCGGAATCCGAATTTTTCATACAGACCGTGAGCGTCTCTGGTTTTGAGCAGTTGTAATGATTTTGGTATATCGGGATGCCTGTCGATAATTGTCATCAGCAATTTTCCCAGTCCTTTTCCCCGGTGCTCCGGATGAATGATGATATCCGCGATCCAGGCGAACACGGCAAAATCGGTTACAACCCGGGCAAAACCGATTTGTGTATCCTGAAAAAATATGGAAAAACACATCGAATTTTCGATGCTTTTACGGATAAGTTCCGGCGGCCTGTCTTTGGCCCAATAGGTGTCCGATAACAGTTCAGTCACTTTGCCAATGTCTACACTTGTTCTGTCATCCGTTATAACATAATTTTCCTTGTACCATTCCATTCTATCTCCTCATGTCTGATACCGGTTAATTGACCGGGTTCAACTTTAAACTCTTATCACATATTATATCAACGCCGCTTCTACTTTGGCCAGCAGCGCTTTTACTTTTAATTTGGGATCGCCCTCTCCCAGTGTCTCGATCGGTACGTAACCGCGGTAACCGGAGTTTTTGAGAATGGCCGCAATTTTTTCCACATCCGTTTCGGTTTGCCGCCCGTTCACATAGATATTTTCTTTCAACTGCCATGAAACCGCATGGGGCGCCATCCGGGCGATCTCTTCATAGGGCTCTTCCGACCGGTAACTGCCGATGTCGAGCACAAGCCCGAACCATTCGGAATTGACCAATTTTATCAGCTTTAGCGTTTCGCCTGTCGTTTTGAGAAAATCCCAGTGGTTCTGCACCGCGACCATAATACCGTGCTGTTTGCCGTATTCGACACATTCCCGGATGTCCTTTACCATCCATTCCACGACCTGTTCCCTTGAATAACCTTCAGGAACATTTTTACCGGAAAAGATACGGATAACCGGCGCGCCAAGTTTCGCGGCGACTTTTATCCAGTTTTTGATGAGCTGAATGTCCGCCTTTCTTTTTTCCGCGTCCGGGACCGTAAAATCATTGCGTATACCGGTACCGCTGATCGCCAGCCCGTTCACGAACGCCTTTCGTTTGATGTGGTAGATATAATCATCCGGCGGAACATCCGGATAATTCGGAAAGTAATAACCGGTCAGGTCCACGGCGTCGAATCCGTGTTGTGCGCAATATTCCACAACCTCATCCAGGGTCATACTTCCGTCTCTCAGGGGTTTGTTGAACGAATAAGCGTTCAGACTGATCTTCAGTTTCACCCCATTCATTCGTTCGATCTGTTTTTGGGCATTGACAGCATGAGGAGAACCCATAACAGCGGCAAACGCGGGAAACGCCAGTGAATGAATCAGAAATTCCCTGCGGTCTGTTTTTATTTTCATGAAATACACCTTTTAATTTATTCATGTCTTTATTCCGGCACATCCATCACCGGATCGGGCCTGGAACCGGGCCTGGTTTTAAATCGCTGTATGACTTTTTTCTGCTCGATGGAAATGATAAACACATATTCTTCAACCTCGGCGGCGGTAAAGACGAATCTCCCGTCACGGGAAACCGAAAGCGAAAAGGGCTGATGCGGTAGTGGTATAAAATCGTGTTCAATATGCGTCTCGGGATCGGCAAAACCGATACCTTTATCACGTGAGGCGTATATCAATTGCTTGCGGTCCGGGGTCAGGGCTATACGTAACGCGCCCCGGTTGATCCGGTCAATCTCTTCAAATTTTAATACATCGATGATGGATATGTATTCCATGCAGGTGACAAACAGTTTATTGCCCTCTTCGAACAGAACGCTTCCCTGCGGGCCTTTGCCGGTTGGTATGATCCTGATTTCATCCGTCAATCTGTTTATTGCCGTTATGTTATCGGATTGTGTGTTACTGGTGTAAACCCATTCCGCGCCGGAACTAACCGATAACAAATGCAGTGTTTTGCCTTTGATATCATAATCCTGAATGATTTCCTCTGTGTACGGATCAATGATCAGCATTCTGTCGGGATTTTCCACACCGACAGCAAGCAGTCCGGTTTCCGCGTCAAGCCTTATTGCGTGTGGGCGGCGAAATTCTCCCAACCTTATGATCCCGGCTTTTCGCTTTTTCTGCAGGTCGAGAACGGAGATGGTTTCGCCGCCTTCTGCCGGTTCGGCGTAACGCATCGTCCCGTTGTCGGTGACATAAGCGAACCGGCCGTTGGCGGACAACGCCATCTCATGCGGATGCGTTCCCACGTCTATGCTCTTGATGAAATCTCCCATAAAGGTATAAAAACTGACGGCGTGCAGGCCTTTTTCCACAACGATCAGTTCCGGGCCGTTGAACAACTCTTCCAGCCGGTTGAACGCGGGGCCGATGTTTTTGTACCATTTGACGTTATTGGTTTTGCTGCCGATCGCGGCCACATCCGGCAAACCATCCTGGTTTATATCTTCAATATACACGCCCGCCGCGCCCATATCGCCCTCATCCAGGGGGGCGCGCTGCCATTGTATGCCTTTGCCGTCAAAACTGCGGTAGATATACAGGGACGTATTGCCGCCGCGGTAACCGGCAACAATTTCATCGTTGCCGTCAAAATCTAAATCGACGCAGGCCAGCGCGTGCCCGTCGGTAAAGGAATCGTCAATAACATGCCGGGTCCATAATGTGTCCTGTCCGTTTTCCGGCAGATAAACCACCAGTTGATTGCCGTGCCAGGGCTCGATCGTCGCCAAAAAACGTGTGTTCGAGAAATACAGTTTCCCCTGTACAACTTGACTGCAGCCGCGGCGTCCGGTTGCGGGTTGAAAACCGCTTGTTAGTTGCTTTTTTGACCAGATGAGGTTGTTGCCAAAACCCGACGCGGAAAATAGAGTGATCCCTTCGGAACTTGCCGTGAGTATATCGTCACGGAAATTGTCCTCCCGGTGAATAATTGAAATTCCATGCGCGACCGTGAGAGACGAATCGAAAATATGGCTTTCCCACAAAGTGCTGTCGAGGGTATCCGGTATGGTGTAATATGTCAGATTGACGCCCTCGTCAAAATCGGGTTCCGTCGCGCCGCGTCCCATAATCGGCAGGTTGATCAGCTCCTTGCGGCCGTCCCAGTTAATATCGGCCCAGCGGATACGATGCGAAGTCGGTTCCGCGCCGATTTTAAACAGCGGCCATTCCTGATCTTCAACACCCGGATTTTTGAGCCAGTGTATTACTCCTCCGCCGGATGAGTCCTGTAATGCAAATTCACTGGCCAGCGCAAGATCGATCAGTCCGTCGCCATTGATGTCATGGGGCGCGACATCGATATTCCGGTTTGTTTTGGTGGTTATAATGTGTTTTTCCCAGCCGGGATTCCGGTACCAGACCAGTTGCGCCGGATTTGTCGATAACGCGATAATATCCGGTCTGTAATCGTTATTCAGATCTGATACGACCACCCGGTAACCGCCGGGGAAATAACCGTCGATGGTATTGGTTTCAAATATGGGAAATTCTCCGTACTCCGGGGCCGGCAAAGCGGGTGGGAGCGGAGCATTGATATCCTCTGAATGGATAATCGATATGAGTAATAGTGTAAAGAAAATCAGAATTCTGGTTTTCATGGGTTTCCCTGATGAAATAATGATTTTATGGAATGTGGTTTTACATTTTTATTTAATGTTAAAAAAATTATTGAATAAATACAACTCTTTTGAGGATAATATTTTCAATAATCCGGGGGTCAGATAACTTAAAATAATGAAACCGAATAATGATTTTAACCGGTCATCGAAAACGGGTTTTGTTTAAATAATTTTTAATAGAACAGGTTATATTCATGGTTGGGGGAGCGATGGAGCGAAGAAATCCGGCCCGGAAGCAGGGCAGTAAATGCCGCGGAACAGGTCCTTGCGGTTTTAATCGCACTATACTTTCCGGATCCGCGTTTTTTAATTTGGCAATGACTGTTTGTTTGCACTTGAACACTGACATGTTTTGCGTTTTGATCTCAAGTTCAATCATCGGCCGGGTTTTCAATTTGACGAACCTGCCGGTTTTCGAGGTTTCTTTTGTAAGGTGATCGACCGATAGCGTAAAAACAAAATACCCTTTTGTTTCTTCCCGTTCGGCAAATGACGTTCTTTCCGTTGAACCCGGATAAAATACCGGCGTTGCAAGTGGTTTTCCGCTCGGATCCTTTTTCAAAATCTGATTCGTATGAACATGCCCGCACAGGACGGCGTCTATGTTTGCCGGAATATCTTTCGCCCGGATCACATCATCTCCGGCGCGAAAAATATGATGTTGCCGTCCCACGTAAGCGCCTTCAACTATGTGATGCATACAAAGGAATCGAAAATCGGCGCCGGTTTCAAAAATTTTGTTGTTGTCAAGTATGTTCCTGAAATTGTTTCGTATACCGTCCCTGTAATACGGAAATCCGGCCAGGGCAATTTTAATCCCGCCGGAATCGAATAAAAAGGTTTTTGTCGTATTAAAGATATTAATGTTGGAGTGGGTTTCCAGCAATGATTGCGGAATATTGGAACGTTCATGGTTGCCCGGCACGATATAAACCGGAATACCGGCATCGGCAATACGCAGCAGGGGGGCAAAGGCCCGTTCGACAATCGACGGGTGAACGCGGCTCCTGAAGAACATGTCGCCGCCATGGATGACCAGGTCAACTTTTTTGGTCAGGGCCTGCTGCAGGGCGGCGTTATAGTTCGCGAAAAAGTCCGGCCCCCGGCGCCTGGTTTGGATCCTCGGATGTATGGGCAGATCATACCCGAGATGGGTGTCGGATAAAAAAAGTATTTTTATTTTGGAGTCCCGCTTGATGGCAAGTTATCCTGATTTATTTTTCCCATATTCTTTTGTGTTAAAATAATAAACGGCCGGATTTTGAAAACCTGCCGTTTAGTTTGTTGGTAGTATAACAAATACTTGACATTTACAAATCAAAAAGGCTTTGCATTAAAAACAAAAAAAGCATAGAATGACATAACCAAATTTCCCTGACAAGGAAAGGAAATGCCACCCTATGCTTAATAT
>Ga0272441_10015914_pt1 | contig 10468 bp, 9 predicted proteins | sample SSMProp6N_FD_193582 | JGI IMG/M metagenome (GOLD analysis project Ga0272441, IMG submission 193582) | Marine sediment archaeal communities from Little Sippewissett salt marsh, Falmouth, MA, United States - SSM-Prop-6N | ecosystem: Environmental > Aquatic > Marine > Wetlands > Sediment ... | reverse complement strand
GGGTTGATCGCCGGTATCGCCGGGACTGTAAAGTGGATGCGCAAAGCGACCCGGATCGTGGGATGCCTGCCTGCGCATTCGCCGGTCATGGCCGCATCCGTTCGGGCGGGGCGGATTTTGGACGTCCAAACCCGGGATACTCTCTCTGATGGCACGGCCGGCGGCATCGAAGCGGGTGCCATCACCTTCGATCCCTGCCGGACCCTGGTCGACGACTGGGTGCTGGTGAACGAGGAGGAGATCCGCAGCGCCATGATCCGCGTATTCGACAACCATCGGTTGGTCATCGAAGGTGCGGCAGGGGTGACGGTGGCCGGTTTTCTCAAAATGGCGCCCCAACTGACCGGTAAGACGGTCGCCCTGGTCGTCTGCGGCGGAAATATCGATGCGGGACTGTTCAAGAGGCTGGTGTGTCCGTCGGTGTCTCAATTTGGAAATTAGTGTTTGAGATTTGTTATTTTGTAGCCGGTCAGGTTGTGTCCCAGGCGCTACTTGAAAATCCAGGCGCTCAGCATGAATTGGTAATTATTTAAACGATATGGGAATAAGAAGGCGATTATATTACGCGGCGGCCATCCTCATCGGGACCATGCTGATGGGAAGCACGGGCTACTATCTTATTTTTGGGGGCAAGTCCAGCTACCTCGACTGCCTGTACATGACCGTCATTTCCCTGACCACCGTGGGCTATGGCGAAGTGTTGGGAATTACCGGAAACCCCCGCGCCCAGATCTTCACCATGCTGCTGATCACCTTCGGCATGGGCATCATCCTCTACAGCATCAGTACGGTGACGGCCATGCTGATCGAAGGTGAGTTGACCGGCATGCTCAGGAGAAGAAAAATGGAAAACAAAATAAAGGCCCTGTCCGGCCATTACATCGTCTGCGGCGGCGGGGAGACCGGTTTTCCCCTGGCGGTCGAACTGGTGACCAGCAAAGCCAGCGTGGTGCTGATCGAGCAGGAGAGTGCCGTTATCGAGGACGCTCGCCATTTTAAGGGCCTTTACCATGTTCACGGTGACGCCACCGACGACAAAAACCTGATTGCCGCCGGAATCGAGCGGGCCACCGGTATCACCATCTGCCTGCCGTCGGACAACGACAACCTTTATATCACCATGACCGCCCGCATGCTCAACCCCACGGCACGGATCATCAGCCGCATGACCAACAGCCGGCTCAAACCCAAACTGCTCAAGGCCGGCGCCACCTCCGTGGTTTCCCCCAATGCCATCGGCGCCTTGCGCATGGCTGCCGAGATGATTCGGCCGGCGGCCGTGGACTTTCTCGACAACCTGCTCAGAAGCGAGCGCGGAGAGATGCGCATTCACCAGATCGCCGTCAACGGCAATTCCACTTTAGCGGGGAAGACGATCATGAAATCCGGTCTCAGAGACCAGTACAACCTGCTGCTGCTGGGCGTGCGGCGTCAAAACGACGAGTTCGAATTCAGGCCTCCTTCGACCTTTGTCCTAGAAGCGGGGATGACCCTGATCGTCATGGGGGATATTGAGAATATCGACCTGGCCCGGGCAGCGCTGTAAACGGCCTTTTATCCGGATGTCGATTCGGGGTGGAGACGCCCGCTAAATGGCCTTTTTCATTTCGGACATATACCGCCCGGCAATGCACGCTGCAGACATGGCCGCCACGCATTCGATGAGTTCGGGCAGGGAGATTTGTCGGTTGAAGTCGCCCAGGTGGGGGCCGCTGGTGATGAGGATGTCCTTTTCTCCCCGCTTCAATCCATCACAATGGTCTGCGCCGTATCCCCGCATTTTCAGGAAGGCGAAAAATTCGCTGTCGGTCAACGCGTTTTGATCGTTCCGGCGCAGCAGTTCCGTCATGTGGCGGTCCACGCCCATCTCCTCGACCATTCGCGGGACGAGCCGATCCAGGTCCACCGGTAGCGCCGGGGATGCCGACGTTCCGGTAAACCCGGCAAAGTAGCCTTTGAATACATCCAGGATCATCGCATGAAAAAGCTGCCGGTCGAAGAGATCTCTCGCGTCAACCGGCCGTCCGTTATCATCCAACCCCATCTTCGTTTTATCCCGGCAGCGAAAATGGCTGCCGGCCACCAGCAGCAGACTTAAAAAGTGGCTGCCGATATGCCGATAAAGGCTTCGGCCGTCGCCGCAGAAGGTTTCCAGGTGTTCGAAGTCCCGCAGCCCGGACAATCCGAAGTTGGGGAATGCACAGGAATCCAGCCACTGGTCCAACCGTCCCGAACGAAACCACTGGTAGCGCCCCTGGTCGTCACGGCGCATCCGCTGGGTGCGGTTGTGAAACAGCGGGATTGGCGCATCGTGGATTACGCCTTTGGCTGTCAGCCGGCCCAGCAGGTAGGCGTTACGACCAAGCATCTCCCGTGCGGTTTTCCCGTCGACCCGGTGATCATTGGGGTAAACGAAATAGTCACGGTGGGCGAGAAAGGCAATGGCCAGACCATCGGGATGCCTCTGGACAGTGCCAGGCGGAGCCAGCGGCATATGGGTAATTAGAAATACACGTTGGCTTTGAACGTACAGGGGCCTGGGAATGTGGAACCGGCAGCCAGCGGCATAATCCATTCTCTTCAGGGTCTCCATCCAGCATATCTCTTTTCCCAGGCCTGCTGCCGTGTCTTCCTTTTTGGCCAGTTTCACAACCAGCAGGTTTTTTTTCCCAGACGTTTCCACCACCAGGCTTCTGCCAATATACCGGGGGGGACCGGTTTCTTTCAGCCCGTTTGATGAAAGCAGGCGTGTCCAGGAGATGGCCGGCGGATATGCACAACGACCATTGTTAAGCCGTGGCCCGATAATGCCGACCGGCAGGCTGCCCAGCGCCTCGGCCACGCCACGGTGGGCGCTGCCGTCCGTTTTAAGGAGCAGGCCGTTAAGGCAGGTCAGTGCCTTCGACCCCAGGCCGTTATCGCCGGGCACGGTTGCCATATCGGTCATTACCGATGCGGCTTCGCGGAATAGAAAATAGGCCTGCCGGACTTTGCGAAAGGCGTTAGATTGCAGTAGCCGCTTCAGGGCGCCAATGGTCTGCCCGTCGAGGACGCCAGGATGCTTGCGCGCCAGCCGGCGCAGGTCGGCGACGGCGTGATACTTGGCGATGAAATCAAAGCGATGATCGGTCAGGGCGGCTTCGGCCTGATTTTTCAAGGTGTGGGAGTAGGAAGCCATACGGATAGGGTTAAGAGATGAACGTCCAACATCGGACATCGAACGTCCAACGTTGAATAAAAGAACAGAATACCATGCTGCGCGGTTTTAAATTCGATGTTCGTTTTTTCCATTCCTCCATATCGCCTACAGACATAGCAGATCCGCAATCTCGGCCAGATGCCGGATGTGGTAATCGGCCGTCAAATCCCGGTTGCGATAGGCGACAAAGGCAATCCCGGCGGCCTTGGCCGCCATTTCGTCCACCTGGGAGTCACCCACATAGACCACCTCATCGGCTGACACCGAAAAGTGGTCGACCACCTTGACCAGCGCTTCGGGGTGGGGTTTGGGAAATTGAACGTCCAGCGCGCAAACCACCAGGTCGAAGAGGTGCTCGATACGGTTGTCCGCCAGCACGCGGGCCATGGTGTCGGTGCGGTTGGTGGCCACCGCCGTTTTATAGCGAGGGCGCAGCCTTTCCAGCAACGGCACCAACCCCGGTTCCATCTGCATGAACTTCAAAAAGGGCTGGTACCCCAGCTGTTTGCGGTAAACCTGGGCCGCCTTGCGGGTGGTTTCGTCCCGGATCAGGTATGCCAGGGATTCATCGACGGTGTGCATGTGGACGTAGGCCAACTGCTCCGGGACCATGGCCGGCAGGTGGCAATAGTCCAGCACGTGGTTGTAGTAAGCCCGGTTGGCCTCCTGGGAATCAAACATGACGCCGTCACAGTCGAAGGCAACGACCTTTGTTCGCTGAGCGCGATTATCCGTCACTGGCACTTTTTTTCGGTGGGGTAGGCACGGGTTGAGGCGCCGCCGAAATGATCTGGCCATATACCGGAATGGTTATCGTGGGCTTGATGCTGCTGTCCGTGGTCAGGATCACCGTGTCCGCATATCGCCCGGCGACCATTTTTTTATTTGCAATGGTCAGGATGTACCCGTCTCCATCGGCCTTGTTGAACTCCTGGACATCGAAAGCGATATCGTTTCCGTTTCTGGCTTTTGCCCCGAGAATTTTGAATGGATAGGCCTTCTCGCGGGTAATGGTGATCGCCTTTTTAATGTCGGTTCCCGCCTGGCCGACCAGCCGGGCATAGGCTGGATCCATGCGTGCAAAGTGGATTACCGAACCGGTGATGTTCAGTGTGACCCGTGCGTTGTCCGGGTCGTTGGTGAAGACCTCGATGTTTTTTTTCAGGGTCCTGCCGCCGTAGCCGCTGGTGTTGACCTTGATGCTGATGATTCCCTCGCCGCCGGCGGGGATCTGCCTCGGATAGGAGGCGACCGAGCACCCTCAGCCGGTTTTGACCTGGGTTATGGCAAGGGGACCGTCTCCGGTATTTTTTATCGCAAAGTCATGGGTGACCTGGGTGCCGTCCACCACCGGGTCGAATTCATATTTCAGTTCGGGCAATACCACGTCGGGCTTTTCGATGTCCGCGACGGCGGATGATGGCTGGTCGGTTGAATCCTTGCCATCCGACGCTCCGGTGATGGCCGCTGCGGCCCACAGCATCACGAGGGTTGCTGTGAATGCAAGCGTACGAAATTTCATGGGTTGTTCTCCTTGTTGGCTTATACGCGGATACGTGTCTCTTTTATGGTTGTTTGACCAAAGCACTATTTTTAAGCTTCGGCAGCGATCCTGTCAAGCTACATCAGATAAAACGGGTCCACGTCAACGGATACCTTGATTTGTCTTCCGGCGGGTGTGGCACGATGATCCAGGATCAACGCATACGCAAACCGGTGAAGCATCGTCGTGTCCGGGCTTTTGACGATGATCTGCCAGCGGTGGTGTTTGGCAATGCGGGACAGCGGTGCTTCGATGGGGCCCATCACTTGAACCTGTGGGTGAAACGGTCCATCCGCAGCCAGCAATTTACGGCAGTTCTCCCCCAGTGCCCTGGCATGGGCGGCAGCTTGTTGCGGATCTTTACTGGATATGCGCACGGCAATCATACGGGAAAAGGGCGGATAACCCAGGGCTTTTCGAAAGCCGATCTCCTGATCGAAAAACGCTTTGAAATCCTGTTTTTTTGCCGCAAGGATGCTGAAATGGTCCGGGTTGTACGTCTGGAGAATCACGCGGCCGGGTTGATCGCCGCGACCCGCTCGGCCTGCCACCTGGGCCAACAGTTGAAAGGTCCGCTCCCCGGCGCGAAAGTCAGGAAAATTCAGGGTCAGGTCGGCACAGATCACACCGACCAGGGTGATACCCGGAAAATCATGCCCCTTGGCCACCATCTGGGTGCCGACCAGAATATCGATCCGGCGGTGCTTCAGATCTTTCAGAAGGTTTACGATCGAACCTTTTCGGGTCATGGTATCCCGGTCCATGCGTGCCACCCGTGCCTCGGGAAACAATTGCGTCATGGCTTCCTGAATCTTTTCCGTTCCCACACCCAGGAGCCTGATTTTCTCGGATCCGCAGGAAGGGCAGGTGGACACGGCGGCTTTGGAAAACCCGCAGTAGTGGCAGCGAAAGGCATTGGCCCGTTTGTGAAGGGTCAGTGAAATATCACAGTTTTTGCATCGGATGGGCTGGCCGCAGTGCCCGCAGATGGGAAAGGCGGAAAACCCCCGCCGGTTGAGAAAGATGAGGGCCTGGTTCCCATCGTCCAGGGTTTTTTGAATTTCCTGCTGAAGCGGCGCGGTGATGTAACGGCGGATGCCCCGGTCGTCACGACTTTGGGCAAGATCCACGGTTTGGATGGCCGGCAGCGGCTGACGGTTGACCCGTCGTGTGAGACCGGCGGTTTCATATTTACCCACGCTGACATTATACCAGGATTGCACCGAAGGTGTCGCCGATCCCAGGATGGCCAAGGCGTTGTGGTGACGGGCCCGAACCACGGCCAGGTCTCTGGCGTTGTAGCTCAGGCCGCCTTCCTGCTTGTAGGAGGCGTCGTGCTCCTCGTCGACGACGATCAGACCGACATCGCAAAAGGGGGCGAAGATGCATGACCGTGCGCCAATGGCAATGGTCGCGTCTGCGTTGGCAATGCGAAGCCACTGGTCGTAGCGTTCGCCCCGTGACAGGCCGCTGTGAAGGACCGCCACCGTTTCTCCGAAGCGGGCGCGGAACCGGCGTTCGATCTGAGAGATAAGGGCGATTTCCGGTACCAGCACCAGCACACGAAGCCCCTTGTCCAGGGCGGCCTGTGTCAGCCGAAGATAGACTTCGGTTTTTCCGCTGCCGGTGACGCCGGCCAGCAGGACCGTTTTGAATCCCCGTCCCAGCAGCGGTGCCATGGCGCTTACCGCTTCGGCCTGCTCGGCGGTGAGCCGGGGCGGGGTGTCCGGTGAGATGGGGTCGCCGAACGGGTCCCGGTAGACCGTCTTTTCGTAAACGGAGACCTGCCCGGCCTTCTGCATGGCCCGGACCAGTGCCGGAGCGGTGGGAACCCGTGTTTTCAGTTCCAGAATTGTCAGGTCGCCTTCGGTTTCCAAGGCGTTTCGGATGATTTTGCGCTGCTCAGACAGTCGGCCGGCAGCGGGTGTGGTCTCCTTTACGGTCACCCACCGGACAGTTTTCGGCCGGATCTGACGGGACTTGATCTGACGATCTACCTGGATCCACCCCCGCTGTCGCATCCCATGAATCAGCGCCCATGAGACGGGTTGGCCGATCTCTTTTTGCAATTGTTTGATGCCGGCCGGTCGTTTGGCCAGAGCCGACAGGATAACTCCTTCCAGGGGTGAAAGGGGTGACGATGTCGCGGCCGCCACACCTGCTTCGCCGATGGTCAGGATGGCGATGTCGGTAAGATTCAGTCCGGCCGGCAGGGCGGTGTGAATCACCTGCCCCAACGGGTGCATGTAGTAGGCGGCAATCCACTTGAAAAACGGGATCATGGTTTCCGGGAAAAGGGGCGTGTCGTCGAGCACATCCAGGATATGCTTGATCTCCATCGAATCAATCTTATTGGTTGGCTCCTGTGCCGGGCCGACCAGGTAGCCGGTGACCGTTCGTTTGCCAAAGGGCACCAGCACCCGTTTTCCAGGGCAGGCCTGTGGGGCCAGATGCGCCGGAACGCTGTAGCTGAAGGTGTCATGGACCGGCAGGGCCACGGCCACTGAAATGATCTGCCGCTGATTATTAATTTGATTTTCCTTGACAGGGTTCACGGCATCTTTTAGTATGAATTTCATAGTGTTGCGGAAAATCATTCTCGTGACAGACCGCAGATTCAACGCATTATAGACCCGAAAAGATAAGCTTTCAACCATATCATGCGTTGCAAGTCTTCCCAATACCTGCTAATATCTTTAAATTACACGGGTTATCCGATCTCCGCAACAATGCGGAGGTACTAATCAAACCAAAAAGGAGGAAACGGTATGAACTGGATCCTGAAACGCGTGATCGTCCTGCTGACCACGATTGCACTGGTTACGGTTCCCTGCATGACCTGTTTTGCCGAAGGGCTGGAACAGGATGATGATCTCATTGCCGGGAAAATGGCTGCCGAAGTGGTTGTCAGGCCCTTGGCACTTTGTGCCACGCTGATCGGAGGAGCAATTTTTGTCGTAACCCTGCCGTTCTCCGCCCTGGGCGGCAACACCAACGACGCCTACAACTACCTGCTGGCCGATCCTTTCAAGTACACCTTCAGCAGACCGCTGGGTGACTTCTAACCGTCCAATTAATCAAAAAATACAAAAAGCGGCCCGGTGATCGATCACCGGGCCGGTAAAAGGAGGGCGTGTGCCCGTACATCTCGTCGAACACCCGTTGATTAGACACAAAATCGGCCTCATGCGTGGGCATGATGTGTCAACGAAAAATTTCAGGGAGTTGGCCAATGAACTGGCGACGCTGCTTACCTATGAGGCCACCAAAGACCTGGAGACCGAAACCATGACCATTCGGGGGTGGGCGGGCGACGTGGTTGTTGAAAATATCAAGGGCAAGAAGATCACCGTGGTTCCGATCCTTCGTGCGGGGCTGGGGATGATGGACGGGGTGCTCAACCTGATCCCTTCGGCCAGGGTGAGCGTGGTGGGGTTGTATCGCAACGAGGAGACCCTGGAACCGGTGCGCTACTATGTCAAGATGACCAGCAACATGGAAGAGCGAATCGCCCTGATTCTGGACCCCATGCTGGCCACAGGCGGCACCCTGGTGGCCACCATCGACCTGCTGAAAGAGTCCGGTTGCCGGCAGATCCGGGGGCTATTTCTCGTTGCCGCGCCCGAAGGGCTCAAACGGCTGGAAAAGGCCCATGCCGATGTGGATATTTATGTGGCGGCCATCGATGAAAAGCTCAACGACATCGGCTACATCATTCCAGGTTTGGGCGATGCTGGGGACAAAATTTTCGGGACCAAGTAAGACAGATTCGGAAAAAGCTGGATAACACCTTTTATCTGAGCAAAATCCGATTTCATCCCAGGCGGACTTCTTTTTTTGGGAAACCCTCCGGATGGCTTCGAAAACGATACGGAAGAAGCGCCCGTTTACCAAGCGGGCGTTTTTTTATCCGCATCGACCCAAGATTTCGGTTTACCATGATTGGGTGGCCTTTTAGCGAAACAGGAATCGATAGAGCCAGCGGTGGATCCACTGGCCGTAGGGCGGCCAGGCCAGACGCGTGCTGTTGAGTCGCCCCCGCTCGAATACGGGCCGCGCCTTGGAAAAGGTCAAAAATCCGGTTTCGCCATGATACGCGCCCATGCCTGACTGCCCGATCCCGCCGAAGGGCAGGTTGTCCTGGGCCACGTGGGCAAGGGTATCGTTGATGCACACCCCCCCCGATCGGGTCTGGCCGAGAACGCTTTGGGTCCTTTTTCTGTTTTGATCAAAGTAATACAGAGCAAGCGGACGGGGTCGGTCGTTGACATAGTCGACGGCCTCGGCTAGCTGCCGGTAGGTGACGACGGGAAGAATGGGGCCGAATATCTCCTCTTGCATAACCGTCATGGCACGGGTGGACTCGAGGATCAGCCACACCGGCATTTTGCCGGTATCGGAAAATGCTTCTGCCGATGGGTTGATCTGCACCAGACGCCCGCCCTTTTCCCTTGCATCGGTCAGGTAGCCGGAAATCCGGTCGGACTGCCGTTTATTGACGATGGCCGTGTAGTCCGGGTTGGCTGCCATGGTGGGATAGAGGCGGGCGACGGCTGCTGAAAATGCTTTTACAAACGCATCCAGACGGTTCTCCGGGCAGAGGAGATAATCAGGAGCGATGCAGGTCTGCCCGGCATTGAAACACTTGCCGAAGGCGATGCGTTCGGCGGCGGTGTCGATGGGGTAGCCCGGCGCCACCAGTGCCGGTGACTTTCCCCCCAGTTCAAGGGTGACGGGGGTGAGGGTCTCGGCCGCGGCGCGCATGACGTGGCGACCGACAGCGGTGGATCCGGTGAAGAGCAGGTGGTCGAAATCCAGCCGGGAAAAAGCCTCGGCGACATCTGTATCCCCGGTGACCACGGATACATGATCGTCGGTGAATTGTCCGGCCAGCATTTCTCGAATGGCCTGCGTGGTGTTGGGGGTGTATTCGCTGGCTTTAATCATGACCCGGTTACCGGCTGCCAGTGCTCCGGTCAGCGGTCCGATGGTCAGGTAGACGGGGTAGTTCCACGGGGAGATGACGCCCACCACCCCCAGGGGCTGATAAAGCACCCGCGCCCGTGCCGGTTGAAATATCAGGCCGACCCGCCGCCGGTCGGGCCGCATCCAACGGCTCACGTGATCTACCGCATAGCGGATGCCTTCGAGGCTGGGAAAGATTTCCGCCAACAGGGTCTCGTCGCGGCTGCGTCCGTTGAAATCCATATCAATGGCCTCGGCCAGGCGATGTCGGAAGGCCTTCAGGGCTGAGGCCAGTTGCCTGAGGTGCCCTTTGCGCTGGCCGGCCGAGGGCATCGGATTTATTTGAAAGGCGGTACGCTGGCGGTTCAGTAGCTGCTGCATGGCAAGGGCCCGGTTATCTGGGGTGTCTGGTTGCATGGGTTGGTTATGCTCCTGCTATCGTTTATTGATGGTTTACCTTAACCATCATAAAATCATTCGAAACCAGCAATACTGAAAAAACTTGTCATCGCATGCTCTGCAACGTATTCTGCGCCCATTATTTTTTTACGGTCGATGGATTGTTTTCGGGAGATCGTCCTTATGCCGCAAGGCCGGGATTCATGAACACATCTTTTTTTACCACGCTGCGCGTATTTGTTCCATTTGCAGCCGGATATTTTCTATCTTACCTGTACCGGGTGGTCAATGCGGTCATCGCTCCGGACCTGGTGGGTGATTTGGGTATCGGCCCGTCGGCGTTGGGCTTGCTGACCGCCACC
>Ga0272441_10015913_pt1 | contig 10468 bp, 19 predicted proteins | sample SSMProp6N_FD_193582 | JGI IMG/M metagenome (GOLD analysis project Ga0272441, IMG submission 193582) | Marine sediment archaeal communities from Little Sippewissett salt marsh, Falmouth, MA, United States - SSM-Prop-6N | ecosystem: Environmental > Aquatic > Marine > Wetlands > Sediment ... | reverse complement strand
GGTTCCGCTGCTGTCGATGATTGGTTTGCGGTGTATCTCTGTGCGCTCCTCAATATCGAAGAGGGCACCCTGGTCGAAGAGATTGGGCTCATGGGTGATGTGGCTACCGACTTTATCGACCACTGCACTCCATAGCGTATCTTTCTTAGTCGTCATCATGGCCCCCCTCGATCTCCATGATTTCGCAAAGATCTTTATCAATCACGACGAGTATAACGCCCAGGGGTACTTGCCATTCCCAAACGCTACCTTTATTGATTACAACTCGAACGACTAGCGGATCAGCCTTATTGTCAGTGTTCATCATGTTAGAATTGACTCCTGTCTGTAGAGTTCTTCCTCAGCATTGTTATAGTTGGCATCTGGAGCACGCCGGCCATGCTCCAGATTGTAGACGATGAACGCAGGTGATAGTGGCGGCGTAAATCTGGCGTTCCATCGTTGTACGTAGTCCTGCCATGCAGCTACGTCCAGGGGTGTCAAGCTGGTTCGTGTGGTGTTGTACCAGCTAGAGATAATGCGCTTGTGGCGATAACTGAGAATGCCCACCACCAACAGCATGGCAACCACCTTGTCTCGGTTCATATCCATAGGTCAATTTCCTCCTTGGCCATGCGTAGTGCTTCGTCGAAACCATAGATGTTTCCGCAACTGTATCTGAGATCGTGTTCATTGTCGTAGATATAGAAGTCATAAACTTCACCCCTGAGAAATTGGTCATATTCATTGACCTCTGATACTAGTATTTCCTGGATAAATTCACGCCGTTGTTCAGTAAGGCGTTTCCAGTTGTACATAGCTTTCACATCGGTGACATCTGCCCAAATGAAACCGATCTGGCCAGAATCCCACAGGTTGCAGAATGGACCAGTGCTAATCGATATGCCACTGTGGTCATAGAGATATAGCGGTAGCATGATGATGTGTGGCTTCAGGCGCACCAGGGCCTCGTGAATACAATCTGGATCGTCGCTGTAAAGGTCATCTGAGAAGTCATCCCAGGTGTACCTGATAGCATAGCCATCCTGATCGTACTCGTCATCATCGATTATCTTCTGGACATGCTTGGCGATGCCCCATTTAGAGATGGGACGGAAGGGTTCATTGCCCCATTTGTACTCGATACCATGCTGGATAAGTTGTTCATACAACCATTGACCGAAATCATCACGGTCATGCTGGTTGTCACCAAGAGAGTAATTGCGGTGCCAACATTCCATAGTACCGATATAAGAAAACTCCTTACGAGGATCAAAGGGATAATCATCCTGTTGAATTTTTATGGTGTAACCCATGTAATCTTCGAGGTAAGCTGTCATGATTTAAGTTTTGCCTCCTGCATTTTGACAATGCTAGTGTAAATCTCATCTCGGAAAGTTTTCGATGCCTCCAGGTCCTCGGCTTCTTCTTCAGGATCAATCCAGCAACTGGGATAATCGATCATGTCTTTGACACGCTCATCAACTCGTTCCCAGGCCTCCCAGAAGATTTGAATGAGGACGCAACCCAGTTCACGTTCAATGGTGTCTATTGCTACTTTTAGATCATTCATTGTTATTCCTTTTTTCGGCGGCAATGAATTTGAGGATAGCATTGGTATAGACCTCATGAGACAGTGAAGCATCATTGAGATCTTCCTCATCTGCACCATCATCTTCGAGCAGAAATTCCGTGTAACGCTGACTGTCACAAAGACAGGCGAACAGTTCAAACTCGAGAAGTTCCTCGACGTGTTTCAACGCATATCGGAAAGTATTCATCTCATTCATGGTATGCGTGAGAAAGATGTTGGAATATCTCGAAGAGTAGATCTCATCGATTAGCTCGAGCGCATAATCCCGAAGGTCGCCAGGCATCTTGTCACGGTAGTCGATCAGGCGTTCCATGACCTCTTTTTGTGCATCGAGAGCTGAATACTCATCGGTCGAGCCGAAATAATCGGCATCGATGGATTCGACACTCAATACGTCATCGTTGTTGTCAAGATACTGAGAAACAGAATGAGCGAATGATGAAGCCTTGTAGACTTCAATTCGCTCATTATCAGGATCTGACACAATCCAGAAACCAGTGTTCATGTTGTTATTCCTTGTTGTGGTGGCCGGCCTGGGTAAGCACCGGCCTGATGATGTTCGTTGGTGATAGTATACAGCAGATTGTATACAGAGACTAATCTGGTGTATCGAATTGTGCTTCAGTGGTGCGACGATTCAGTTCATCTACCAGGTCGTCACGCTCAAACCAGATATGAAGGTTGTTGTTTTTGAAACATTGAAACCGAAAATACTCAGTCTTGCCCTTGCCATCCGGAGAGGTATTGATGGCATCGATGAGTGGTGAGTTGTAACCCTCTGGAACACCTTTGCCATCAAGCAGGTGAAAAACTCTGTCAAGAGCTCTGAGTTTATCTGCGGAACGATACATGACCTCGTAAGGATATTTACCCCAGTGATTCAATTCAACCTTCCAGGTGAGTATAACTTTCTTGTTCACCTTAAACGGATCGTTGGTTTTGTAGGCGTGCCAATTGCTGGATGGACGCAGCATTTCGCTGACTTCCTTCAGTGCTTCCTGAATGATGTCGGGGGCGTCCTGCTGGTACCCCTGGATGAGGGAGTACACATTTTCGACGGTTATATCTGGCAGTTCTTTCGGTCTGTCATGGTAGCTGTAACTTCGACTGCCATTGTCGAGAGCTTTATCCAGCTGTTCACTGGCTTTAATGCTCATGACCTTACGAACACCGCTGCGATCTATGATAATCCGCCACATGTCACGTTTCCAGGACTCGGTGGCCTTATCCATAACCTCGGAAGGTTTGATGTAGGTACCAACAGTCTGGATGGGATTCCAGTCCTTATACGTATCATGCGGCGTGATGACCGCTTGCATGCTTTCGCTGGCCTGTTGGATGAGCTCGAAAGCATATTCCATTTCGTGGATGCCTTCATGGTAAGCTCTGACCATATCCTCAATAGTGTTTGGTAGTGCAATCTGCGTTGCAAACATTGTCAGGATTTCCTCCTAGAGCTGAATAGTGATGAGCTGGAATTGATGACGGATCTCCGATCTCCAGCAGACCGGATCCCAGGTATGAATGCCCCTGGGTGACATAAAGTATCGGACACCTTCATCGCCAGGCATGCCACCAATAGCAATGAACATGGCATATACAGGATATTCGACGACCTGGCCATCAGGTTGAGTAACCAGCATGTGATTAGCCGGCTCACCCATAGCGAATGTGTTTCCGCAACCGTCCCATCTCGCCGGCCAGATGCAATTGAGTGCGTCGTTATACATGCGGTAAGTGACTTCGATCCAGATTTCCTCCGGACCATAGAACTGATCTGGCCACTCGTCCCAGATCTTATCTTTCGGTGCATCTTTAACCTTAGTGATAACCTTCATGATGTAACTCCTGTTAAGAGAGGCCAGGCGGGTGATGTTCCCGCCTAGCCGGTGGAAGTTGATTATGCTGCTATCTCGGCCTCGGCCTCGGCCTGGGCCTGGGCGATTTGAATATTCTCTAGCCCTTGTATCAAGTAGGGCTCTGCCCAGGCATCGTAATTATCCTGCCAGGGAGTATAGTTCGGTGGATCGATGGCGAGCTCGTCCATTTGCTTGTCGGACTGATACCAGGATTTAAGATAGTTATCAACGTAATACTCACCATCTTGCAATCGCTTAATCAATCGCTTTGTGATGATTTCCTGGGCCGAGAAAAGATCGTAGGCTACGACCCTGCTTTCGAGACCTCGACTATAACTGGTCTCGAAAGTCTTAAAATCAACTGGTGGAATTTCATCGACAAGGACATATCTGGAGAGGCGAGAGTCATAAGTGAACTCACGACCACCAGACGCATCGATGCAATTCAGCATCTGACACGGCTGACAGGCGTCCAGGTATGGTGAGTACATCTTTTCATACTTGGTTGCGAACTTCTTGAGTAGCTTGTACCCCTCGGTGGCGGTATCCATCCAACGGCCTTTAATGCGATACTCGAAACCATACCAGATCGAATACCCATCAAGTTCTTTGACCGATTGCTTGATACGTTCTATATCGGTCTGCCAGGTGAGAATTAAGCACCGGTCGGACCAGTTAGACAGATGCAGGTCGTCGGATCTCTTATGAAGGAAACAAAGCTCCAAATGACCGTAGCTCGTACCACTATGGAAACTGGGAGAAAACTTAGCGGTAAAAAAACTTGTGTTCTTCATGATGTTATACCTCAATATGAGCGAATGAGTCGGCGATATCGTTTAAGTCATTATCTGAGATATACTGCCAAAGAATGTCCATCTTCCTCTCGGCTATGACCAGTTGACGTTCCAGGTCGCATACCTGGGCTCTCATGTCAAACTGGTCATCAGGAACATTGCAGAATGATGGAGTGAGAGACATTGCTTTGGAGCCGTTTCTCCAGATACAATTCATACTCGACGCCTGACCGGTATAGATCCAGTCAGGCCTACCCAGAAAAACCATCTGCTGGGCCGTATCACGTATAGCTCTGTGATAAGGATCCAGGTCCAGATTGGCAGTAGCCAGGCATTCAGCGGATTTGTCGTACACTTCAATGATGTGCATTGTCTTTGTCCTTCGTGTGGTTGGCGACCATTTGAGCGAGGATACCTTGCATACCTCGTAAAGCATTCAAGTCACCATCGTCGGGGATGAGGTCAAGGACATCTTCATCTGTGAGAATATTTTCATCGTTGAACAGGCCTTCATCTTCGTAGGCGAGAAGTGCAAAGTCACCAGGCTCTGGTTGACGATCACCGAACTCATCTCGGCAACACCGGCATAGCGAACCAAACTTCCAACCGTCATCCGGATCCCACCATCGGGAACGGATATTCATTTCATCACGATCATCATATGGCTGATAGCCGCAGATGCCACACATTGCATAGGTGAACTCCAGCTTGCTCATTTCCCGCTCCTTATCCGTACCTGATAGTTGATTGATGCCATCATGACGTTGTGAGCTGTCATGCGGTCCTCAAAACATCGACTGTTCGTGTTGATGGGATTACCTGATTCGTCAGTGATCCAGCCGAGTGCTCCGCCTTTGGTGCTGTCGGCGACCGCATAGTGATATGGGCCGTAGGGCTCAATCTCAATCGAATCCTCAATTGCGTTCTCCGGTGCTTTGTAACTCATTTGTAAACTCCTGTGTAACGCCACTCAACCGGCTCGACCGGCTCGTCATGGGCAGCGATTTGGGTTTGATTCAGATGGTAGTAGAGCGCATTGGCATAGCAGTAATGCCAATAATCTTCAATTACTAGCTGCCAGGACTCAGGCAGGCGTTCAGTGATCGGATTGACCACTGGGTTGTTCAGCAAGTTGAGAATGAATACATCGTACAAGTGAGCAATCATCTGGATGTCTCCTGGACAGTTTAACGACATGTCCAAGTCAGTGTTATGAGTTTGGACCTACTTCGACTATCTTCGGGGAGCCTCGCTCCCCCACTTCTCCTATCGAAATACAGTGAACCAAGCGACCCAGCGTTTGAGCGCTGGGTTTGCGCCAATAAGCTGGGCGGGAGTGCGAGGGCAACGAGCTGCTTTTGCGAGGCTGTCCCGAGCGTTCACGACCTCGCGCTGTCAAGGCCCGTTCAGCCTGTTTGACACTGTTAAGGTTGGGGTTCTTTTCCACAACCTTAAGAGTGTCAGGCTGGGCCTTTATAGCGTCGCTGTTCACGTAAAATATGAAGAAGTGGGGGGACCATAAGCGGATCAGGTGATATCAATGATCTCCTTGCGAGAACACCCAGGACCTCAATTGAGATAGAATGAGAGAACATGCTAGGCCGTAGCTCGACATAAGATAGGATACCCCTCATCATGCAGGTTATGTTATAGACTGATTGGAGGCGGCTTTTTCTGCCGGCCTCATTAGGAACCAACCTCAGAGCGACCGGCCTGGCCAGCATGTGAACGATTGGCATTCATATTTGCTTAACTCCCGTGAGGTTTATATGCCAAGTGGTTTAACAGGACCCTTATCTTGTGTGAGGATATTCGTGTTGTGGCACTCTGACGAACTGGCCACGGGCCAGTGGAGTCAGACCAGGGAAACAGGCCGATGTTGTTCCGGCCTGTGGACCTGGCACATATCTTGATCATCAGAATTATGATGATGTATACTAATTTCATGTCAGACAAGCAATATCCGACCGCAGTATTAACCCGAGAGGAAGAGGATGAGTTGTTCACGATTAATACAATCGAGGACAATCTTAGATTCAATGCTTATCGTGATGACCCGACGACGAGGTTCAGATATCGTAGGCAGCGAGAGTATTCTGATGAGTTTGTTGCCATTGTGACGTTGTTGGCAGAGTCTAATGGATGGCCGACTGTAGTTGGAGCCTTAGCGCAGACATCGAGGCAGGTTGGACTACCTACAAGCACAATATTGGCCTGGCTTAAGGCTAAACGACGAGATTCTGAGGATGTATCATTCACGCGCGCAGCGGCAAGAGAGCAGCTAATCGACCTCCTCCAGTATGCGAGCTTCGCATATTTGCAAGATTCTTTGTCCCGACGAGATGAGATGTCAGCGTATCAGCTGATGATAGCTGCTGGGATATCAGCAGATAAGCTACAGAACCTGACAGGCGGAATGCAATCAACTATGAGGGTGGAGGTGCTTCATCGAATACAAGAGAACCCAGCACCATGGGCGATAGAGTCTGGTGATGATGATGTCGTAGATGCACAGGTATTACCTGTGCAATATGATGACGATTAACTACACACTATGATAGTTATGTCGAGCCGAGTATCATAAGCTCTACAATATGTAGACACCAACAACACCACCACGGATTGCCGATTCTCAGTCAAGGAACCAACCCATACGCCGCAGCTGCAACCCCCTTGCGCTCCGCCTCTGTTGTCTCATTGTTTTATTCACCGCCCCCCATCACTGGGCGTGACCAGGCACCGCCAGGTTGTTTATTTTCTAGACGCCGGCCCGCAGCTGCACCCACCTCCCTGCCACCGCACCACATCCATCTATCCCGCCTCCCACCCACCCCCCACTATAGTGCCACGTACTTTAGAGAAAACAAAAGGAGCATCATCATGCCGAAGTTCAGAAACAAGCCAGTAGTCATCGAAGCGATTCAGTTTGTATCTGGCAATGCCGAGAAGGTAATCCAGTTTATTGAGGATGATGCGGTGTTGTATCAAATCGAAGAACATGAATATGCGATTGATATTCCTACCCTGGAAGGAACGATGACAGCAAGCGAGGGTGACTGGATTATCAAGGGGGTGGCGGGAGAGGTCTATCCCTGCAAGCCTGACATATTTGATGCAACATACGAGGAGGTTTAGGATCGTGAAGATTTCGCAAGTTGTATGGAAGATTCGTAAATGGATGTCAGGAATTATTGAGCCTGGTCCCTATGCCTTTACGCCGTTTGAGATACCGAAGAAGCGCTCGGTCGCAGATCTGTTGGATGAGTTAGATCCAATAGATGTGCCTATGTTGAGCTATTTGGGTATAACATCTGGGCGTAGGCGTTCTGCTTGGCGTCCTAGAAAGCTGGATTTGTCGAACTGGCCGGCAGAGAATCCTGATAAGTTGGTTATGGACTGGAGGACATCAGATGTAGTGCCGAAGGAAGAAGTATGGTTGATATCTGAGGATGGCCTAGTGTCTAAGATTATGAATATGGAGGAGATCAATGATAGTACAGATAAATGATGTCATATATGGAGAGGAGGTGCCGGCAGCTATAAAAATCAATATCGTAAAACGAGAGATGTTGAATTTAATGACAGTAGAGATACATCGATGGTTAGAACAAGGGCCATGGAGTGATGAACAAGATTTAGATCCCGAGGCCCAGGATATGGTCAGCACATTGCAGATGGTCATTCGTATGTTAGAAGTTGAAGCGAGACAAGAATCTGCAAGAATTGAGTTAAATTGAGGAATCGGTTTGACAAAAATTCATGATTTGCTTGAGGCAAAATGGCGTCCTGGTATTGAGATGGGTGCTGTCGAACGTTCCTGGATGGATTACCACTGGGACATGGCAACGACATTTGAAACATTGGAGTATGAGCCAGGTGAGAAGCAATTAGAATTTCACCTAGATCGACACAGGATTCGACAGGTAGTTGGTGGGGAGCGTGCTGGTAAATCATACAGTGTATCGAATGATGGAATAGCCAAGGCTGTATATGGGAGTAAGCAAGGTGTACACGATCAATTGATATGGATATTGGGACCGGATTATGAACAGCCACGAGTAGAATTTGAATATATGTTCGACGGATTAAGGAAATGTGGGTTTGAGGTTATGGGTAAGGCATCTATGCCCAGGGGAACATCTAGTACATGGGTAGCACGATTTAAAGAACTGGGATTGATGCAGACAAAAACAACGAGCGATATCAAGAAGATTGCATCAAAAGCGCCAACACTCATATTGATGTGTGAGGCTGCTCAGATGAATTTAGAGGCATATTACAAAGCGAGGGGAAGGAGCACACAGCGCAAGGCTCCCATACTAATAAGTGGAACATTTGAAGATAGTTCAAATTGGTTTGCGGATTATTATTTGAAGTGGAAGGGAGGATTCGGCAATGCTCGCAGTTTCAGCATTCCCAGTTGGGAGAATTTAGTAATATATCCTGGGGGATACAATGATCCTGAGATACAAGATCTATTGGCGGAATTTCCTTATGATTTATTCATGGAGCGATTTGGGGCAGAGCCACATAAACCTCATACACTAATATTTCCTGAGTTTTCATATGAGACACATGTTCAGGAATGGTGTAAATTTAATCCGGACATGAATGCGGAGGTGGCCATAGATCCAGGATACACGCCAGGCAGTTATCATGTCAGCTGTATCCAGGTGCATAAGCCCGACAGAAAACATGAGCAGGTATGGGTAGTGGATAGTATTCACGAGATGGGTTTAGGCGCTGAGCAGATAATCAAAATGTGTAAACGTCGGCCCTGGTGGAAAAACGTAACTGGCGGAGTGATTGATATTGCTGGCCGGCAGCATCATGGTGATCGCAGCCAGGTAGAAATATGGCGTAATAAGGCTGCTATACATTTACGCAGTCAACCAGTGGGCATAATGGCAGGAATAAATCGACACAGGACATTCTTGGCGGATCCACTGACTAAGGAGCCCAGGATATATTTCAGTGAATTATGTGAAAAGCCATTGAAGGAATATAGTCTTTTTAAACGAAAACCAGATAATGAGCGTTTGAATTTGAATCCATTGCCAATAGATCGTAACAACCATATGATTAAAGCTCTAAACTACTGGTTATACGACAGATATGGTCCTGTTGATCGTAATAAGAGAAAGACTGGCCAGCTGACTACTCTAGAGGGATAAAATGACAGAAGAGAGAATTGCACCAGATAATAAACGATGTACGTTTATAACGAAGTCAGGAAGTCGCTGCAAAAAAGAACGTATGGAAGGTGAGGAAGCATGTTATTTTCATCTTCAGATAGCAGAGCGTAAGAAATTAGAAAATATGCGAATTGAAGTTGGTGAGATGGTGGAGATGTCGGCTCGAACATTGGCCAGGTTACAGGCTTTTGTTGACAATCCCAATTTGCAGTTAGAAAACATCGATATGGCAATAGCCTGGTTGATCAGATGGGGTGGAAATGCCAATACGCAGATAAGATGGATAGATGAGGCTACACAGCGAAAGTGGCGATAGAGAATTGCGATTGTGGCAAACCTGGTTTTGTCGCGATGATGACAATAGGTAGTGTTCTTGATGGCCGAACAAAGGAATTAAGTTATCGGCTTGAATTGAGGAACATATTATGTGTAGACTGTTGGGAGGATGAACTCTACCAACAATTTACCAGAGGACACGATCTATGTCAGAAGCAAGTGCAGGATTCTATGATGATTTATTTTCAAGTACTGGAATAACTAGAGATTCTGCAACTAAAAAGCTCGTCGAACGAGCGGATCTTGTAAAAGCACGATACGCAAAGCGCGATGAAGAGCTGGAGGAAGTAGAGAAGTTTTATTACAATGTTGGGATAAAACGATTAGGCGCTGATACCGATATCTATGAAATCAACGTGAATGATGGCCAATCGGCTGTTAATGTTATTTGCGATCTGATTTCTGCCAGGGATATTTTGATTGAAGTGCCGGCCATGAGCGAATCGGCAGCGAACAAGAAATTGGCCAATGAAATTGAGAGCTGGCTTCAGGCCTGGATTGAATTGGTGGAGACTGAGGAAGATGTACGTTTAGCACACGAGATGTGTTTTGATGCAGTTGTGCGCGGTGCTGTTGTCATGCGGGTCTTGATGTTGGATGATCGTATTCCCAAGAACAAGAAAAAGGATAGTGAATCTGATATGGCGAAGGGAATGGCAAAATTTCCGTTATTGCCTGAGATCCGTGACTATCTTTATTGTTATCCGGTTT
>Ga0272441_10015912_pt1 | contig 10468 bp, 7 predicted proteins | sample SSMProp6N_FD_193582 | JGI IMG/M metagenome (GOLD analysis project Ga0272441, IMG submission 193582) | Marine sediment archaeal communities from Little Sippewissett salt marsh, Falmouth, MA, United States - SSM-Prop-6N | ecosystem: Environmental > Aquatic > Marine > Wetlands > Sediment ... | reverse complement strand
CGATCACCCGTATATCGACGGGCACGACCCTGCTTCCTCCGACCCGCACGATTTCCTTTTCCTGGAGGACCCTCAGCAGACGCGTCTGCAGCTCTGCCGGCATCGTGCCGATCTCGTCGAGAAAGATCGTTCCCTTGTGAGCGAGTTCGAAATAGCCCTGTTTTCCCCCTTTTTTGGCGCCCGTAAAGGCACCCTCCTCGTAGCCGAAAAGCTCGGCCTCCAGAAGATTCGGCGGCAGGGTTGCGCAATTCATAGTGACAAAGGGTCCTTTGTTTCGTCTGCTCGCATTGAAAATACTCTGGGCGAAGAGCTCCTTTCCCGTTCCTGTCTCGCCCGTGATGAGCACGGTAAAATCGGATCTGGAATATTTCTGTGCCTTTGCAATCGTGTTTTTGATGGTCTTTGACTGTCCGATGATATTATCGAAGGAAAATTTCGCGACGTGGCCCTTTTTATGCAGGGAGAGACGGTAATTTCTCTCCATTTCCTGAACACGGGCCACTTCTTCATAGGTGGCGACCCGTCCGAACAATTCATTGTTGAGAATAAGGGGAATCACGTGAACGAAATAACTTTTCCCGTTAATTTTCATAATTTCACTGGCGGTTGTATCGCCGGACGTTCCATCCAGGAGACCCGCCTCTTTCAGGAGTTTTTCATTTCGTGTATTGATCACTTCCCGGTAAGGGATGCCGAATATCGACTCGGCTGCCCGGTTGTAGACCGAGATAGTCTGATCCTCATCGATGGCAACGATCCCCTCTGTCGACTGGTTTACGATTATCGCCCCCCGCTTCCGCTTTCGTTCTTCATCACGCCTCGTCTCGATCAGCGAAACGGCAAGATCAATTGCATACTCTATCTCTTCATCACTCGATTTGATCATGATCGATTTCATGCCGTGACTTTCAGCAATCAGCGTCGTCAAGCCCCCACCAACAAGCACATCCACCTCGCCGACCAGTTCCTTCGTTTTTTCATAGGCTTCTTCGTACCGCGTAAAGACAAAATCCCGCAGGGGACAATCCAGGGCCTCTTTCAAGACATCCATGAAAGTAAAGCGACCCATGAAATCCGCCACGGCAATTCTATCTGTTTCCCGCCGGGCCTGAACAAGCGCATTGAGCACATCAAAACAATTTGATCCGACCGGAACGACGGGAATATGGACCTTTTTTCTCAGAAAGGTATCGGACCCCTGCCTGACGATGATCACATCCGCCCCGCCGAGTTCCATCCGCCGCGCATGGGGAACGATATCTTCAAGCACTGCGCAACAGGCCGTCATGCGGACATCTTTCTTTTCGGCGATTTTCTCCGCTTTATCAATCATCTCCGAATAGGGTGCAATAAACCCTATATGTATCTTCATTACTATCTCTCCATCTGCTTTGTACCTGTAACCATAAGAGTTACCGTTATTCCTCCTTGAGAGCACAGCCTCTCATTTTCATATGATAATCACTATCTCACCATATTCAACCCGTGACGGGACCATTCTCCGCATCGCTGCTCCGACGGGGCTGCCCTCTCGTATTGACGCCACCCACCGTTGCTCCACCCGGCACGATGTTCCGGGCGCACAATTGGTAATCAGGCTGAATAGTCGGGATTCCCCGTCGCGGGCACAGACATGGGCCCACCCTGCAACAACATGCAGGGTATACAGAGAGAAGAGAATTATTGCCGGTCAACGGAGAGAGCTCCCCGTGACCGCATAAAACAAGAGATAGTCACACAATTCTATCGTGGTTTCACCAGGAATATATTTCAGGCCTCTCCTCGTCACAAAGACCGTTCCGTCCCGGGGCACATGACTCAATCCCCTGATCCGCATGCACCGTAACATCACCCGGCAGCCCGCAACGACCGCATTGTACCTTGCGTGACCGCCGTGTCGTTCCGATCTGGTATGATATGGTATTTTAATAGAACATTTCAATCGCTGCGGCTGTCCGTCATCCTGCGGGACGGCACCTTTTTCATCTTCAAAGACGCCTTCACCATGGTGAGAATCGCGTCAATGCCGATAAACTGGGTATTGATGACAAGATCATAGTTCATGGAATCGTCGATATCAACTTTGAAGAGCTTTTTGATAAAGGCTCTTCGTTCCGCCTCCATGGTAATGATCTGTTTTTCCGCCTCCTGTTCCGTGATTCCAAGTCCTCCGGCAAGATTTTTAATCTTCTGTTCCATCGGTGCGATGATCCTGATTCTGAGCGTCTCTTCGGGCGGGAGAATCAGATTCGCACCACGTCCGATAATAACGGCTCCGCCGTGTTTTCCCGCCGTACCGATCACCTTTGTCAGATGCTGAAGATACTTGTCGGACATCATCCAGCGGGTCGTCCTGAGAAACTGTATCCAGTTGTCGAGGGTGCTCCGCATCTTCTCATCGAGCGAGGAGATGACCTTTTCGCTCATTTTGGCACTCTCGGCAACCTCGTTGATTATTTTCGCATCGAAGAGATCAAGCTGCAGTTCCTCGGCAATCCGCGGCGCAATATCATGAGATCCGCTCCCCGGCTGTCGCGAAATCGTAATGACGGGACCGGGCGCCGCTCCTTTCTTCTTTCGTGCCATTCTCTCCATTTCCCATTTTCGCACCTGCTCCTCAATCAAATGATCCGCCCTCTGACTGACTGTCGATGATTCCTTCATGATCATGTCCCCTCATTCATGGCTGATGGTTAGTTGAAGTGGTGAGAACCCCTTGGGCCTGAAAGAAAAACTTATCGACTGCATGATATAAATTTATAGATTGGGCAAGACAATGTCAACATTTAATTCAGCGGGGTTTTCGGACGGAAGCGGTGCCACAACGTGAGAAGCCGTACGGCCAGGAGAGCCACGATCAGGCGGGGCACCCAGAGCCAGAAGGGGCTGAGTCCCAGGGGCAGGAAGAGCGACGGGTCTTCGATCATGGAATGGTTGATCCCGATTGAAAGATGAAGTGTCTCCAACTCTTCCTTCGACAGGTTCCCGTTTTTTACCTCTTCGACGATCACGGCCCCGCCATAGGAAAGACCGAAGAGGACCGCCGTCATCCAGAGAATTCCCACGCGGCGGCTCAATCCCATGACTGTCAGAACCGGAGCGAGGAAGGCGACGATGACCGCTGCCCAGCCGAAGCTTTTCAGAAGTTCAAGGGCCGTCAGGATCATCATGATGATGCAGAATATCTTCGCAACGAGCCCCATGGTGACGAGTCCCCAGTCGCGCACCATGGCACTGAAGGTCTGGGGCACCGGTGACGAAAGTCCTAATTCATGGGGAACCGATCCGGAGGAGCTCAGCCACAGGGATGCCACAAAGACCGTAATCACGGCAACAACGAGTCGGAACACTGTGGCCACGAGAGGATTGACCCCCGATTTTCCCTGGATGATACCTTCCTGGACGAGGTTATGGGCGATCAGAAGAAAAATGGCCACCAGTGTCATTTCTTCCATGCTGAGGGGCAGCACCGCCATTGACGCGACACCACCGTAAATTCCTGTAAGGGCGCCTACAATCAGGGGAAGCGTTGCCACAGGGGGAAGACCGAGAAATCCCATCAGGGGTCTCAGCACAAAATCCATTTTTTCTATCAGGCCGCTCCACGCCAGGAGGGCTGTAAGAAAGGAGATGGGGATGATGATTTTCATCATCCAGAGGAAACCCGACCATCCCTTGCCGAGACCGGCAAAAAGTCCAGATTTGAAGCGTTCGCCTGCAGTAATACCTGACATGAAGCGTCTATATCAGAAGAGGAGGAGACTCCGCAATGGGAAAGTATTTCACCGGAGTTCGGTTGTATTGCATGACATTTCAGATACCTGTCCCGGTGCGTTTCGCACCCCCTGCCGGGCATCATTGCCTCTTTTCCACACCGGGAGAGTATGGTAACATGCCGTACGAATTGGAGTATTGCGAAGCTCTGCATAATTGCCACAATCAAGGGAGGATGGCCTTATATGCATGATGTCATAGTTGTCGGCGGCGGTCCCGCCGGTGCCACCGCGGGAAGGCATGCAGCGTTGATGGGGTTGAAAACCCTCGTTCTCGAAAAGACACGATTTCCACGGGTCAAACCCTGTGCCGGCGCCCTCTCGGAGAGGGCCCGATCGTACCTGGACTTCGCCCTTCCTCATCACCTCGAGGAAAAGGAAATTTTCGGAGGCCGTCTCTATCTGGGTGACACAATCCTGGAAGGAAGCAAGGACTTTCGCCTGGCCACCATGGTCACCCGATGCGCCTTTGATGAGTTTCTCCTTGCAAAAGCTGAAGAGGCCGGTGCTACAATCCACATGGAAGAACGGGTGTTCGATTTCGAAGAACATTCCGATTATGTGACCGTGAGGACCTCCGGAGGAACCTTGACGGCACGTTTCATGATCATCGCCGAAGGCGCTCAGGGAACCTTGAAATACCGGGTACGGACCCGGGACAAACAGGATGAATACGGTCTGTGCCTGGTTACCGAAATCGAGGAAACCAATGAGCTGATCGACCGGCATCTTCCCGGCATAATTGAAATTCACTTCGGTGTTGTTCCCATGGGATACGGCTGGGTTTTCCCCCATGACGGATACTACTCCATAGGAATCGGGTGCTTTGGTCATCGGATCGCCCACCCCAGAAAGGTCATGGAGGATTTTTTACAGCGGACAGGCTTCAGGGGTCCCTGTAAAATAAGGGGGCACCTCATACCTGCCGGCGGCATAGAGAGACACATCACCGGCACGCGGATTCTCCTCTGCGGCGATGCGGCAGGCTTTGTCGACCCCCTCACCGGAGAGGGCATCGCCTATGCACTTCGGTCCGGCCGGTTTGCCGTTGAAACAATCGGGGGGATCCTCGGGAAGGACAGGAAGTGGAACGATCTGCGGTCCTATGAAACGTGCTGTTACAGGGAATTCGGGAGAAATCTCAGATATGCGTTGCTCTCTGCCAGAATAATCCACCGCTGTCCCGCCTTTTTTTACCGGGTTCTGTTGCAACACGCCGACGCCCTTGATAAGTACCTTGAAACATCCGTCAAGGAGAAACAGTACCTGCATTACCTCCGGTGGTTGACGCCGCGGATTCCCCGACACATCTTCCCGTGAATCGCAGGCGTTACGCTTTACTCTTTTAAACTATATTTGCGGTCTGCGCCGCACGTCTTCGGTTTTCAGGTCCCGAATCGGGTGACATATAAGAAATGAGAAAGGTTTCGAATGAACGCAGCAATTGTAATATTATTTTTTCTGGCAATGCTCCTGATCGGCATCCTGAGTGCACGCAAGATCGGGGGGACCGTCAGTTACTTTGTCGCCGACCGGAAGGGAACCGTACCGGTTATCACCGGTTCGCTGGTGGCGACCGCCGTCGGAGGCTCCAGCACCATCGGTCTTGCAGGTCTGGGATATACTCGAGGACTGGTGGGGGCGTGGTGGCTGCTGGTGGGAGTCATCGGCCTGGGCGTTCTGGCGGTCTGGTTCGTCGAAAAAGTACGGGCCTTCGAAGTCTTTACCCTGCCGGAGATCCTGGAACGGCAATACGGCGGACAGGCCGTCAAAATTGTCGCGTCCCTCCTCATTGTCATCGCCTGGCTCGGAATTGTCGCCGCCCAGATCCTGGCGGCGGGCAAGCTGCTGTCCGTTCTTCTGCCGGGACACTTTTCGCTCGTGACGAGTACCGCCGCGATGGTATTTATTCTCTACACGATACTGGGCGGACAGTATTCCATCCTCAGAACCGACGGAATCCAGTCGGTCATCATTATCTGCGGCATTCTTCTCTGTTTCTTTGCCGGCATCTCCGCCGCGGGAGGACTCTCCGTGATGGCGGAACGGCTTCCCCGGTCTTTTTTTTCCTTTCCCCTGTCGGCTGAATTCGGATGGTTCGATCTCGGAAGTTTTCTGATCGTGGTCGGGGCAACCTATCTGGTGGGTCCTGACATTTACTCCCGGATATTCTGCACGAAAGATGCCGACACGGCGCGCAGGGCCCTTTTCATGACGGCCCTTGTCCTGATGTGTATGGCCTTTTGCATTACCTTTATCGGCATGGCGGCACGGGTGCTGTTGCCGGAAATCTCGCCGGAAAGCGCCCTTCCTTCGCTCATCATGGAAATACTTCCTGCGGGGCTGAACGGAATGGTCATCGCGGCGCTGCTCGCCGCGGTGATGTCATCGGCCGACACGGTACTTCTCACCGCGGGCACAATCATTGTCTCCGACATTATCAATCCCCTCTTTCGATCGCAACTGGGGGAAAAACGCCTTCTTTTCCTGACACGCATCAGTATCGCCCTGGTGGGAGCGGCGGCACTCCTCATTGCATTAACGATAAAGGGTGTTATCGCATCACTGCTGCTCGGCTACACCGTCTATTCCTCGGGTCTCGTCATTCCCGTACTCTTCGGCTTTTACGTAGAGAAATTCCGTCTCAATTTTCAAGGAGTTCTCTGTTCCGTTATTGGAGGAGGCTGTACGGGACTCTTTCTGAAACTGTCGGGATATGATAAGTTGCTTTTCATTACATTTCCTCTTTCGGCATTGTTTCTCTTTGCGGGAAGCTATATTTTTCCGCGAATCATCGCCGGAAGAAAAGGAAGGTGAGAGGAGCACTATATTATGCCACAGGACTGGCTGCTGGTCGACGACCGGGATTCCCTCACGCATGCCTGCAGCGATATCGGAAAGACAAACATAATCGGCATCGATACCGAGTACGATTCATTCCGCTACTTCAGGGAAAAACTCTGTCTGATTCAGATCCGTGCCGGCTCATTTACCTATCTTTTCGATCCCCTCGGCACGTGCGACATAGCGGCTCTGGCGCCGCTGTTCGCCGATCCGAACATCATCAAGGTACTTCATGCCGGCGAAAACGACATCAGACTTTTGAACAGGGATTACGGGTTCACCTTCAATTCTGTTTTCGACACCCATCGGGCGGCATCATTGATGGGGTGCACCCATCTGGCCCTGACGGTCCTCGTCGACACGTACCTGGGCGAGGCATTGGGAAAATCGAAGAGTATTCAGCGTTCCCGCTGGGACACCCGGCCCCTTGCAGAAGAACAGATCGAATATGCCGTCCAGGACACGCGATATCTCATCGCGCTCTACAGGATCATGAATGAAAAGCTTCAGAACGAAGGACTCACGCAGAAGGCCGCAGAGGCCTTCGACAAGGTCACCGCGACGCGGTGGAGTGAAAAGAAACTGGACAAGGGGGGGTATCTCAAAATCAAGGGGGCCGATGAACTGGACGGACATCAGCAGGACCGCCTGAAGATCCTCTATTGCTGGCGATTCCGGAAAGCAGAGCGGACCAACCGGGCCCGCTTTCTGATCCTGTCCGATCAGGACCTCATCAATCTGGCGGCGCATCACGTCGACTCCCTCGAATCATTGCACCGGTCGGGCCTCATTTCGCCGGCAAAGATAGAAAGCTACGGGAAAGAACTGGCGGACCTGCTGAACACCGCACCTTCGTCTCATTGAAAGTGGCCCTTCTCCGGCCAGGCCCGCGGGAAAGCCGTCATCAGGCGGTTCGGCCCCGTCGCGACGGACACCCTTTTCTGCGACGGCTTGAAACATCCGCAGGGCAGCGGGGAATGTGAAGGAAAAGCATGTCGCAACCATCAGCATGATATGAACGGCATCATCCTGGCCGTTTTAGATATTGTCAAACACCGGTAAATAATATATAGAAATCTATTTTTACAACAGATTACACGCAACGACGGCAAGGAGCAAAAGGCATGGGAAAACTATTCGGTACTGACGGCGTACGGGGAGTCGCAAACGAATATCCGATGACAGCGGAAATGGCCATGCGCATCGGCATGGCCACGGCCCACCTTTTTAAACGTAAAGGGCACCAGCCGCGGATCATCATCGGAAAAGATACCCGCGTCTCGGGGTACATGATCGAACACGCGCTCGTATCGGGCATCTGTGCGCTGGGAGTTGACGCCTACCTGGTCGGTCCCATGCCCACGCCCGGTGTCGCCTTCCTGACAAACAGCATGAGGGCCGATGCGGGCATCGTCATATCGGCATCCCACAACCCTTTCCAGGACAACGGCATAAAAATATTTTCCAGTGACGGCTACAAACTTCCCGATGAAAAGGAGAATGAAATCGAGGAGATTGTGCTTTCACGCACGATGGACCAGCTTCATCCTTCGCCCCACACTCTTGGAAAGGCATACAATATCGAAGGTGCGCGGGGCCGTTATATCGTCTTTGTAAAAAACACCTTTCCGAAGGAATACACCCTCGAGGGAACAAAGATCGTCCTGGATGCGTCCAACGGTGCCACCTACCGTGTCGCCCCGAAACCCTTTTTCGAAATGGGCGCCGAGGTCCATACGATATTCGCCGATCCGAGTGGCGAAAACATCAATGCCGAGTGCGGCTCACAACATCCTGAAGTCCTTGCGGAAGAAGTGCTCAGGCAAGGTGCCCATGCGGGCTTTGCCTTTGACGGGGACGGTGACCGCTGCATCGCCGTGGATGAAAAAGGCACGGTTCTGACGGGCGATCAGCTCATGGCGATCTGCGCCAAGGTGATGAAAGAAGAAGGCTCTCTCGCCAATAATCTGGTGGTGGAGACGGTCATGAGCAATATCGGCTTCGGCCTCGCCCTGAAAAAGCTCGGCATCGACAAGGTCACGGCCCCTGTAGGCGATCGATATGTCCTGGAGATGATGAAAGAGAAGGGGGCCGCCCTCGGTGGCGAAGACTCGGGACACCTCATTTTCCTGAATCATCACACCACGGGCGACGGCATCATCACGGCGATCCAGGTGCTGAAGGCGATGAAAGCGGAAGGGAAACCGCTCTCCGAACTGGCCAGGGTGATGACGGTCTTTCCCCAGAAGCTGATCAATATCGATGTGGCATCGAAACCCGACATAGCGACGGTACCGGAAATCACCCGGGCAATCGAAGAGGTGGAAGAAAAGCTGGGTGAGGCGGGGCGGGTCCTGGTCCGATACTCGGGCACCCAGAATATGTGCCGCGTCATGGTGGAAGGTCCCACGGATAATGAAACGGAGCACTACTGCCGCCAGATTGCCGATGTGGTAAAAGGCGCAATCGGATAACAGTAACTGTCTTGCAGGGAGGGAACGCCAGTGCCGTTCAAGGTAATTGTTACACGAGATTACGACCACATGAGTGAGGTCGCCGCCCGGGTCGTCGCAGACGATATCAGACGGGGTCTCCAGGAAAAGGACCGGTTTGTGCTCGGTCTTGCCACGGGCAACTCCCCCACCGGGCTCTATAAACATTTCGCAAAGTCGGCCAACAATGGTCTATTCGATTCGTCGAAAATCGAGAGCTTTAACCTCGATGAGTACGTGGGGCTTCCGGGCGAAAACGCCCAGCAGCGGGCACTGCACCCTGAGAGCTACAGTTTTTTCATGATACAGGAGCTCTTCGGCCTCCTGCAGGACAAATTCGGCGCCGCGAATGTGCCCTGGGGAACGCTCATCGATCAGGACATGCTGGTACAGGCACTCCACGACCACCCCGGCGACTGGGAGGAGCAGGGGACCGACAAGGGGAAGGCCATCGTTATCAGCCGGAATGCCGCCTCGGAATATCTTCGCTGGGTCAGGAAAGAGATCCTCGACACCTATGCCGAAAAGATCAAGGGGAATGGTGGCATCGACCTCCATATCATTGGAGTCGGCGGCAAAGGGCACGTTGCCTTCCATGAATCGGGAATCCCCTTTGAGGGGAATGAAATGCTCCTCGTCAGGCTCGACGACAACACGGTGGCGAATGCCGTCGAAGACGGTCACTTCGAGAGCATCGAGGAAAGCCCCCGCTATGCCGTATCGATGGGGGCGGAACTGGTCTATCAGGCACGCACGGTGGTGCTCCTCGCCAACGGAGGCCGCAAGGCCGAACCCGTGGCGGCATCGCTGCTCAATGACCCGACACCGCTGATTCCGATTTCCTACGGCCAGATATTTGCGCGGAGCGGCGGACGGATGACCTATGTAATCGACCGTGCCGCCGCGGAACACCTCGTCGACCATATCGATGAATTGACGGCACGCGGCATTGAACTCGAAGACATCAGCGATCAGGAACCGGACACCAGGGTTTCCGATCTGACTTTTGCCCGGGATCCCGACGCGTGCATACTGCGTTGAAAGGACAGGAACACAGGGAATACAGAGGATTATGGTTCATAGAATCGAAATATGTTTTATAGACGGCATCAGGGATGCCCTGGGAGAAAAGACGAAACGGAATATCGTCGACAACCTCGGCATCAACGTGGCGGAGGTACGCACCGTCGAGATCTACACCATTGAGGGAGATATCTCCGGAACGGAACTTGAGGAAATCGCCCGTGGCCCCCTCGCGGACCCGATTATTCAGCGATACAGGATTGACGGAGCGTGCATCGACCGCTTTGACTGGATGATCGAAGTGGGATTCCGCCCCGGCGTAACCGACAACGTCGG
>Ga0272441_10015911_pt1 | contig 10468 bp, 3 predicted proteins | sample SSMProp6N_FD_193582 | JGI IMG/M metagenome (GOLD analysis project Ga0272441, IMG submission 193582) | Marine sediment archaeal communities from Little Sippewissett salt marsh, Falmouth, MA, United States - SSM-Prop-6N | ecosystem: Environmental > Aquatic > Marine > Wetlands > Sediment ... | reverse complement strand
CCGCCAGTGACGACGGCAGCACCTGGTGGGTGGACGGCCAACTCGTGCTCGACAACAACCAATACCAGGGCCGCCACGAGCAGACGGCCACGATCACCCTGAGCCCTGGCGCCCACGAGATCTACGTCGGCTGGTACGAGGGCAACGGCGGGGCCAACATGGAGGCCAAGATCGGCCAGGGTACGGGCTTGTCCTACAACAGCGCCGCCATGAAGTTCATCGACCCCACGGATCCTGCCCAGGCGGGGATGTGGGCATCGGAAGCGATCTCCACGCTGCCCGACCTCACCGGGCTGACGGTGAGAGTCGACGCGCCCGGTTCGGCGTTCAACGTTGTCACCGCGGGCTCGGTGGACGTCGGCGGGCTGGAGCTGCACAACGGCGGCGAGGTGGCCGTGGGCTCCGCGCTCAGCGGCGTGAACTTCGCCAGCATCCGCGCGGTGGGCGGCGGCGACGTGGCACTCACCACCAACGTGCCCGTGAGCACGCCCGACTACAGCGACGACGGCACCCCGACCCATTTCGTCAAGCGCGGCAGCAGCCTGCTCACGCTGGACAACTCGGCGGGCGTCGCCTCCGGTGAGGCCACGCATTTCGAGGTCGCGCAGGGCACCCTTCGCGCCATCGGCGACGACGTGTTGGGCGGCGCCACCCAGGCCACCCTCTCGGGCGGCACGCTCGATATCGTGGGCGGCGAGACGGTCGTGCACGACGTGCTGGCGGCCCGTCGGTACAACTACGCCAACGAAGGGCACCTCAACGACATCCAGAGCACCCTCCTGGCCACGAGCCCCGATGGCCGGGCACTGCTGAGCGGCCCGCTCAAGTTCGACGACGACGGCCAGTTCGCCAGCCTGATCTCCGGGCCAAACGACAACTACATGTTCCTCTTCACCGGCCAGTTCACTGCCCCGACCGATGGCACGTACACCTTCCGCCGGGACTGGGACGACGACCGAGGCGTTTTCTACGTGGACGCCAATCAGGACGGAGCGTTCCAGAGCGGCGAGAAGTTCGGCAACGCCGCGTGGGGCGGGCAGAGCCAGTCGTTCACCCTCGCGGGCGGGGAATCCTACGGCGTGGCCATCGGGCATCTGGAGTGGGGCGGCGGATCGCGGATGGACGCCTTCTACACCGCGCCCGGCAGCGGCGAGGCACGCATCCAGCCCGGCGCACAGCCGGGCCTGTGGAGCACGGTCTCCGTGGCCGCCATCGACGCCGCGGGTCTCGACCTGGGCGTGACAGCCAACTCCACGCTTCGCGCGAGCTCGGATGCCGACGCCGAGTTCGGCGCGCTCACGTTCCACAACGGCGCGGTGCTCACCACCGAGGGCGCCCCCACCGGCTTCGCCAGCACAGCCATCGCCGGCGGGCCTGGGCGCTCGGGCGGCATCGACAACACGAACGACGTGCATATCGGGACCTACGACGATGGCGGCGTGGCGTCCACGCTCGTCAAGCGCGGCAGCGGCGCGATGCGGGTGGAGAACACGACGCCAGGCAGCATCGCCGGCGGCAGTACGAGCTTCCGCATCGAGGGCGGCACGCTCACGGCCACGGGCGACGATCTGCTCGGGGGCGCACCGATGGTGACACTCGCGGGCGGCACGCTCGAGCTCTGCCCGCCGACCACCATGCCCGACGGCGCGGCCGCCTACTACTCCTTCGACACCGTGAGCGGCACCATCGTGTTCAACGGAGGCTCGGCCAGCGGGAAGGATGGGACCCTGCTCAACGGCGCCGGCATCACATCGGCGGGCATGGTCGGCAGCGGCATGACCATCCGCGATGGCAGCAGCGACCGCCTCGACGTTCCTGGCGGCGTGGACATCGGGAACGAGTGGACGATCGCCACCTGGTTCAACAACCTGCACGGCGCGGACAACTGGCGCACCCTCACCCGCGGCGCCAGCGCCGACCACCAGATCATCGTCGAGAACGGCAGCAACCGTCTCGGGATGTACGACAACGCGGGCGGCGGGAACTACATGCCCGTCTCGCCCCAGGCCGACCTGCTCCCCGGCGATGGCTGGCACCACCTGGCAGCCGTCGGCCGCGCCGACGCCACCACCGCCTACTACCTCGACGGTGCGCTCGTGGGCACCATCGCCCGCCGAAGCACCTCGGAGGTGAGTTGGATCGGCAACGGCGACACGGGCTGGGGGCAGTCCTTCGCCGATGTCCTCGATGAGTTCTTCGTCTACAACCGTGCTCTTGGCCAGAGCGAGGTTCAGGACCTCTATGCGGCCGGGCTGGCCGGCGGCTACGGCGCCCCGCTGGACATGACGGGCACGGGCATCACGGTGGTGGCCAACTCGACCCTCAAGGTAGTCGGGCCGCCGAGCGCGGCCTTCGGCTCGCTGAGCTTCCAGGGCGGCACGCTCGACATCCAGACCCCCACCTTCGGCGTGACCTTCGCCAGCGGGGCCGTGGATGGGGCGGCCACGAGCTTCGGCGTGAACAACACGGTCGACGTGACCGTCGATGGCCCCTACGACGGCGGCTCCGCCACCGCGGCCTTCACCAAGGCAGGCCCCGGCGCCCTCACCCTCGCCCAGGGCGCCACGAACCATGGGGGCATCAGCGTGCAGGTGGGCGGCGGGCGCCTCGTGACCGGCGGTCCGATGGCGGCCGCGAATCTCAACATCGGCAGCAGCGGCAACATGGAGACCGGCGCCAACGACGTGACCATCAGCGACGGCGGCCAGTTCTCGGCCGGGTCGCTCAAGATCACGGGCAGCGGAGCCGCGTTCGCCATCGGCGGCGACGACCTGGCGGCGGCGCCCGAGCGCCTCACCCTCGGCGGCGGCACCGTCACCTTCTCGAGCGGCGGGATGCCCACCGGGCTCCAGCTCTGGCTCGATGCCAGCGCCCTGACTGGCCTGAGCGACGGCGCCACCGTGACCCGCTGGTTCGACAACTCGGGCATGGGGCACGACGCCGACAACGTCAACAGCGACCCCAGCTACGTGGCCAGCGGCCCCAACGGAGCACCCGTCGTCCACTTCGACGGCGACGACTGGATGTACACCAGCCACAACTTCGACAGCCTCGACGCACACACCATCATCGCCGTGTCCCGCTACACGGACAGCGACCACGAGCGTCTCATCAGCTCCCGCAACCACAACTGGCTCTTCGGCTACCATGGCAACAAGGACGAGCGGTGGTATGCGGAAGGCTGGATCCACGACACGGGCACCGGCAACACGGACTGGCACATCCACGCCGGCACGATGAGCGGCGGCACGAATCCCGCCGCTGCCTTCTGGAAGGACAGCGCCCTGCTCACCGCGAACGACACCGGCTCGAACGACACGAACTACAAGCCTGGCCAGCTCGAGCTCGGCGGCTGGAACGGCAATAGCGAGACCTCCACCGGCGACGTGGGCGAGGTGCTCATCTTCGACCGCGTGCTCACGAGTTCCGAGCTGAACGACCTGGGCGGCTACCTCGCGAGCAAGTACGGCATCGCCGCCCCCAACTACACGGGCACCGTAGCCGCCCTGCCGATCAACCTGCCCACCACCGACCTGTTCGTGGCTGCCACCTCCACGCTGTTCGCCGACAACGAGAGCACGGCCACCTTCGGCGACCTCGTGGTGCCTGGCGGCGCCACCCTGACCCTCGCCGGGGCTCCCCTCGGGTTCAGCTTCGACGCCGTGAGCGGAGCGGGCACCATCGACGGCAGCCTCACCGTCCGCAGCGGCCTCGCACCCGGCGACAGCGCGGGCACGCTCACGGTCGCCGGCGGCCTCACCGTGGTCGACGGCCTCGTCTACGAGTGGGAGCTGGGAGCGACGGACAGCGACCTCATCTTCGTCGGCGGCACTCTCGGCTTCGAGGGCAGGTGGGTCCTTCGCGTCCTCGACGCCGGCGGCGAAGCCTACGCGAGCGACAGGCTCTACCTGTTCGCAGGCCCCGGCGTCGCATCGCTCGGGGACTACGAGATCGACCTGAGCGGCGCGCCCGACTGGCTGGGATGGACCGACCCCGCCGCGCTGCGGATCGACATCGATGGGAACGGCATGTACCTGACCGGCCTGACGGCGATTCCTGAGCCGGCCACGATCAGCCTGCTCGGCCTGGGCGCCCTGTGGCTTGTCCGCCGTCGCAGAAGGGCCGCCTGAGCCATTCAGACGAAGTCATCCCTGGCGCCCCGTGGCCTCCGCCGCGGGGCGCCTTCTCATGGACACAGGGTTTCTGGGGACATCGAGCGCGGCGTGCGCCTCGCTCTATTTCGCGGCTGCGGGCGGCTGGAGCCAGATGTAGACCCCCACCGCTCCCACGGGTGAGGGGCCGAAGCCCGCGAGGTCGGGGCGGCCGTCGCCGTTGAAGTCGGCCACACCCAGGCGGGTGTCGTAGTGGGGGCTGTAGTCGAGGCGGATGCGGGTCACGCGCTTGGGGCTGAGGCCGTCGGCGCGTGAACCCGACAGGACCACTGCCCCCTTTTTCCCGCCCGCGCAGAGCACCAGGTCGGCGATGCCGTCGGCATTCCAGTCGGCCACGGTCGGGCCGTCGCGGAGAATTCGGGCGCCCTGGACTACGAAGGCTGCCGTGGGCTTCTCCCCGAACGGCTTCTGGGCATTCCGTGTGTTTCGGAAGAGGGACACACTGGTTGCGTCGTCGCCGGCCGCGACCAGGAGCACTACGTCCGTCCAGCCGTCGCGGTCGAAGTCGGCTGCGGCCATGAAGACCCAACCCCTGGCCTCGCCGGCCGTGGGCTCGAGCCGAACGGCGGGCGTCGCGGCGAGCGAGCCGTCCTCCTGCCGCAGAAAGACGTCGCCCGAGCTGAAGATGAGATCGTCGCGGCGGTCGCCGTTCACGTCGGCGAGTTGCACGTCGAAGTAGCCGCGCCCTGGGGCATCGGAGCGGGTGGTTCGGAAGGTGCCGTCGTCGTTCTGGCGGGCGATGGCGTGGCCTGAGACGAATCGCGAGCCGAGGACGAGGTCGGTCCGGCCGTCGCCCGTGAGGTCGCCGGTGAGCAACTGCGTGACGCGAGGCAGGTCGCCCAGTGGCATGGGGCGGAAGGCGAGCCGGTCCGGCTCGGAGAGCAGGAGGATGGCCTGGTCGTGGCTCGTGACGAGCAGGTCGGCCACCTTGTCCGCGTTGATGCGGGCGCTGCGCAGCTTCCACGCGCGGGTGAGCTGCGGGAGAGGGATCTCGACGTCAGGGGCGTCGGTGAGCTTCCCGCCCTTGTTGAGGTGGATGAGCACGGCCGAGCCCTTGGGCCGGGCGGCGAGCACGGCCACGTCGGGGCGGTCGTCGCCATCGATGTCGCCATAGGCCGCCGACTGGATGGGCTGGAGCCACGCGGCCACGAGGTAGTTCGTCTGCTCGAAGCGGAAGAGGGGATTGGGCTTCTCGGGGGTCATCCGCGACCAGCCGGTGGCTTCGCCGGCCGCGATGCCTTTCGCGACGAAGTTGGCGGGGTCGCCGCTGCCGTGGCCGCCGAGGATCTCGTCGGGGCGCATCGTGGCGAGCTTCCGCAGGCTCTCGAGCACGTCGCGCGCACTGAAGTCCAGGCTGCCCGAGTAGCCGAGCACGCCGCCGGGCATGATCACGTCGCCGATGGCCGCGTAGGTGCGGCCCGCCTTCTCGAACACGTAGCCCATCGAGCCGTAGGTGTGGCCAGACAGGTGGATGGCCTTGACCTTGAGGCCCGCCAGGTCGAGTTCCCTGTCGCCGGTGATCGGGATGTCGACCGGGTTCGGCGGATGGAGGCCGTAGCCGGTGCCGCCGGGCAGGTGGTGCTGAAGGATGTAGGCCGTCTCGACTCCTGCCACCACCTGGGCACCGGTGGCCAGGCGCCACAGGTAGGAGCCCGGGGCGTGGTCGCCGTGCTCGTGGGTGAGGAGCACGTACTTGAGTTGCATCGGGTCGAGGCCGGCTCCCTGGATGCGCGACCAGTTCTGCTCGAACGAGGCGCCTGCGTTCGGGTCGATGAGGATGAGGCCCTGGGGGGCTTCGATGAGATACTGCCCGCCCATGTCGCTGTGGGCCATGCCCCCGTTGGTGCGCCAGATGCCAGGGCCGATCTGGCCGGGCTTCTGGTTCTTCGTCCACGGCTTCGCGCCTGGCGTGGCTGCCTTGTTGAGGTCGGTGTGCCAGAGCTGCGTGCCGTTCAGGTCGAGCATCCGCACGCTGCCGGCGGTGGTGGCGACCGCGATCCGCTTCCCATCGCCTGCCGCGCACACCAGGCTGGCCGCTCCCACGTCCATGCCCTTCGCCAGGGCGGGAACGGGCCGCAGGCCGTCGCCGAGCAGGTAGACGCGGCCGTCCCAGCAGCCCACGGCCAGCCTGCCCTCGGCGACCCACGTGGCGGACGAGATGGCGTCGGGGAAGCGGGCGACGGCCAGCTTGCCCGTGCGGATGGTGAGGAGATAGAGGTGGCGGGCGGTCGCGTCGGCCGGCAGGAAGGGCTGGCCGGCGAGGCCGCGCGAGGTCCAGTTGTGGGGCGAGATGAGGAGCTGGCCGCCGCCGGGCGAGAACGCCAGGTCGGCCCAGAAGGGCTCGCGGAAGCTCTCGGGGCCGAGGTGGCGGATGGGTTTGCCATCGGCGTCGTAGACGTGGATCGTTGGGTGCGAGGGCATCACGCGCAGTCCGAAGGCGATCTCCGCGCCCCCGTCGGTCGGCTGGAACACGCGCTGCCACCCCTGGTAGTCGGCGGCGGCCGTCTGTTCCCCGTCGCGGTCGATGGCCACGGCGAGCGGCGCGCGGAACGCCACATCGCGATACGGGGGGACGGGCGGGCCGTAGACGCCCTTCTCAGGCTCGGGCGACGGGGTGGCGTCGGGGGGGATGGGCCGCGTCCAGGCCGGCTTGCGGCTGCCTGGTTCGAGGACGAGGAGGCTCGGGAGGGAGGCGGCATGGTCTCCCACACCCGCGAAGCGCCCCACGACTACGCGGCCGCCCGGGCTCGCCGCGAACGCGGTCGTGGCCCCTTGGCCCAGGTGGGCGGCGGCCGTGGTGTCGTGCTCGGGCGAGAGCCAGTGGAGTCGGTCGTCGCCGGCGGCGATCCACTGCTCCCCGGCACGGCAGGCCACGCGGGCGACGTGGTTCGAGTGGGAGCCGTAGTGGAAGAAGAAGCCGGCGGCGCGGAAGTCGCGGAGCCTGAAGCCCGGGCCGATCCGAGCCATCTCCTTGCCGCGACGCAGTGCGTAGAGGCGGGGCGAGTCCCCCGCCTGGCCCAGAGGCGTGGTGCTGTAGGCGAGGAGGCACTCGCCGCTGTTGCTCACGGCGACCTCGCCGATCCAGCGCAGGCCGGCGCGGTGCTGGCCGATGAGCTTGCCGCTTTCGCCGAGCAGCAGGAGATTGGGGTCGCCGGGCGGCGCGATGGTGCCCAGGGCCACCAAGCGCCCGTCGCCGCTCACGTCCAGGCACGCGACCCCTTGCCAGGGCAGTGGCCCGAGGCCGCGAGCGTCCCAGGGTGGCACGGCCGATCGTGCGGCCGGGCTCCCGATGTCGACCACCTCCGCCCCAGCCGCCAGCGCCGCAACGGCCAGCACGATGGCGGCGCAGCCTCGGCACCAGTTCCGACCTGCTGCTCTCGTGGCCATGGTCGTGTTGGCCCTCCGGGCCTGGCTCACCCGAGCTGGGCCGCCTCGGCTTCCGCAAGCTCTGTGCGTGCCTTGGTGAGCATCGCGTACTTCCTGGCAGCCTTCGCGCCGTTGCCGGCCACGATGGCCTTGAGCAGATCGCCCTCCAACTCGGCCACGTCGAGGCGCTTGTAGTAGTCGAGCGTTTCTCTCAGGTGCGCCACCACGATCTTGCCCGTGAGGATCGGGTGGTTGTTCGTCACGTTGGCCTCGGGGAACTTCATGCCGTGCTCGAGCTCCACCGCGAGGCCCGCCCGGAAGTCCTCCATGGACACGGGCATGTCTGCGATGGCCAGTTCTTCCCAGATGCGGGCGGCTTCGTCGACCACCACGTCGGCTTCGGTGATCGCGGTCCAGTCGCACAGGCCCAGCTCGGTGCACACCCTCTGGACCTCTTCCACAGTGACATAGTCGGGTAGTTCCACGGTCGCACTCCTTTGCACGTTCGGTTTCCGGGAACCCATCGACGCCTGGACGTTCAGCCCGCAAGCTACCTGCGGGGGGCCTGCGTGTCAAGCCAGGCCCCTCGCCTCAGCCCTTGTTCCAGATCGAGAAGACGGCCATGCCGAGGGCGATGGCGAGCATGGCCGCATACTGGATGAGCGAGAGCCTATCCAGACGAGGTGCATGGGATCTCCTTGCCCTGGTGGGGGAGGTGCGGTCAGCGGCCGACGGTTGCCACGAAGCTCACCGTGCCGCGCGGCGCCTCCCAGCGAATGCCCGATCCCTCACCCGTCGGGGCGGCGCCCGACGCGGGGTCGGCCGACGTGACGCGCAGGCCGCCGGGAAGGCGCAGGCGGAGGACGGCCCACGCGGGGCCTGCCTCCTCGGCGAAGCTCACGCGACCCGCGATCTGCCCCTTCGCCGCGTCGTAGCGCATCTGGAACGAGACGCGGCCGAAGTGGCTCGGAGCGTCGGACACGCCGACCGGCTTCCCGCTCGCCAGCCACGCCCGTGCCGTGCCGAGCGCCAGGTGGAGGCCCTCGCCATCTTCCAGGAGCATCGAGTCGCGGATGGCGCGCACGACGGCCACGGGGGTCCACAGGTGCTGGCGGTCGCCCGAGCACTTCTGCGTGCCGGGCTCCTGGCCGCGTTCCTCGCACCAGGTGGTGAGAGGGGTGGCGTGGTTGAGGGTGGCGTAGAGATAGGTGGCGGCCGCATCGCCGTTGCCGCGTGCCAGGTGGGCCTCGGCCAGGTTGTCCAGCGTGATTGCCACCCACATGCCGTCGGCCATCCAGCCCGTGTGGATGGGGATCCCGCCCTTGCTGACGTGGGACTCGATGTGCTGCAGGGCGCCGGTGATGAGTTCGTGGTCGGCGGGGAGGATGCGGCAGGGGGTGAGCGCGTTGAGCACGCCCCAGCGGCTCCCCGAGGTCTTGCCGGGCACGCCGGGGATCCAGCGGTAGCCCTTCTCCCGAATCGCGCCGCGGTCGATGGCCTGGAGGAGGTCGCCGAGCGCGGCGTCGTGGATGGTGCGCAGCTCCTCCGCCGCCTTGGCGTCGCCGAGGGCTTCGGCGGCCTCGAGGGCGAGGCGGTCGGCGTAGACGGCCCAGATGTTGTGGGGGATGAACAGGCCGTAGAGGTCATCCCCGTTCATCAGGCCGGCGTCGCCCATGCCGCGGGGCATGAGGCCGTAGGTCAGGGGACGCTGGTTGCCGTGCATCACGCGGGTGCGGGCGCGCTCGCCCTCCTGCCACCGCGAGCTGGCAGCCATGCGGGGGAAGACGCGCTGGAGGTACGCGCGGTCGCGGGTGAGGCGGTAGTGCTCCATGGCCGCCCACGCCTTGAATCCGGACCCGCCCCACATCAGGTGGCCCCAGCCCTTTGGGTCGGCCCAGTTGCCGTCGGGCTCCTGCATGTCGAGGCACATCTGGTAGCCGTCTGCGGCTTCCTTGTGGAGGCCTGCCTGGTCGATTGCCACGGCCACGATGGCGGCCTCGAAGGCGTTGGGCGCGCGGTAGCACTCGGTGCCGGGCACCGCGGCCACCTGGCCGCCAGCCACCGGCTCGCGCATGATGAACAGGTCGGCCAGGCACGCGAGGAAGGCGTTGTGGACGCCCGCGTCGGGGATGGTGAACTGGGCCGTGCGATCCAGCAGGCCGTGCCACTCCTTGCGGGCGGCCTGGAAGTCGGCCGCCCAGTCGCGGGCGCGCAGGGCCGGCAGGTCGGCGGCGTAGGCGCGGTAGGGGCGGACGAGCCAGCCGGTGGCCTTGGCGCCCGGCTGGAGGTTCCACACGAGCACCAGGGAGCGTGGGCCTGGGGCCAGCTTGTCGTCGCGGAACGAGGTGGCGTGGGCTCCGATGCCGAGGATGAGCACGCGGTCGGCGCGCTCGCGCCAGCCAGCCACCAGGTTGTCGCCTGGCCAGCGGGCGGGGTCGACCCACGCGGGATTCTCGCCCCAGGCCGCCGAGTCGCATCGCAGGACGAACTGGTGCGGCTTGTCGCTGGTGTTCGCGATCTCCTGGAAGACGGTGAAGAACACGGCAAGGGGAAGGGTGGCGATGCGAGTGCCCTGCACTGCGCGGGTCTCCCTGCGGCTGGGGAGCCGCGTACACTTCGAACACAGCCCGGCGCCTGCGAGCTGGGCAGGTCGGCCATAGTGTACACTCCCCGTGCCCGGAGCAAGGGTTAGCGCCCGGTCTCCTGCGGCGGTTCTGGGGGCATGGTGGGGACGCGACTCACTCAGGCACGGACGGCGAGTGAACTGCTGGATGGGGTGGTCGGGTCAGCCGACGTGGCGGGTGTTGAACTGGGGCTGGCAGTAGTCGAGGAGGAGTGCGAGCTCGTGGCGGAGGTCCTTGCGATGGATGATGCGATCGAGGAAGCCGTGCTCGAGCATGAACTCGGCGGTCTGGAAGCCCTCGGGGAGC
>Ga0272441_10015910_pt1 | contig 10470 bp, 9 predicted proteins | sample SSMProp6N_FD_193582 | JGI IMG/M metagenome (GOLD analysis project Ga0272441, IMG submission 193582) | Marine sediment archaeal communities from Little Sippewissett salt marsh, Falmouth, MA, United States - SSM-Prop-6N | ecosystem: Environmental > Aquatic > Marine > Wetlands > Sediment ... | reverse complement strand
GTGTCGATGTTCCGGCCTGCCGTTGATTCAGACCGAAGCAACGCGTCGCGGTCTACACTGACGGGCTCCGTTGGCAGCGTCCCCGAAGCCAACGCAGCGGCACGGGCAAGGTCCTTCACGGCGAACACGTCGAGCCCGTCGACAAGTGCCGCTTCTTCTGCGTTTTCCTCCGGCACCACAAGCGTCCGGTGGCCGTGCTCTCGTGCCGCAAGCGCTACCGCGAGCACGCCACGCACAGCACGAAGTTCTCCGTTCAGCCCCAACTCTCCAAGCCACAACCAATCGGGATGCTCGGGCTTGAGCTGCTGAGAGGCAATCAGGATCGCTAGCGCGATCGCAAGATCGAGCCCGACGCCCTCCTTTCGGACATCCGCGGGCGCAAGGTTCGCTGTGATTCGCCCGGCCGGAAACCGGTATCCCATGTTCCGAATCGCACTTCGAATCCGGTCTCGGCTCTCGGTAACCTCCTTCTCGGGCAACCCCACCACTTGAAACGCGGGAAGCCCATTCGCCGAATCGCACTGCACATCCACCGTTTCTGCATCCATTCCCACGACCACCGCGCTCAGCGTCCGGGCGTACATGGGTCCTCCTCAAACGCAGCTCGGATCAGCCGAACCTCGCCATCGTCGATCGCAACCACATCAAACCGTGCCGGCAGGTCAGCCTGCGTCAGAGCGAAGAAACAGCGTGCCGAAGCGATGATGCGTGCCTGTTTCCGCGGAGTCACCGCCGCCGATGCTCCTCCGAAGTCGCCGCGGGTGCGAAGCTTCACCTCTACGAAGACGAGGACATCATCTTCCCGCGCGATGATGTCGATCTCCCCAAATCGGCAGCACCAGTTGCGGGCGATGATCCGGTAACCTTGCTTCCGGAGCGCTCGACACGCTTCATCCTCCCCCTCACGACCCGTTGTCTCTCTATCTGTCCTTTCGTCCATCATGATGAAGGGTGTGTTACTATTTTACTATATCCTTGTTGCTGTGGCGAACCGCCGATGTTGCGGGTAAGCGATGCATCACCTATACTTCGAGCACACTATGGAACGCTTCGAAGCCTCATAACGATGGGAACTGTTCTTAGGGACGTACGGACGATTGCGCATCACAACCAGCCTGTCGACATCCGCATCGACGGGAACACGATCACGGCAATCGCGCCGTCTCCGATCGCTCAGCGTGAAGACGATGACATCATCGATGCCGGCGGGAAGCTGGCCATTCCCGGACTGATCAACGCCCACGGGCATGCCCCGATGACGCTGCTTCGAGGAATCGCCGACGATGTCCCGCTGCAGATGTGGCTAGAACAGGCGATCTGGCCGGCCGAAGCTAGCCTCACCGAAGACGATGTCTATTGGGGAACCCTGCTCGCACAAGTCGAGATGCTGCGGAGCGGAACGACGCAGTTTGTGGACATGTACTTCCATGTGGATGCGATCGGCCGTGCCGTTGCAGAGGGAGGCCTCCGAGCCCTTCTATCCTACGGAATGATCGCTGATCGTCTCGACCGCAAAGGGCAAGGAGAGATCGATCGATCCAAACAGCTGATCCGCACTTGGCACGAAGAGGCCGATGGCCGGATCCGGATCGCCGTGGCTCCGCACGCAATCTATACATGCGGGGAGGAGATCTGGCGTGAGGCGGTCGCCTTGGCGACCCGGTATAATGTTCCAATACACACACATGTTTGCGAGACGAAAAAGGAGGTAGACAACTGGCGCGACAGCCACGGGCGCACGCCAATCGAGGAGTTGCTGAACCTTGGCGTGTTTTCGGTTCCGACGGTTGCAGCGCACTGCGTCCATGTGGACGCGGAGGATATCGGTACTCTGGCCGACAGTCACGTAACTGTGGCGCATTGCCCGGCCAGCAACGCAAAGCTGGGAAGCGGAATCGCACCGCTTGACCTTTTTCTACGCCACGGTGTTCGTGTGGCTCTCGGAACGGATGGTGCTGCCTCCAACAACAATCTCGATCTTCTGCGTGATATGAGATTGGCGATCCTACTGCAGAAGGCTTCCCGGCAAGACCCGACAGCGATGAATGCCGAGACTGCATTCGCGCTGGCCACGTTGAATGGAGCAGCAGCGTGCGGCACAAACGCCGGCGCTCTGGAAGCAGGGACCTTGGCGGACCTTGTGTTGATCGACCTTGAGCGTTGCTCGACGATGCCTGTGCATCGTCCACTCAGCGCCGTGGTCTATGCATCGGATCCCGCCAGTGTGACCGATGTGTTCATTGATGGCCGGTCCGTTCTTCGCAACGGCGAGCTTCTCACGCTTGACGAGGAGAAGATCCGAGCCGAAGTGAAGAGGATTGGCAGCCGACTCGTCGGCTAGATCGACCCCTTCTCCGGCCAAGGAAGGTTCCAGAGCTGGGAATCGGGTGACAAGGGAGGAAGCTATGGGTTTGACGACGGAACGCAAGGGAGAACTGATCAAGGAGTATGGTCTGTCCGGTACAGACACCGGATCGGCGATCGTTCAAATCGCGCTTCTCACCGAGCGCATTCAACAAGTCACGGAGCACCTCAACACGCACCGCAAGGATTTCAGTTCTCAGCGTGGGCTCCGGAAGATGGTCGGCCAGCGCCGCCGGCACATGAAGTACCTGAAGCGCCGCAACCTCGCTGCTTACAAAGAGCTGATCCAGAGGTTGGGCATCCGAGGAGTCTAGGACAACCATGTTCATTCGAGAAAGTATGCATCTCGGGGGAAAGGAGATCTCCCTCGAAACCGGGCGTTTGGCCAAACAGGCGGCCGGCGCCGTCGTCGCAAGCTGCGGCGACACGCGAGTTCTGGTCACGGTCTGTGTCCAGAAGAACGAAAGAGATTTGGACTACTTCCCGCTGCGTGTCGACTACGAGGAGCGGTTCTACGCCAGCGGCAAGATTCCGGGCGGTTTCTTCAAGCGCGAAGGGCGGCCGAGTGATGCCGCCGTGCTCACGGCACGTCTCATCGATCGACCGATCCGCCCGCTGTTCCCGGACGGGTACAGCGAAGAAGTTCAGATCGTTGCCACCGTCTTGTCCGCGGAATCCGGCTCGGCACCCAGCGTCATCAGCGCACTGGGCGCTTCAGCGGCACTGATGATTTCCGGCCTGCCGTTCCATGGCCCGATTGCAAGCGTCAAGGTGGGACGAGACGAAGACGGTCGATTCGTCATCAATCCGGAAAGCGATGTCTTGGACGGAAACGGCGTGGATATCACGGTGGCTGGAACGAAAGAAACTGTAACCATGGTCGAGGGGATGATGGACGAGCTTCCGGAAGAGGAAGTCGTTCAGGCAATCGATGAAGCACACGCTGCGATCCGCGAGCTGATCACGCTGCAAGAGCGCCTTGTTGCGCAAGTCAATCCAATCCCGCGTCCTTACGAACTCAGCACGTTGGATCCGTCCCTCCGCGAACAGGTTGGAGCCGTTGCCCGCCCGGAATTGCCGGCACTGTGCGATGCGCGCTCCAAGATGGAACGGGCACAGCTTAAGGATGATCTGTGTACCCGGATCGTTGGCGCGCTGACACCCGAGACGACGGCAACGGAGGATCGCGCCGCGCTCGAGAAGGCGATCAAGGCGATCTTCGACGAGCACTACAAGGCGTTCATGCGCGATCGCATCCTTGATCGAAACGAACGAATCGACGGACGGCGGCCCGACGAGATCCGACCCATCTCTTGTGAAGTTGGCGTGCTCCCACGCGCTCACGGATCTGCCTTGTTCACCCGCGGGGAAACGCAAAGCCTGGGGATCGTCACCCTCGGGGCAACGCGCAGCGACGAGCAGATCATCGACCAGATGATGAAGGAAGGCCGGAAGCGGTTCATGCTTCACTACAACTTCCCGCCGTTCTCTGTTGGCGAGGTTCGCCGCATCGGCTCCCCGAGCCGGCGGTCGATCGGACACGGGTATCTTGCGGAGAACTCTCTGCAGAGTGTCCTGCCAAGCGAAGAAGACTTCCCGTACGTCACGCGCATCGTGTCGGAGATCCTCGAGTCGAACGGCTCGTCTTCGATGGCCACGGTTTGCAGCGCATCGCTGTCGATGATGGATGCTGGTGTTCCGATCCGGAAGCCTGTGGCAGGCATTGCGATGGGGATGATCGAAGACGCTGCCTCCGACCGCCGAGTGATCTTGACTGACATCCTCGGTGACGAAGACCACTACGGCGACATGGACTTCAAGGTGGTCGGAACAGCGGATGGGATTACAGGCTTTCAGTTGGATGTGAAGGTTGGCGGCGTTTCCCGTGAAACGCTCCGCCAGGCGCTCCAGCAAGCAAAGGCTGCACGCCTAGCGATTCTGGAAGCGATGGTCGCAACGTTGGACGCCCCGCGCACGGAGATGTCCCCGTACGCGCCGCGCTTGGAGACGATCACGATCCCCAACGAGAAGATCGGCCTGGTCATCGGTCCTGGAGGAAAGACGATCCGGCGGATCATCGAGGAAACCGGTGCCGAGATCGACATCGAAGACGACGGCACGGTGAAGATCGCTGGGCCGGATGCAGAGTCCGTAGCCGCAGCGCGCCAGCAGATCGAAGACATGACCTCCGAGCTTGAGGTCGGAACTGTCATTCAGACCAAAGTGACGCGCGTCGTGGACTTCGGAGCGTTCGTCGAGCTGAAGAACGGCAGCGAAGGTCTGGTCCACGTCTCGAACCTCGCCGACGGGTTCGTCGACAATGTCCGGGATATCGTCAAACCCGGAGACGAAATCACGATCGAAGTCATCGGTGAAGACAAGATGGGAAGGCCTGACCTCAAGCGGATCGAGCCCGGCGGCTCGCCTTCGGGAAGGACATCACGCGGACGGAGCAAGGATCGCGACTCGGATCGAAGCCGGCGCGGCTCTGCCAGAAACGACCGCGGACACGGTCGAGACCGGAACCACTCCGGTGACGGAAACGGCGATGTCGAGCAGGTGCAAGCTGAAGAGCCTCCCGCTTCTGATGAACCCGAGATCGAGATCCACGCCGGCGACATCCTCGAGGGCACCGTCACCAATACAACCGACTACGGTGCGTTTGTTGAGTTGACGTCCTCGATCACCGGCCTCGTGCACATCTCCGAGCTCTCGGAGAAGTACGTACGGCGCGTGACCGATATCGTCAGGTCGGGCGATCCGATCACAGTCGAGGTTCTGAACGTCGATGACCGCGGCCGCTACAAACTGCGACGGATCGACCCGCAGGCCGGGGAGGCTGAGGACAACGGCGACAGTGACCATCTCGAAACGGGGACGGAGGCTGAGGCCGCTCCGGTGGCGTCGGAACCCGCCTCCCGCGACGAGCCCGTGGCCGTCGAACCCGAACCGGTGGTCCACGAAACGCCGGAGGAAGAAACGTCGGAGTTTGAGGATCGGTGGTAACCGAGAACCAACCGGCTATTCCGACCTCTGGTGCAATCAGGGCCCTTCTCGGCAACGGACTCACGGTCCTTGCCGAGGAGGTGCCCGGGTCACGTTCGATCAGCGCTGGGATCTGGATCAAGGCCGGAAGCCGTCACGATCCGCCAGACGCCAAAGGGCTTGCCCATATCATCGAGCACCTGCTGTTCAAGGGCACCCACACGCGAACCGCTGAGCAGATCGCCTTGGATGCCGAATCAGTCGGCGCCATGATCAACGCTGCCACCGGCAAGGAAACCACGTTCTACTACGCTGATGCTCCGGCAGAGGGACTGGACGTGGTCCTCGACGTTCTGGTCGACTTGGTCCGAAATCCGGCGCTTCGCTCGAGCGAACTTGAGCGCGAGCGTGGCGTGCTGCTCGAAGAGATCCGCAACCGCGATGACGATCCTGATCAGTGCGCCTATGAACGGTTCTTCCAAGAGCTGTGGAGCCCGGCGCACCCGCTGGGCGAACCGGTGCTCGGAGACCGCAGAACCGTGGAGACCGTCACTAGGGATACCGTGGCCAAGCACCACGCGTCTTGTTACGCTCCGTCAAACTGCGTGGCCGTTGTTTGCGGCGGGATCTCCGCTGAACGGGCGATAGGCCGAGTGGCAGAACGTTTCTTCGCCTCCAGGATACCGATCAAACCCTCGGAGACAGCATCCGTGAGCGCACCTCGGCAGGAAGCTCCCTCGATGCGGATCGAGAAGCGGTTCTTCGAACACCAAGCCGGACAGACACATATCTACGTTGCCTTGCCGGTTCCCGACATCCATCACGAAGATCGCTTCCCGCTCGAAGTCCTGAATACGGTGCTGGGCGACGGGATGAGCTCCCGCTTGTTCCGGGAGGTTCGGGAGAAGTATGGTCTCGCCTACAGCGTCACCAGCTACGTCTCGCGCTACAGCGACACAGGCGCGTGGATCCTGTACGCCGGCGTCGGTCCGGAGAACGCCCGGCAGACAACGGATCTGCTGCACGAGCAACTCGTCAAGCTTCGCCGACACGGCGTGGAGACGCATGAGATCGACCTCGCGAAGGCCAAACTTCGGGGGCACCTCATCCTCAGCCTGGAGACCAACGGTCATCGGATGGCGCGGTTGGGGAACGCAGCGGCGCTAGGACGCCCTCTCCTCTCGGTCGACGAAGTCATTCACCGGCTGGACACTGTATCTGCCGTACAGATCGAGCAAGCGATCGACCTCTACGTGCAACCGGATCACCTGAACCTTACGGTCATCGGCCCCAAGGAAGCGTGCGTTGCCGTAGACACAATCCAGCGCTAGAATCCTGGGAATGAGGAACGTGAAGAGAACGGCCATCTACCCTGGGAACTTCGATCCGATCACCTTCGGGCACATCGACATCGTCCGTCGCGCCAAGAAGCTGTTCGAACGGTTGACCATCGCTGTGGTCGCGCACCCTCACCGGAAGAACCTCTTCACGGCCGAAGAACGCGTTCGGATTACGGAGCGGGCGCTGGAAGAGGTCGGCATCTCCTGCGTGCGTGTAATCAGCTATGACGGCCTGCTGATCGATCTGGCACGGCAACATCAAGTCGAGGCGATCGTGCGCGGCCTCCGAGCCAACAGCGACTTCGACTACGAGTTTCAGATGGCACTCACCAACAGAGATCTGGCGCCGGATATCGAAACCGTCTTCTTCATGACAGCTGGCGAGTACAGCTTCCTCGCTTCTTCGATCGTCAACGAGGTCAAGATGCTTGGGGGCGATGTCAGCCGTTTCGTTCCGCCCTCCGTCGAACAAGCGCTTGCGAAGAAGTTCGGAATGGAGATCGAACCAACCTCCTAGCCACGACAAGTCAGTTGACGTAGCCCTCCTCAGACCGGCACAAACTGCAGTCCGTAGATCTTGCGCCCATCCACCTCCCTGACGACGCCGATCTGGGTTCTGATCCGTTTTCCGAGCTGTGGGTCGGGGTCCAATAGGTGCCCCGTGGCGCGAAGGCCACTGTCGAGCTGAACGATCGCCAACCGCAGGTAACGTTGCGTATACGCCAGGGTAAGCGCGTAGAGATCTGTGTACGTCAGAACGCTGCCTTCTCCTGTGATGGAGACAGGGTCGAAGCCGTCGTGTCCGCAGGTCGGACACAGCGCGTGCTGAGGGTAGGCAACCGTCGAACAGGATCTGCACTTGTATCCGGTCACGTCTTGATCAGGCATTCTCTCTCCTCTCGCTGCGCAACACGGTCGCGACGACGTTGTTGCCGAATCCGCCGAAGTTGCAGGCAAATCCGTTGCGGGCATCGGGAACTTGCCGAGTGCCAGCCTCTCCTCGAAGCTGCCATGTGAGTTCGACCATCTGGGCGACCCCGGTAGCACCCACCGGATGGCCTCTCCCTTTGAGCCCTCCCGACGGGTTGATCGGCAACGTGCCTCCAAGAGATGTCACTCCCTGCTCCAGCGCCAAGTGGCCTTCTCCTCTGGGGAAGAACCCCGCAGCCTCGCTCTCGGCAATCTCGAGGATGGTGAATGCATCGTGTAGCTCGGCCACATCGATCTCCTTGGGGCCAAGCCCGGCGCGCTCAAACGCCTGATCGGCGGCAAGCCGTACGGCGGACAGCTCTGTGGGATCGCTTCGCTCCTGGACGGCGTGGGTATCCGTCGCCTGGCCGATTCCGGCGATCGTCACAGCCGGCCGATTGAGCTGCTGTGCGACATCGAGCGATGCAAGAACAAGGCTCGCTGCTCCATCGCTAACCGGACAACAATCGTAGAGATGAAGCGGCTCTGCGATTGGAGGGTTGTTCACACGGGCCTCCGGTGCGTCGAGAATCCCCTCCATCGTGATCGCTTGATGGATATGAGCGTAGGGGTTTCTCATCGCGTTGTTGTGGTTCTTGATCGACACCAGCGCCAAGTGCCTCCGCGTCAACCCGTATCGGCTCATGTACAGTCGCGCAAACATCCCGGCCAAAGAAGGAAGCGTCACGCCGTAGACATACTCGGCCTCCGGGTGGCTGAGGCTGGCAACGAAGTCCGTGGCTTCCAGGTTGTTGACGGCTCGCATCCGTTCAACACCGGTGACCAAGACCACGTCCGCCATCCCTGCCGCAATCGCCTGGACACCAACCTTCACCGCCGAAGCTCCCGAGGCCGGTCCGTTCTCCACGGTTTCGGCGGCCGCCGGAAACAGGTTCAGCCGATCGACAAGCGCGCTCGCAATCGCTGTTTGCCGATTGACCCGCGCCGCTCCCATGTTGGCGACGACCACCGCGTCCACCGACCGGTTTCCCAGCTTTGCATCGCGAAGCGCCGCCACCGAAGCCTCGGACATCAGACCGGCAAGCGTCAGATCCGATCGGCCGAACTTCGTCATCCCCACTCCCAGGATCGCAACCGGCCTCATCCCGCGCCTCCTTGGTTGTTGTGGTCAGCTGCCTCATCCTGCCCGGTGACCCTCTCGGTGAGTTTCTGCTCCTCCGGTGCGCGAATGATGCGAGCCGCTTCCAGAAGCTCTGCGGGAACAGGACGACTGCCAGCGCAGAGGCGCGGCTTCGCCTTCTGATAGGTCTCCACCGTAAGCACCCACGACGGGACGCCTCCCAGCTCGTGCTGGATCTCGTGCTTCTTGTCCAGCGGGTACTCGATCATCCACCGCCGGAAACCGATCGGGCTTTCGGCGACGATTAGCACCTCTTCCTGGCCAAGAATGTCGATGTGATACTCCATTTTCGCCGCAAACAGGTGCGAGCCAACGCGGAGGCCGCGACGGAGTGTGAGGGTGTGATAGCTCATTCCCACCTTGGCGTCGACAAGTCGGCCGTTGACGATCCCCGCGAGCTCCCCGTCGATCAACCCGGCGAGGCAGTACTCATCGCGGACCCGATATCGTTTGTACGCGAGAAGCTCACCGTACAGTCGTGCCGATACGATGTCGTAGAAGTCCCGTTCAACCTGCAGAAGCGGTGAGATGGCTTTCAGCAGAGTCGGAATCTCATCCCGTGCAACTTGACGAACCACCATCGTCTCCCCGCTTGCAAGGGTGATCGCTTTCGGAGGATAGGGCGGCATGTCCATCGCCGGCGGGCGTAGGAGTGCCTCGAGCGCATCGGAACTCGCCATTCTTGCTCCTTTCATGTCACGGTTTCTCGTCCAACCGGATCCGCATCAAGTCACGGCCTGCCAACGTACCATGCGCGGGACGGCCGCGGCAACAGCTGGTGGCTTCTGCTCTGGGGCGTACGGGTTCCCGGAACCCGCAAAGCGTTGCCCGGTTGACAGACTCCAATGAATCCCTAAGATAACCCCATGAACGAGAATCGGTCTAGCAACCATGCAGCTAGGAAAGGTCGCCGGTCCGTCTCGGAGCAACCCCGCCGCAATGTCTCGCAGCGCCGGGGTGTTCATCATCATCGGCCAAGACGGAGGCCGATGTGATCGGGTCAACGGACATTGATTATGTTCGTCCCACCAGCGTCAGCGAGGTGGTCGAACTGCTGCGCGTGTCCGATCCTCGTGCGCGGATTCTTGCCGGTGGCACGGACTTGCTGGTGGACCTTCGCAGCGTCCGCTGCCGCCCTGTACCGGAACGGCTGATCGACATCAAATCCGTACCCGAACTGCAGGAAATCGAAGTAGACGAGAAGGGAGCCCATCTGACCATCGGAGCGGCCGTTCCCTTGAATCGGATCGTCGAACATCCCTGGATCCGCCAACACGTTTCGGGATTGGCAGCGGCTGCCGCTTCCATCGGAACGTATCAAATCCGCAACCGAGCCACGCTTGCAGGGAATCTCTGCAACGCGTCTCCTGCGGCGGATACAGCCCCGGTTCTGCTCGCGCTCGGAGCCACGCTTCAGATCATGGACCGGGACGGCGCACGTTTGACCCCACTGAAGGATTTCTTGGTTGGCGTCAAGAAGACAACCCTGGCAGAAGATGCGTTTGTGTCTGCCGTCAAGCTCCCGGTACCCGCCGGCACGCGAACCGCATTCGCGAAGCAACAGCGGGTGCGCGGCCACGATCTGGCGGTCGCCAGTACCGGAGGTGCCTACTCCCCGGACGCGCAGACAATCGTCGTTGCCATAGGTAGCTGTGAGCCGACACCGGTGCT
>Ga0272441_10015909_pt1 | contig 10471 bp, 7 predicted proteins | sample SSMProp6N_FD_193582 | JGI IMG/M metagenome (GOLD analysis project Ga0272441, IMG submission 193582) | Marine sediment archaeal communities from Little Sippewissett salt marsh, Falmouth, MA, United States - SSM-Prop-6N | ecosystem: Environmental > Aquatic > Marine > Wetlands > Sediment ... | reverse complement strand
AATTTGTATACGGGGCCCTCCAGGCCCCGGTAGTGATCTTGCTGTCGAACTTGGCCACGTCTACCTGGTAGTTCTCCAGGGCGCCAGCGGGAAAGAAATTCGGGATCAAACCGTACATATTGGAATTGATGGCCGCCTCTTTCAGGTGGTAACCCGTGATTTGACCATCCTTTACGGAGGCCTTAATTCGGTATTTTATGGCCGGCCTGTAGATGCCATCAGCCATATCGTCTTCACGGCTGAAGACCACCTGCACCGGCTTTTTTACAAGATTCGAGATCTCAGCAGCTTCCAGGGCAAAATCTCCATAAAGCCGTCGTCCGAATCCTCCTCCCTGCCGGGTCATCTCCAGCTGGATCTCGCTGTAATCCCTTTCAAGGACTTCTGCAATGCGTTTTGCCGTGCCTTCAGGAGTCTGTATAGGCCCTACAAGATGTATGCGATCCGGAGTGACGTCTGCATAGAAGTTCATGGGTTCCATGCAATTGTGCGGTAAAAAGGGCGATTCATAGGTGCGCTCCAATACCATGTCAGCTTCCCGGAAGGCCTTTTTGACATTCCCATCCTTGCGCAGGGTTTCAAAGGATTTGCCATCCAGAAGACCCGTAAGTATCTTATGGTGTTCTTCTGTGCTTTCAAGGGATTCATCTGCAGCCCATTCTGCCTTCAGGGCTTTTTTTCCCTTCATGGCCGTCCAGGTATCCCCGGCCAGTACAGCCACCTTGTCCCCAAAACGAATCACGTCTAAAACGCCCGGCACAGCGCGGGCAGCTGCTTCTCCTACTGATACGAGCTTCTGGCCGAAAGCCGGGGGACGGAGCACACTGGCAATCAACATGCCTTCCTTTTTGTAGTCCACTCCAAATAGCGGTTTTCCCGTGATGATTTCATCGATGTCCACATTGCGGATTTCCTGTCCGATAATGGTATAGTCTTTAGGGGACTTGAGATCCACGTCCTCTGGGATTTCAAGCGTTGCGGCTTCGTTAACCACATCCCCATAGGATAGTGTTTCTCCTTTCGCATTGGTAATTAGCCCCTCGCCAGTGCTGCAGGTTGAGGGATCGACCCCCCAGCGGGCGGCCGCCGCATTGACGAGCATCTGCCGGGCCGTTGCCCCGGTTTCTCGAAGGGAATCCCAGCCAAACCGGATCGATTGACTGCCTCCGGCAACCTGTCGCGTAAAATTCTGCGAATCCAGGGGCGCCTGTTGGACATAGACATCCTTCCAGGCTACATCCAGCTCCTCGGCGATGATCATGGGCATGGAGGTTTTCACGCCCTGTCCTATTTCCGGATTTGGTGAAAAAATAGTCACCGCACCATTGTCCGCAATTTTGATAAAGGCGTTAAAGTCATTGTAGTTCAGTGAGGCCAGATCCACAGGAGGTTCAGCCCCTGGTTTACAAGCTTCAAATAAATTAAAGCCGATCAGTAGCCCTCCCCCTGCAAGGGAGGAAGTTTTCATGAAGTCTCTGCGGCTGAAGCGCTGGGCTGGAATTTTAGTTGCCATGGTAAAATTTCTTTTGGTCTCTCGACATTAATTTCTCAATACTCACTTAACTGGACTGCATGTTTTTGGCCGCCAGTTCCACTGCCTGATAGATTCGGTGGTAGGATGCACATCGGCAAATGTTCCCGTGCATGGCCTCCCGGATCTCTTCTTCGGAAGGGTCGGAATTCCTGCCGAGAAAGGCGGCGGCCGTCATGATCTGCCCAGACTGGCAGTACCCGCACTGCGGGACATCAATTTCTTTCCAGGCCTCCTGAACCGGATGTGAACCGTCCTCGGACAATCCTTCAATGGTCACAACCTCCGAACCCTGGGCCTGATCAATGGTAATGACGCAGCTCCTGGCCGGATTTCCATTTAGATGGACCGTGCAGGTGCCGCAAAGCGCGATCCCGCAACCGTATTTGGTGCCTACCAGACCAAGGTGGTCCCTTAACACCCAAAGCAATGGGGTATCTGCACTGACTTCAACGGCATGGGCCTGGCCGTTTACAGTAATAGAATAATTTGGCATGGGTAAGTGAAATTAACTGGTGAATATCTTCCTTAAAGTTATTAAAAATATTCGGAACGCCTTCCCTGGGATCTCCTTATATTTTTCTGCTTTCCACACTGTTTTAAAGGCGCAATCCTTCTTGCAGCCCTGGATTTTTAATGGGTCCCAAATACTAGGATTTGCAATCCCCCGTTTTCCATTGAAACGAGCAGCACCATGAAAATGAAAACGAGCTTTGGATTGATCTTCGCAATTTTAGGGATTTTTCTAGTATCCTCCTGTGGCAATTCTGACGACGATGTAAGCTTTAATCCCAATTTGGGAGGGGATTTGGGCCTGGGCACCCAGGTGGACGATTGCCTGGACCTGGGGACCAATGAGCTCGTCCTATCGATCCAGGATGAATTCACCAGCCTTCCCGGAAAGGTCTCCGTCTTTTTCCGCGTATCCGATGAATTTGGCAACCCGGTTGCCGGGCTTACGGCAGATCAGTTTAAGATTTATGAACAGGGTCGGAATGACGACTGCTTTAAGACGATATCCCCTTCCGAGTCACAGGGTCGCATATCCTCAAATTCGCAGGTTTTCAACAACCATACCCTCCTGGTCCTGGACCTGAGCAACAGTGTATTGAGCACAAGCCTGACGGAGCTAAAGGCCGCCGCAATAAGCTTCGTGGAAAATGTTATGCCTGAACAGGAGAATGAATCTTTTGAAATGGCTATCTACTGGTTCGATGGACAGGATGTCCTGCACGAGCTGCAGCCCCTTACCGCCTCCCGTATGGATTTGGTAGCGGCTATCGAAGGCATACAGGTAGGCATCAGCGAGGATCCCTCTACAGACCTTTATGGGGCTGTCCTAAAAAGCGTGGATATCGCCAGCGGTCTGTTGGCCGAAAGCCAAAACAACAACACCATTGGTGCCGCCTCCGTAGTGCTGTTTACGGATGGAACGGATCAGGCATCCCGCTATCGTGAATCCGATGCCCTGGAAAAGGTGGAAGATGCAGATTCCAACATCTCCTTCTTCACCATTGGCCTGGGAGCCGAAATTGACAGCCAGATCCTGGAATCCATCGGTAGGACTTTCAGCGTTTTTGCAGGGAACAAGGAAGAACTGGAAACTACTTTCAACCAGTTGTCCCTGAAGGTATCTGAGCGGGCGAACAGCTTCTACCTCTTTGAATACTGCAGCCCGAAGCGGGATGGCAGTGGTGTCAACAACCTGGTCATACAAGTTACAGAGGGGACAAGACAGGGCGCCGTCCAGACCCGGTTTGACGCCAGCGGTTTTACGGCCGGGTGCCAGTAAGCCTTTTCGAAGGATCTTAAAAGGCCTCCACCAGGCTTTTTTAAGCCATCCTATCGACAAAAACCGATATTAACCTGTTGAATTACTAAATGTTAGGGTTTTCAACCCTTCGGTTGTTATACCCCTGAAGACCACCTATTCATCCTGGACAGTCCATTTTTAATCTTAAATCGGCTTGTTGTGGATGTAATTCAACAAATAATTCGCGAAAGTGCTATCGGTTCCAGCACCCACTGGCTTCGAAATACGGTGCTTGCCCTCTTTACCCTGATTGTACTGATGTTGCTGGGCATGTTATCCGTCCTGATCATATATGGACAGCATATGACCCTTTCTTACGGATATTAGGCGCATGGGCGTATTATCTGTATACCATGCTGTTCTTGCCAGAACCCTTCCGGTCTGGGATATGGTAGAGGAACCCATTGACAATGGCGTAGTACCTACGTGAATCCTTTTCCAGGAAGAAGGTCGGGTTGATGCCCACTTCCAGGCGCCCCGGTGGAATTTTATAGGATTCCGAGATGAGATGCAACGGGTAGGGGGAGGAAACGAGGTCCCCGGGCAATTCCCGTACGCGCACATAGGCGTATCCATCGGATAACAGCTCCCAATGGTCCATTTTAGAAACCGCCTCCAGGTTCTTCACTACCCCGGGATACACCTTAGCCTCTGTTACCCGCAAGCCCGAACCATCCAGGGTCTCATACCCATAGTACGTGGAAAGGTCTCCCTGATCAATGATCCTGCTGCTGTACCAGAAATCCGAGTGATCTTTGTTATCCACCTCGGGCCGCTGAATCCCCAGATCCAGAATGTAATCCCTACCCAGCAACGGATAGGTGATCTTCTCCAGTTTCAGGTCAAATAGTTTGCGGTCGTTCTCCGGGATTTCCAGGTATTCCTGCAGCGGGACTTCCTTGTAGGACTCTGTCGCAATGGCATAGACAGCAGACAACACAGAGACGTAATTCAGCTTGCGTATCTGTTGTTTCTCCACATCCCCGGGGTATCCGCCAGATTCGATCAAAATGGTGCTGGTTCCCCACTTCTGAATGTTATCCCCAAAGGCACGGGGCTCAAAATCATCGTTGTATTTCCCCACCTGTCCAGGGGCATGCTCCTGGATGATACGGTTCATATAGCCAATTACCCGCATGGCATTGGCCCTTACTTCGTTTACCTCTTTTTCGTAATTGTAGGCAGGTGCCAGGTAGGAGATCGTAGCGGGTTTAGGGGTTCGTTCTGCATTGTAATAGGTGCTCTGGTCGTGCAGGTTGAATCCAAAATCCGCCTCAAGGCTGTCCCTAACCCTTTTCAGGGTGCGACTTTCCGGAGACTGCAACCTCAGGGCATCCCTGTTGATGTCGACCCCCAGGGTATTTCTGCGCTGGAACACCTCGGCCCCATCCGGATTGAGCATGGGCAGAAAATGAATCCTGACCGAGGAAAGGATCTGTTGTTTCTCCTGCTCAAATTCGGTCGATGCCATGAAATTCAGGATATCGAATATCGCCTGTGTTGCAGTAGGCTCGTTTCCGTGCATTTGTGACCATAGAAACACATCAGTACTCCCCTCGCCCAGGCTGATCAGCCGCAGCTCCCTGCCTTCGATGGATCTGCCAACCGTCCGGACTTCAATGCCGGGAAGGGCTGCTGCCTTGTCTATCAACGGCTGAAGGTCCTTGTGTTTGATTCGCCGGTTGTCCAGGGCGGATTCCCGGTAGGAGTCATACGTGGCGTAGAGACGCGAGGTGAAATCCGCAGTTTGCCCCTGCAGGATAGAGCACAGGCAGATCATCAGAGTGAAAACAGCGCTTTTCATAGGATTTATTGGTTTTCAGGTAGTGGTTTAAAATTGAGATCCCCCAGGGCTTTCCGCATTTCCGCCATAAAGGCTTCGCCCGGATCAGTCTTTTCCGTGCGGTACCCGCTGTCTTGCTCCAGCCAGAGCGGGTGCCCGTCAAATAAGGTGTATTCATAATGCCCGATGAGATACTCGATAGGGTATTTGCCTGACAATTCCCGGACCAGCCATTTGTTGGCCCGGAATTGTTCCTTTGTAAGGGGGGTTTCTGCGGTGCCCCCCACATTTTCGATCCCGATGGCACAGTGATTCAGCCCAATAGTATGCCGGGCCATGACCGTATCCGGCATCAGGTGGTAGATCGTTCCATCCCGGTCGATGAGGTAATGGGCAGAAACATTGAGTGCCCCCCCACCCTGAATGTCACCGCGGGCATTGGGCAGGCGTTCGGGTCGAAAGGCCTCGTAAGATCCCTCCAGGCTTGGGATGGCCGTCCAGTGCAGCACGATCATCCTGGGCTCTATGGTTGCTTCTTCCCCGGGCAATCCATAATGCTCTCGCAAATACTCCCGGGTAAGCTGTTTCCTTTCAGGTCCGAAAGGGATGGGCCGCTCTGCCAGTGCGGGTTGATAACTGCTGCACCCAAGCAGCAGGGCCAAGAGAGCCACCCCCATCCATTGTAAATGTTTGTTTTGCATGCCTGTTAGGCAATTATAGTTCTATCCGGCCGCAGAAAACCCTACGGATGCGATAAACGAAAGTAATTCTTTCCGTTCAAAATCACTACCCCTTCCCGGAACCCGGAAGCGGGACATAACTGGATTCGCCCTCCATCATGGGAAAGGTTCTGGACTTCCAGGCCTCCCGGGCGACTTCAATCTTTTCCCTGTCCGAAGAGACAAAATTCCACTCGATATGCCGCTGCTCCTGCAGGGGATCACCTCCGAAAACCAACAGATGGGCCCCACCCTCAACACGGACCTTGCAGGTTTCCCCGGACTTGGAGAAGAGGACGCTTCCGGATTCAACGGGCTGATCACAGGCGTTTATCTTGCCTTCCACCAGGATGATCCCTATTTCGCCGGACAGGCCCTTCCCCAGGTCCAATTCCCCGGATGCCGCAACATGAAGTTCCAAAAGGAACATTTCAGAATATACCGGAACCGGGGATGCCCTGCCGAATGCTTTTCCCGCAATCAGCGTGAAGCTGGTGGCATTTTCTTCCCATCTTGGCAATGCTTCAGGAGGTGCGTGATAGAATTCAGGAGGCATGTCTTCATGATCCCTCGGGAGGGCCACCCAAATTTGATAGCCGTGAAGGGTGAATGCATTTCCCTCCCGAAGATCTTCCGGGGTTCGTTCGGTGTGGGTCACCCCGCTGCCTGCCGTCATCCAGTTGACGGCTCCCGGGCTTATGCGCTGCACGGTCCCAATACCATCCCTGTGCTCGATTTCTCCCTCGAACAAATACGTCAGGGTGGCCAGACCGATGTGGGGATGCTGCCCGACGTCCATATACCGGCCCGGCCCCACTTCTACAGGCCCCATATGATCGATAAAAATAAATGGGCCAATCATGCGCTTCTTGCGGAATGGCAGGAGCCTTCCCACCAAAAAATCTCCAATATCCCGGCTTCGTTCCGGAATAATCATACCGCTGTGTGACATAGGTTTAATCTGTATATTCGTCATGAAAGATAGCTCATTTACCATGAAAAGAGGATTTGGCAAGGCCAAATGGATCGCACTTATCCTGATCCCATTGCTGGCTCTTGGGTTATATACCCAGTACCCAAAGCTTACCATTATCAGCGGTTATGCCGCAAAGAATTTAGCATCCAGTGTCTTTCTGGCTGGCCGAACACCACAGGCTGTTGTTGCAGACGATCACGACATCCCCATGATCTCCCTGGCGGGGGAAGTTGTTCTGCCCAATACGAAGGAAGTGGAAGCCAGTGTATTCGGGATGCACAAGCGAAGGGCCGTATTCAGGGAAGGCCTCGGCAGTGTGCTTTTGCCAAAGGGGAGTCCGCTTCCCGATATGAAATTCGTCCCCCAACGAAACCTTTCTCCCTCCCCCCTTCCCTATCCGTTGGGGCACGCTGAGCCAAAGGACACCCTCTTTCCGGGGGTGGATTACGACCAGCTGCTGAAAGGTGTGGATCAGGCATTCAGCAACCCGGAAGAACAGCGAACGCGAACGGTTGCGGTATTGTACAGGGGTCACCTTGTGACGGAACGCTATGTAGAAGGCTTTACTCCGGATACCCCCGTGCTGGGTTGGTCGATGACCAAAAGCATCCTGGCAACCCTTTATGGTATTCTCGAATATCAGGGCTGTCTGGATCTCGCGGATCCTGCCCCCGTTGACTCCTGGCAGGAGGATGAACGAAGAGAGATCACCTATAACGACCTGCTGCGAATGCAAAGCGGGCTGGCCTGGGACGAAGATTATTCCAACATATCCGACGTGACGCGGATGCTTTTCCTCGCTGAGGACATGGCAGCGGAACAGGCAGAAAAAAAGATGTTGGGTCCTCCCGGCAGTATCTGGAACTACTCCTCGGGCACTTCCAATTTATTGTCTGGAATACTGCGGAGCCACTTTGCGAATCAGCAGGAATACCTCGATTTTCCCTACAGGGAGCTCATAGACCGCATTGGGATGCATAGCATGGTCCTGGAAACGGATTACACAGGAAATTTCGTGGGTTCCTCCTACGGTTGGGCCTCCACCCGGGATTGGGCCCGTTTTGGCCTGCTCTATCTGAACCGCGGGAACTGGGCAGGGGCCCAGCTTTTCCATCCTAAATGGACGGACTATGTCACCCGGCCCACAGAAATGTCCACAGAAAGTTATGGGGCGCACTTTTGGCTCAACCGGGATGGCAAATATCCCGATGCCCCTGAAGATATGTTTATGGCGAATGGGTACCAGGGGCAACATGTCTTTATCATTCCCTCCATGGAGCTGGTTATCGTCCGAACAGGTTTGGCGGAAGGCCCTGATTTCAAAGGCAATACATTTCTTAAGGAAGTATTGAAGGCATTCCCTCAAAAAAAGTGAGCAAATTTTATCACGGGCCGGGCTGCCTTTACCTTTATAAATCAATATTTAGCCCGCTGACCACAGCTTAAGGCACTTTCACAACAAATAGTTTCAGCCCTGATATCCCTGTCGTATGTTTACATCGTAATAAAAAACAAGGAGTTAATTTTTTCATTTTCATATAGTGTTCTCGTAAAAGGGTCCTGCAGCTAACGCCAGGGCTCTTTTTGGTTTAAACCCTTTTTGCCAGCCCGGTTACGGAATCCATCTGTCCTTCCCGAAGTCGGGCTTCCTCTTTTCCAGAAAGGCATTCCTCCCCTCCTTGGCTTCATCCGTCATATACGCCAGACGTGTGGCTTCCCCGGCAAAAACCTGCTGACCTGCCATCCCGTCATCGGTAAGGTTCATTGCGAATTTCAGCATCTTGATGGAGGTCGGCGACTTGGCCAGGATCTCCTGGGCCCACTGATACGCTGTTGCTTCCAGCTGATCATGCGGGATGACCGCGTTGACCATCCCCATTTCATAGGCCTGTTGGGCGCTGTAATTCCGGCCGAGAAAGAATATTTCACGAGCACGCTTCTGCCCTACCATTTTTGCCAGGTAGGCCGAACCATATCCGCCGTCAAAACTCGTAACATCTGCATCGGTCTGCTTAAAGATGGCATGCTCCTTGCTGGCCAGGGTAAGGTCGCAAACCACATGCAGGCTATGGCCTCCGCCCACGGCCCATCCCGGGACCACGGCAATCACGACTTTAGGCATAAAGCGAATCAAACGCTGCACCTCCAGGATATTCAGCCTGTGATACCCGTCTTCGCCAACGTACCCCTGGTGCCCCCGTGCTTTCTGATCACCCCCGCTGCAAAAGGAGTATACGCCGTCCTTTGGGGAAGGTCCTTCTCCGGTAAGCAGTATCACGCCAATGGAGGTATCTTCCTGCGCATCGTAGAAGGCCTTGTATAATTCGCTAGTAGTTTTCGGACGGAACGCATTGCGGACTTCGGGACGGTTAAAGGCTATTCGGGCGACCCCGTTGGCCTTTTTGTAGGTGATATCCTCAAATTGCCCGACTTCTTTCCAGGTAATTGCTTTCATAGTGGTGTGTTAAGGTGCATCATCTTACAGGTCCTAAAGATACTACGGCCGGATCAATCCTCCCGGGCGTTTTTGGCCTCAATCCATTTGGAAAGGTATCGAAGCCGGTCAAAGGCCTGATCCCGCAGGAGGTTTTGGATCAGGATCACATCTGATGGGAGCCTTTCCCGGGCAGCCTCCCGCTGCCCAAGCGCCTCAGTCAGCAGATCAAAGGAGTCGGTAAAATGTGGCCCGGCAACTGAAGTCTGGGTTTGTAGGGCCGAACGCCACCGGCCCTCATCTTCATGCAGTTCAACTGCTTTGTCGATAAATTCCCCGGGCGTTTGGGCAAGAAATTCTTCCGGGCTACTTCCCGCATAAATACCTTCCAGGCTGATCGGGCTGCCCAGGGTTGGCAAACCAAACTGCAATGCGCTTAGGATCTTTCCCTTGATGCCCGCACCGAAACGGATGGGAGCAAGCTGCAGGCGGGCCGATCCAAAGACAGGTGCAAGGCTGGGCGCCCAGCCACATACCTCAAACCGCTCCGGCGCATTGTGCAATCCCAGGATACGCTCGGGCAGGTAGGCCCCATAAACCCTGAGCACTGCCCGGGGGAGCTTGCGGGAAAGGGCAGGCCAAACCTCAAACTTCAATTGTTCGATCGCATCCACGTTGGGCCGATGCAAACCGGTTCCTACAAATACAAATCCATCGCGCTCCTGGTATCCCGGTTGTTGCCCTTTCGGACCGGGCTTCATCAAAAAAGGCAGGTAAAGCAGCTTTCCTTCAAGCAATGGGAGTTGCGAAATCAAAAGATCCCTTTCGCGCTCGGAAACCAGCAAGCTCAGATCACATCGCAGGATGCTGGCCACTTCCCGATTGAACAGTGGATCCAATGTCCAGTCTTCCACAGACCAGGCTTTGGCCTCCCGGACGGCTTTCTCCCTTGAATGCCTCAGGGAATGAAGGTCCTCCGTGTCCAGTATCAGGGTGCTTTCAGGCAGGCAGTCCCGCACACGCCAGCCAAACTGCTCCTCCGTGATAAAGCGGTCAAAAAGAACGATATCAAAGGGGTTGGAGGCTAAAAACCGATCAAACGCGGGGTCATTGATCGATAGGCGAATGGTCTCAATTCCAAGAGGCTCCAGGGGAAGGGCGTAGTTTCCCGGGGTGGCGGCACAGCCAAAAATTATTTGATACCCCTGGCCCAGG
>Ga0272441_10015908_pt1 | contig 10471 bp, 6 predicted proteins | sample SSMProp6N_FD_193582 | JGI IMG/M metagenome (GOLD analysis project Ga0272441, IMG submission 193582) | Marine sediment archaeal communities from Little Sippewissett salt marsh, Falmouth, MA, United States - SSM-Prop-6N | ecosystem: Environmental > Aquatic > Marine > Wetlands > Sediment ... | reverse complement strand
GTATGACTGCCCGACTTGTACTCGCGCGCCATGGGATGGGCCTCCTTCGTCGGCCCATCCTACACTCAAAGTTGACCGCCTGAAAGGCGGTGGGGTTAAACCAGGTGCACGGAACCTAAATCACGCCCTTGCCTCGACTTACGCCAAACCCCTTTCACGTTTTGGGGAAACTCCTGCGAACGCCGCCTGGCTGAAGGTCACACGACGGTACACGAACCGCCGCCCGGCGCTGCCAACAAGCCTCTGCGAACAATTCAGTCCGGCTTTGCGTCCCCTCGCAAGTATCTTCTCGGAAACGAGCCGGCGAGAGCCGGCGGCCGGGGGCGACCCTCGTTCGTATAAGCCTATGGGGACGCAGGGAATCGTCCTCGCCCGGCACCCGGACTTGGAGGAATCGCCATGCGCCGGAACGTGTGGCCCGGCGTCGTCCTCGCGTTCGGCATCCTGTGGACCGCCGCCGCGGCCGCCGGCGCGGCAAGCGGTGAGGCAAGCGCCGCCGCAGGCACTGAGACGGGCGGGAAGGACGTCGTCGACGACCTCTCGGCCGTCCACGGCATCGAGGCGATGAAGGGCCCCGACGCCGCACGGGCTATGCTCAAGCGGAACGGCTTCGTCGTCCTCCGGAAGTTCTACCACCGCATCTTCTCGCCGTACCTGGACCAGACCGAGGTACCGCCGTTCGTCACGGCCGATTCGGTCCACCGGACGTTCCACGTCATCTTCGAGGACCAGGTCGAGCACGTCGAGACGACGATGGCGGCGGAGGTGGCCGATCTCACGCGCCGGATGCGGCAGGCCCTGGACCGCCGCCTCCGCGACGCCGCGGCCGGAACCGAGGAACACGACGCCCTCCGCCTGGCCCGCGACACTTTCGCCGTGGCGGAGGGGCTCCTTGCCGAGGACGGCCCGCCCGGCGAGCCGGCACCCGCCGCGGCCGACGAACTCCGCCTGGTGCGCGAGGCGGCCGGCGTGGCCGAGTCGCCCCTGTTCGGGTACGACATCGACTACGCGCGCTTCACGCCGCGGTCGTTCTATACAGGCAGCCCCGTCCTGCGGCGGTACTTCCGGGCGATGTCCTGGTACGGGCAGGCGGCGTTCCCCCTGCGGTCGGACGTGCAGACCCGGGCGGCGATGACCATCGCCCACGTCTTCGCCGCCGATGACGACCTCCGCCGGCGGTGGCGCCGGATCGACCGTCTCTACACGCACCTCGTCGGCCCGTGCGACGACCTGACGCCCGAGGAGTACGCGGGTCTGGTGCGCGCCATGCAGCGCCGCCGCATCAAGGGCGACCCCCTGGAGTGGTTCCGCAAACACGCCGGCACCCTCCGCGACCCGCGGATCAACTCCATGGTCCTGCCGCCCGCCCAAGTGGGTCAATGGCGGACGCTGTCGAAGGGCATGCGCTTCTTCGGCCCCCGGTATCTGCCGGACAGCCACCTCTTCCAGACGGTGACGGACCCCGAGGTGCCCGGCCGGCTCTTCCCATCCGGCCTGGACGTGATGGCGGCGTGCGGGTCGGCGCGGGCCCGGCGGCATCTGGAGGGCCGCGGCGCGCTCGACGCCGCCGCCCACGCCGACGCCCTCCGGCGCGGGACCGAGCGGTTCCGGCAGGTCACGTCCGCGGTGGAGCCGGGCCACTACGACCGGTTCCTCCAGGTCCTGGCGACCCTCACCGCCCCGCCCGCCGACCATGCGTCCGCGTTCGCCCGCACGGGCGCATACGCGGACAAGTCCCTCATGACCGCCCTGGGGGCGTGGGCGTCGATGCGGCACACGTGGCAACTTCAGGCCAAGGCCAGCCTCACGTGCTTCGGCGGGTTCGCCGGCAGCCGCATCCCCGGCTACGTGGAGCCGAACCCGCCATTCTTCGAGGCCATGGGCCGCCTCGTCGACGACACGATCGCCGTGCTGGGCGGCATCGAGGGCGTGGAGGTCAACCGCCTCCGCAAGTTCGGCCGTCTCATAGACCGGCTGCACGCCATGGCCCGCAGGCAGCGGGACGGCGAGCCGCTCACCCGCGACGACGCCGCCCTCCTCAAGTCCTACCCCACCCTCCTGGCCGAACTCCAGGGGTTCCTCATCTATTACTATGACGATGAGGCCCTGCCCCACATGGGCCTGGTGGCCGACGTCCATACGGAGGCGTGGCAGGAGCGCAAGGTCCTCCAGGTGGCCAGCGGCGGGGCGATGCCGATCTACGCCGTCGTCGATACGCCCATCGGTCCGCAACTCGTCGTCGGGGCGGTCTACTCCTACAGCGAGTTCCTCCGGCCGCTCGCCGACCGGCTGACCGACGAGGCGTGGCGCCGCGCGTGCGAGGCCGGCCGGGCGCCGTCGCTGCCGGCGTGGACGGACTCGTTCGTGACGGGCCTGAGCGCCGAGGCCCTCATCGCCCGCGCCCGCCGCGGCGAGTACCTGCCGGAACTCCTCTCCGCCGCGGGGCCGGAGGTGGACGCCTTCCTCGCGTCCTGCTTGGAGCCGGGCACCGAGATGCTCGGGAAGGAAAACTGTCGGTGGGCCCTGGAGACGGCGGCCCGTCGCCTCGGCCGCCGCACCGTGCCGCCCCTCATGGAGATGGTCCGCCAGGGGCCGCTGTGGCTCGCCGAAACGAAGGCCGGCTACCAGTATCTGGACGGCCGGGCCGTGGACGCCGCGGCGGCCCTTGCGGAGGTGGCGGGTCCGGACGAGATCGCCGCCCTGGAGGCGCTCGCCTTCGGCGACGATCCGCTGCGGGCCGAACTCGCCTGCCACGCCGCGGCTTGGTGTGGCGGGAAGGAGGCCGAGGGCCTGCTCGTGGACGTCGTTCGCCGGCAGACGGAGGGGCGCGTCCTCCGCAAGGCCTGGGAGCACCTCATCGACCGCGTGTCGTGGGACATCGCGGCCGACCTCTTTCGCCAATGGGACCGGCCGGGTTATCCGGGAAAGGACCAGATCCTGTATGCGCTCGCCAGGCTGTGGAACGACCCCTACGGTCACCAAGGGGGCGTCTTCCCCGCCGGCGCGTCGCCCGCGGAGATCGAACGCCTCCGCAAACGGTTCAAGGACCTCGTGCTCGGCCTGAACGGCCTGGGACCCCGGCCGATCGACGACGTCGATCCGGACGTGGCGAGCAACGCGTGGTACGTGGCCGTCGACTTGAAACTGCCGGAAATGGTGGACGACGTCCGCAGGCGCCTCGACCGCGGCGAGTCGCTGGAGCCGAAGGACTACAACGCGCTCGAGGACATCGGCACGCCCCTGGCCGTCGAGACGCTCCTGGGCCTGTCGCGCAGCGAGGACGCGACCGTGCGCCTGGAAGCGGCGCTCGCGCTCACGCCGTTCCTCGAGAACCCGGCCGTCCGCAAGCGGCTGCTCGAACTCCTGGAGGACCGCACGCCCGCCCGGCGCGACCCCAGGGACGCACTGTTCTTGTCCGGTCCGGCCGATGACGAGTCTCCGTGGACCGTTCAACAGCATGTGGCACACACGCTGCTTCATCGCACCGGCGATATCCTCGATGCCAATGCCCTCAACGAGTGTCCGACAGCGAGGGAGGTCCGGGCCGTCCTGGAATGGCTTAGGGCTTACGCTCGCCGAAAGCAGCACCCGCCGACGCTGGAGTATCGCCACGCCCGTTTCCCGTTCGAGGACAAGTCGGAGGACTACTGGCAACAGCCCTTCGAGTATCCGAGCGAGGCGAAAGAGCGCTCCGGCGCGTCCCCTTCCTTGAGGGAACAGCAGGAGGAACTTGCCGAGCAATGGAAACAACTCATGGCGGAAGAGAAGGCCCGCCAGACGGAGCGGGAGGAGGACGCGGAGGCGCAGGAGAAGCATCCACCGCCGGCCGAGCCCGGCGGCGATTGAGCCGCGCAGCAGCAACGCCGGACCTCTCCGACGCACTTCGGACGCGCCGGCCGGCCGGCGAACGCGGGCGTCGTCGCACGATGAGGCCGCAGGGCCGTTTGCTCCGCATTTCCCACCGGCACGGCGTCCCACCCCCCTGTGCGGCATGCCAACCCGCCGGCGCGGCCTCCAATCCCCCTGTGCAGCGTCCCACCCCCGCCGATGCAGCCCTGTGGCCGCGATTTGCGGCATTTTTTCCATTTTTCTCCTTGACGGGCACCCTCTCAAAAAGTACTTTGTGATAGAAAGCGAGTAGCACAGCAGCGAATCCGGGAGGGTGGCGATGGAAAGCGACAAGGCGCTCGAGGAACTCAAGGTCATCCGGGCCCTGATGGAACGGCCGATCCGGTCCTCCACGCTAAGCGGCAAATCCGCCATCCTGGCGGGCGTGGTCGCCCTGGCGGCGACGGCGGCCAACTGGGCCGTGTGGACGGCGGCCCGGACCGGCGACGGCTCGGACGCCCTCCTGGCCGGCGGGGCGATCTGGGTGGCGGCCCTGGCGGTGGCGGTCGCCGGCACGCTCCTGCTCTCCTGGCGGCGGGGGAAACGGAAGGGTCTCCCCTTCTGGACCAGCGTCAAACGCCGCATCCTCGCCACAATCCTCCCCGTCTTCGCGGCCGGCGTGGCCATGACGGCCGGCCTCATCGTTCACGGCGTCCAGCATCCGGACAGCGATTCCTGGGCCCTCATCATGCCCAGTTGGATGCTGTTCTACGGCATCGCGTTGTGGCAACTGGGGCTGCTGAGCGAACCGCCCGTCCGCGTGCTGGCGGGCGCGTTCTTCGCCGCCGGACTCGCCTCCTGTCTCGTCCCGGCGATCCTGTACCACCCCGCCCCGACGATGGGCGTCACGTTCGGCGGGTTCCACATTCTCTATGGGCTCTATGTCTGGCGGCGCTACGGTGGATGACACCCAACCCATCCTGCCCAACCTGATCGACGAGACGATCCACCAGCGGACCCGGCTGGCCATCATCGTCCTCCTGGCGGCCGTCGAGTCCCTCGAGTTCAACGAGATCAAGGCCCAACTCCGGCTGACCGACGGCAACCTGGCCACGCACCTCGGCGCGCTCGAGAACGCCGGCTACGTACGCATCGAGAAATCCTTCCGGGGCAAGAAGCCGCTCACCACCGTCGCCATGACCGACACGGGGCGCGCCGCCCTGGAACGGTACGTCAACCTGCTCCAGTCGGTCCTCGAGACGCGGAAAGACACCTCGGCGGGCCGTGCATCCGACGAGGGAGATTCAGCATGAACGCCAGGATGATCCTGCCGGCCCTGACGGAAGCGCGCGGCCCGTACTGGCGGTCGCTCAAGTACTCCCTGTTTCCGCCCCTCGGCCTGGCCACCCTGGCGGGACACTTCGACCGCGACACCGACGTCTCGCTCACGGACGAGCACGTCGAGCCGCTGCGGCTGGACGACCGGCCGGACCTCGTCATCCTGGAGGTGTACGCCACCTCCGCCCGCCGCGCTTACGCCATCGCCGACACCTACCGCCGCCGCGGCGTGCGGGTGGCCATGGGCGGACTCCACGTGACGACGTGCCCGCGCGAGGCTCTCGGCCATGCCGATCACATCTTCCTCGGTCCCGGCGACGACACGTTCCCGCGGTTCCTGCACGACCTCGCCCGCGGCCGGGCCCGACGGGTCTACCGGTCCCGGGTCCGCCGACTCGACGGGCTGCCCCCGCCCCGCCGCGACCTGATCCACCGGCACCGGTACCTCGTGCCCAACGTGGTGGTGGCGTCGCGCGGCTGCCCGCACCACTGCGATTTCTGCTACAAGGACTCCTTCTATCGCGGCGGCAGGAGTTACTACACCGCACCGGTCGACGCCGTCCTGGCCGAGATCGACGCCCTGCCCGGCCGGCACGTCTTCTTCCTCGACGACCACCTGTTCGGCCACCGCCGGTTCGCCGAGGCCCTGCTCGACGGGCTCCGCGGCATGGGACGCGTCTGGCAGGCCGGCGGGACGGTCCAGTCGGTCCTCGCCCCGGGACTCATGGAGAAGGCCGCCGACGCCGGCCTCCGAAGCCTCTTCGTCGGATTCGAAACACTCAACGCCCAGGGGCTCTCCGAGCAGGGCAAGGTCCACAACCTGGGACGCGATTACGACCTGGCGGCCCGGCGGCTCCACGACCTCGGCATCATGATCAACGCCAGTTTCGTCTTCGGCACCGACGCCGACGACCCCTCCGTCTTCGACCGGACGGTCCACTGGGCCGTCCGCGCGGGGATCGAGACCGCCACCTTCCACATCCTGACGCCCTACCCCGGCACCGCCCTGTACCGGCGGATGGCGGCCCAGGGACGGCTTCTGCACCGCAACTGGGACCTGTACGACACCCGCCACGCCGTCTATCGGCCGGCCCGGATGCGCCCAAGCGAACTGGAGTGCGGCTACTGGCGGGCCTACCGCGACTTCTACGCCTGCGGGGCCATCCTCCGGGCCGCCGCCACCAAGCCGACCGTCGCCGGCATGCTCCGCCATCTGGCCTACAGCGGGGCCTGGAAAAAACTCGACGCCCTCTGGGGCTGGCTCATCCGGTCGCAGGGCCTGCCCTTGGCTGTGCCCGCCCTGGAGTTCGTCCTCTCGCGGGGACGGAGCCGCCAAGCCGAGCCCGTCGCTCCCCGCCGACCCGCCGAGGGGAAGAACGTCCGATCCGAGCGGCCGCCGAGTCTGTGGCCGCTGAAGCCCCCGTCCGGTTCCCTGGCGGAAGCCTACAAGTACATCGTCTGAGACGCGCAGGCCGACACCGTCATCGAGGCCCTCTGGGGCAAGCCGCCCGTCCCGGAGAGCGAATCGGACTGGGACCGCTTCAGCAACTTCTGAACGCGCGGCACGCGGTGCAGCGGTTTGTCTTCCGGCTGGAGCCTATAGCACCTTAAACTCGGATGGTAGCGCGGCGGGTCTCCGTACCCGCCGCGCGCCAAACGTGGGCTGCATGAAGCGCGGTGGCCTGCGGAGAACCACCGCGCTACCACCCAAGGTCAAACTGCCCTGCTCGGAAAGGCGCTCACGCCAACCGCATCTCCACAAACGTCAGGTCGTCGTCGAAGCGGATGCGGTGGGAATACCGCAGCAGCCGTTCCTCGATCCCGTCGAACCCGACGGACGCCTCGGGATACCCCATCTCTTTCAGCACCTCGGCGAGGCCGTCCGACCCGAGCGCCCGGTCGTTTTCGTCGAAGATCTCGACGGCCCCGTCGGTGAAGAAAAGCAAGGTGTCGCCGCCGGCCGCCTCGACGGCGGCTTCCTCGTACTCGGCGTCGCTGAACGCGCCGAGCGGCAGGCCCGAGCAGTCAACGGTCCGAAACTGCCCGTCGCGGACGTGCAGCGGAGGCGGGCCGCCCGCGTTCGCCACGCGCACGACGCCGTCGGCCAGGTCCAGCAGGCCGCACAGCCCCGCCGCCAGCGCCATGTCGTCGTCCATGAGGTGGCAGAACCGGGCGTTCATGGCGGCGGCGAAGCCGGATGGCTCGCTCAGCAGGTGCTGCTGGTCCTTCCAGATCGATCCCAGGTACATCGTGTACAGCGCCGCGGAGAGCCCGTGACCGGTGACGTCCGCCAGCAGGAACCCGTACCGGTCGGCGCCCAGCGGCGCGATGGCGTAGAAGTCGCCGCCGATGACGTCGTGCGGCACGTAGTGGGTGGCGAAGCGGACGCGGGGATCGTCCGGCACCTCGCTCTGGCACATCACGTTCTGGATTTCCTGGGCCCGGCGGATGTCGCCGATCTGCCCCGACAGGTCCTGGAACGATTCAACGCCGCCGATCACGCGGCCGGCGGCATCGTGAATCGGCGCCACGCTCGCGCGCATCGGAATCCGCTCGCCCGTCTTGCTCTTGGCGAACAGGATCAGCGGGACCCGGCTGGCCTGGTCCGTCACGATGGCCCGGTGCAGCGGGCAGTATTCCCGGCCGCAAAGCGGATGGCCGTCCTTGTCCACGTGGCAGAGGATCCCGTCGCTGCATCGCGTGCCGACGACGTCCTCGGCCGGCCAGCCGGTGATCCGCTCGGCGGCCCGGCTCCAATACACGATCCGCCGGTCGGTGTCCGTGGCGTAGACGCCGTCGTTCAGGGCGCCGAGGACGGTCTCGGCGGCGAGGTTCGTCTCGGGTTTCGTCATCGCGTCGTCTCCTTGGCCCATCGGCCGCGGCCGGCCGCTCCCCCTTCACGGCACCGGCCGGAACTCGAGCGCGGCTGAGCGGCTGGCGGATGTCCAGTAGACCCATTGTAGGACGAGCGGCGGCGCACGTGAACCGACTGTCTGGCGGCGGTGCCCCCGCGCGCTCCTCGTCGCCGGCAAAATGCCGTTGCACGCCAGCCAACCCAGCGTAGGATGGATGCAGAAGAACGGCACGGCCCCACCCGCGGAAGGAGGGCATCTCCCATGCCGCAACGTCACGGCCGAACAGGACGCCTGACGGCCGGCGGCTTCCTCGCCGTCGCCGCGTGCTGCATCAGTGCCGTCGCGACCGTCGTGTGCCTCGTCGCAGCCGCCGCACGCGCGGGCGAGGCCGGCGACCTCATCCCGCCGGCGTCGGCGATGCAGCCCGGCCGGCCGCGGCTGCTCCTTCGCCCCCGCGCCACGCCGCTCGCCGTGTCGCTGGAGGAACTGCGCGGCCAGGCGCGCGACGCCGATTTCCGGGCGATGCTCGACCAACTCCGTCGCCAGAAGGCCGCCCACGCCCAGGCCATGGTCTACCTGCTGACCGGCGACGAGGCCGCCGTCGACAAGGCCGTCCGCCGCATGCTGGACTACCGCTGCCCCGACCGGCCCGACACGTTCCACATCTTCTACCGGCTGCTGGAATTCGGCCTGGCGTACGACTGGCTGTACGACGCCCCGGGCGTCACACCCGAGGTCCGGGCCGAGATCCGCGCCCGCGTCGCCCCGCTGGCCGAGCGCGGCCTCCGCGCGAGCGACGACCACGTGTTTCACAATTACATCTGGATGTCCGCCGGCGGCGTGGCGGTGTGGGCCATGGCCATCGCCGGCGAGGACGAGGACGCCGATCGCCTCTTCGAGACCATCCGCACCCGCTTCAACCGCCGCCTGTACCCCGCGTGGCGGTACCTGGACGGCCTGCCGAGCGAGCCGATGGGCTACTGGGCCCTGTACGTCCTCGCCCCCGGCGTGTGGACGCTGCTCTCGGCCCAGAGCGCGTTCGAGACGGACCTCGTCGGCCGCATCCGCACGGAGCAGGACGGCTGGCTCGACCGTCACGTCGACAATCTCGTCCAAAGCACGCTGCCGAACCTGCGGTACCTGCCGTGGGGCGACCTCCAGGGCGGCCCGAACGGCGGCGTCACGCACGAGATGGCCTGCGTCATCGACGCGGCCACGTGGGCCCTGCGCTCCGGCGAGGGCGCCTGGCTCAGCCGCAAAGTCGCCGCCAAGCGCGGCCTGCGGCGGTTCTACGGCGACACGGCCGTCTTCTACATGCTCTACACGCCCCGCCTGGGCGCCGAGCCGACCGAACCGCCGCGCTCGTTCTTCGCCGGGGCGGACCACGCCGGCCACGTCATCGCCCGCAGCGGATGGGGCGACGGTGACACCGTCGTCGCCTTCACCTGCACCGATCACTATGGCGACCATCACCATTACGACCAGGGCAGTTTCATCATCTACCGGGGCGGCCTGCTCGCCGTCGACCCGCCCGTCTACCGCAAGATCCGCGGCCCGCAGCAGCGGACGGAGAACCACTCGACGCTCCTCATCGACGGCAAGCCCCAGCGGCCGTGCCGCGGCCAATGGTTCAAGACCGTCGAGGCGTTCAAGGAGAACCTGGATGGCGGCCGGCGGCTGGAGTGCGGCGACATCCTGTTCCACCGCGACGCCGGCCCCTGGGCGGCCGTCGCCGGACGCTTCGACCAGGCGTACGAGTGCCAGGCCCTGGCAAGTCTGGTCCGCCAGATCCTCTTCGTCCGGCCGGGCACGGTCGTCGTCGTGGACCGTCTGACGGCGGCGGAGAGGCAGCGCGTGCCGCCCGTCCAGTGGCTCCTCCAGGTGCCCGCCGAACCCGAGACGGACGGCCCGGCCGTGACGGCCACCAACGGCACGAGTTGGATCCGCTGCCGGCCCGTGCATCCGTCCGCTGCGGCCCCGCACGTCGAGGTGACGCCGGTCGGCACCCATCGCGTGGCATACGCGTATCCGGCCGGCGACGCGACGGGGGCGGCGGAGGGTCCAGGCGAGGCTGCGGCAGACCGGCCGGGCGACGAGGCGGACGCACAGACCCGCACGCTCGTGCACGTCCTGGAGGTCGGCGACGGCGAGCCGGTGGCGCCGGTGGATGCGTCGGTCGCCGAGACCGACCGCGGCGTGTCCGTGACCGTCGGCGGCCGGACGTTCACCTTCTCCGGCCCCCCCGATTATGCCGTGGCGCCGTGAGCGGCGTTGTGGCCGGCTGGCGCGGTGCCGTTCGGTGTCTGGCACCTTTCAGTCGTTCGTCAAGGTGCCTGACACCAATGGCATTAAGATAAGCATTTTCGGCGTGCCTGGTCACGTGGAATCCGGAGGTAGTTGTAGCGGACGGGGTCGCGTTTGATGAGGCGTGGTTCGGAGCGTCCGGGTCG
>Ga0272441_10015906_pt1 | contig 10472 bp, 5 predicted proteins | sample SSMProp6N_FD_193582 | JGI IMG/M metagenome (GOLD analysis project Ga0272441, IMG submission 193582) | Marine sediment archaeal communities from Little Sippewissett salt marsh, Falmouth, MA, United States - SSM-Prop-6N | ecosystem: Environmental > Aquatic > Marine > Wetlands > Sediment ... | reverse complement strand
CGCGTAACACGCGCACATTGCCCAAAATACTGGTACTGGGTGGTCTGACTCTATTGAGCATGCTCGGCGCCATGATGGACCGCCCCGTATTTTTGCTACTGCTCTCACAGGCCGGCATTTCCGTAGTCATGCCTCTGGCACTCCTGGGCCTGATGGTTCTGTCGAGCCGCAAGGACATCCTGGGTGAGCATCGCCCCAAGCGGATCGAGTGGGTCATGCTGACTGCGATCGCCCTGTTCTCACTGTTCATGAGTAGCCTCGCCTTGCGCGGTCTTGCTGCGGATTTGCGTGGAGCCTTAACCTGACTATGATTCAACTGACTTGAAGGAAACCAACATGATACACCCCAGCCTCCTGGCAAGCCTCATCGCTGTGATGGTCTCCGGCACGCTCGCCGCGCCGCGACACACGGCGCCGCCCCACCGGTCGGAACCCGATGCGGGACCGATCGTGCTGGACATGGTGCATGATAACCTGGGCGAACCACCACGAATCTCAGAATTTAACAAGCCACAGACATTGGCTGACTGGGGATATAGGGGGCAGGTCCCACAGCTCTACGTTCAATGTGCGGTAGACTTCCATTCCCTACAGAAGGGCATTATCCCCCCCGAATCCAAGGTCAGTGAATGGATGGCGCGGAAAGCTGAAATAGTTGATCAGCGTATTGCTCGAGCGAACAAAGCCGGTGTTACGTTGTACCCGTTTACTGACTTTCTTATCATTCCGCGTGCCGTATACCAAAAATGTGAGAAAGAGCTGGGCGACCTGAGCATTCGAAAACCGTTGGTGCAGAAACTCATCCGTGTGCAGATTGATGAAATATTTAAACGCTTTCCGAAACTCGGTGGACTGACGTTGCGTTTTGGCGAGACCTACTTGCATGACACGCCTCACCATATGGGTAGAAGTCCGGTACGATCACCTCATGACCATACGATCCTGATCAATATCCTACGTGAGGAAATCTGCGTTCAGCGTAATAAGATGCTCTTCTATCGCACTTGGGACTTTGGCAATAACTTTCATGTGAATCCGGACTATTACTGCGCAGCAACGGATTCCGTGAAACCGCATCCCAATCTGGTATTCTCCATCAAACATGCCAGGGGTGATTTCCTGAGAAGACTCCCTTTCAATCCCACCATCACCGTGGGTAAGCATCGTCAGATCGTGGAGGTCCAGTGCCAGCGGGAATACGAGGGCAAGGGCGCCCATCCCAACTATATCGCCCGTGGTGTGATCGAGGGCTTTGAAGAATTAAGCGATCATGCGAACCCCAAGTGTTTGCGTGATATTTCCAAGCACCCGAACTTTGCCGGCGTGTGGACCTGGACCCGCGGGGGCGGATGGAAAGGACCCTACATCAAAAACGAATTCTGGTGTGCCTTAAATGCGTTTGTCCTGAGCCAATGGGCGCAGCATCCTGCCCGATCGGAGGAAGAGATCTTCCGTGAATTCGCCGAAACGAAACTCAAACTCACAGGCGACGATATCGACCGGTTCAGAGAACTTTGCCTGTTGTCGGCCCAAGGCGTTGTGCGTGGACAGTACAGTCTCTTGGGCGGCGTCAACCTGGGCTGGAATCGTGATCAGTACATGGGGGGACTGCAGCAGCTAAGCGGCAACTTCAACAGCTTTATCAAGCATGGCAAGCTGGAAGACGTACTGGCCGAAAAAGAAGAGGCCGTCAGCATCTGGCAGCGCATAGAGACCCTGTCAAAACAAATCAAGGTCCCGGACAGATGCACCAAAGAGTTCATGGAAACGTCCTGCACCTACGGGCGGATCAAATACGAGATCATCGCCAAAGGCTGGACAGTCATGCTCTTGGGGATGGCTGGTGACAAGACCGGCCAATACGATGAGCCGCGCATGGCCGCTGCAATTGCGTCTTACGATCGTTTATGGGAAGAGTGGAAACACTTGGAAGCATCCAGTCCGTCCTGCGCCACGATCTACAAGAATCACTACTGCCGCTATGTCAGCCAGAAGGGCATGTTCCCGGCCTCGGGGATGCACGACGCAATTAACAAATACAGAAACCTGATTGGCCAGAAAGAGGGATGAAGATGCACCACAATGGTTATACTCGCCGCAACTTTATGCAAACGGTTCTTGCCGGAGCCGTGGGTTTAAGTTGCTTCAGTCGTGACACCGGGGCCAAACAAACAAGTCAAGATTGTCCCAATATCCTCTTTGTTTACCTGGATGATCTCGGTTATGGGGATGTCAGTTGCTATAATCCGGACTCCAAGATCCCCACTCCTAATATCGATCGCCTTGCCAAAGAAGGCATTGTATTCAGTGATGCACATACGGCGGCAGCCATCTGCGGTCCCAGTCGATACGGTCTGATGACGGGACGCTACCCCTGGCGAAGGGGACCGGGCGGATGCGGCAATGGGGCTAAGTTCAGGGATGTCTTTATAGAAGAAGATCGTCTGACTCTGGCTTCTTTGCTGAAAAAGAAAGGCTATAACACCGCACAGATCGGCAAATGGGGCATCCGGCACAACTATGCTGACGCCTTAAAACCAGGTGGGAAGCCCGGACATAAGGACGCTTACGACTTTCCGAATAAGCGGCTGCTGGGATCCCAGCTGTTCGGATTTGACTACTCGTGGTGCATGACGCACCTGTTTCCCCGCGAGGGCGCAACGGACATTGATATTTACAACAAGCATCAGCTTGAGAATGGACTCCCGGTCGATCCGACTCTCGGTTTCTCTGATCCATATCGCTGGCTGCCGGACAGTGCCATGCAGGTGGTTGAATATATTGAAACCTACGCTGGAAAGAGAAGAAATCCCAAGTTCGGGTTGGACCGTAACAACCCTTTCTTTATCTATTGGGATCCACCGAGTCCTCATGAGCCCATTGTCCCCAACACAAAGTTTCTCGGCCAATCCGGTGCAGGCCGGTATGGGGATTTTGTTGTCGAGATCGATCACTACATAGGCAAGATGCTCGATGCTCTGGACCGGTTGCAGCTTTTTGATAGCACCCTGGTCGTGTTTTCGTCCGACAATGGGCCGGAAAATACGTGCTACAAGAGAATACAGTCGCACAAGCACTACAGCATGGGGCCTCTTCGGGGGATAAAGCGTGACGCATGGGAGGGCGGTCATCGGGTACCACTCATTGTTCGTTGGCCCGGCGTTGTCAAGTCCGGTCAGCGTTGCGACGAATTAGTTTGCATGACAGATTGGCTTTCGACTTTTGCAGAGATGACCGACCAGAAGCTACCCATTGATGCAGGCGAGGATAGTGTAAGCATTGAGCCCCTCCTGGAGGGCATCAAGAAACCTGTACGCGCATCCGTTGTTCATCACCGATCATCAGGGCAATTCGCAATACGCCACAAGGACTGGTTGCTTGTTGATTGCAAGGCAGGCGGGTCAAGAGAGCCGGACTGGTTCCGCAAAGAACGTGGTGTTATACCGCATACCCTCCTTACCGAACTGTTCAACCTGAAAACGGATCCTCAGCAGACGATCAATCTCTCTGAAAAGTATCCTGAGAAAGTCAAGGCGCTAAAACTATTGCTGAAACAGGAACTAACGAAAGAAGGAAACAAGTTATGCTGCAAAGAATGATTATCGTGTCAGGATTACTATTTGCAGTATTGCCTGCAAAAGCCCAGAAAAACGAAGACATGGTTTGGGATGTATTGATTCAAAAGCCGGGAGGCCCTCCGGCTGTTTCTCCCCTGCCAACCGAACTGCAGTTGAAGTACCATTACATGGAAAAACAGATATTTGTCCACTTTACGGTAAATTCATTTACCGGGAAGGAATGGGGGGATGGAACCGAAAACCCAGATGTGTTCAATCCCGAAAAATTGGATTGCGAACAATGGGTAAAAGTTGCAAAAGAGACCGGCTACAACACGATGTGCTTAACGGTCAAACACCACGATGGGTTTTGCCTTTGGCCCAGCCAACACACCGAACACTCTGTAAAGAATTCCAAATGGAGAAATGGCAAGGGGGATGTTGTACGTGAATTTGCCGATGCCTGTAAAAAACATAGGGTGAACATCAGCTATTATCTTTCGCCCTGGGACCGGCATGACAAACGCTATGGCAGAGAAGCCTACAACGAGTACTTTATCCGTCAGCTAAAGGAATTGATGATCGAATACGGTCCGGTCAGGGGATTCTGGTTCGACGGCGCATTTGGTGGTAAGACTGACGGCTCCTGCCTGACTCCATTTGCCTGGGCTGAGTATTTCAAGGTCATCCGCAAATACGCTCCTGACGCTTTTATAGAAATGATGGGGCCTGATATTGGCTGGGTGAAGAACGAGGCTGCCGTGAGCCCCAAAGAGAACTGGTATTTTGAATCTGTGCCGTACAAAACGGCATCAGGTGTGAGGCCGGGCGAATTCCCTGTTGCCTATATTGGCCATGTTTACTCGCAGGAGGATGAAGCGTCGGTAAAGGCCGGAGGTCAGCCCAACTACAAGGCGACAGAAGTATTGAGGTATATGCCCAGAGAAGCCAATACTTCAATCATCGGCTCATGGTTTTGGCATCCCGGGCAAAAACCAAAGTCACCCCAACAATTGCGGGACATCTATTTTTCCTCGGTAGGCAGGGGAAGCACACTGATGTTGAATTTGACCCCTGACACAGATGGCCTCTTCCCTGACGAACAGGTTGAAGCACTCAAGCTGCTGGACCATGAACTGAATATGATTTTCAAAAGGGATTTTGCTCATAAGAAGAAGGTCATCGCAAACAAGACATGGAACCAGGATAGACGTTTTTCTGCAGAGAAGGTTCTCGATGGAGAACAGGATACGTATTGGGCCGGAGAATACCAGGATTTTACCGGAATTCTGGAGTTGGACCTTGAAGAAGAACACACCATAAATGTGTTTGAATTACGAGAGCCCGTACATATGGGACAAAGGGTAAGTGCCTTTCAAGTAGACTACGTGAGCCGTACAAACCAATGGGTAAAACTCTATGAAGGCACCACCGTTGGGTACAAAAAATTGATTCGCTTTCCAGCAGTCACCGCCCAAAAATTCCGATTGCACATCAAAGATGCCAGGACAACACCGCTAATTTCGGAATTCAGCCTCTACTTCAATCCTTTCGACAAACGAACCGACCCCAACGACTACGATCCCAAGAAAACAAAAACAGGAACAAGGGAAGAAGAGGCTATTTAAGGGCTTATCAAGGGCATTTGTATACTCTGACAGGAATAATGTCAATGAGATTCAATCCAGAACAGTGAGCACAGAAATGAAGAAACTCACGGTTTTGCCTGTATTATTAACAGGACTTTTGCAAAGTCCAGGTTTTCGGTTTTCAGTAGGCAGTTTTCAGTGTGAAAAACGCGTTTTTCCGAAAACGGAAAACTCAAAACTGTACACTGCAGGGCTTTTTGCAAAAGTCCTGTTATTAATGATAGGTGCTTCCTGCGCAAGCCAGGAAACACAAGACACTCCCCGGATCGACCGATCATTAATAGGAACACATGGTTTAATATGGGATTTGGACCTTCTGCAACAGGTACCGGAGTTTGAGTATCTCGACAGTACCTCAAGGGTAAGAGAGATACTTTTTAAAGGTCCCGACCACAGTGGTGAAAGCACGAAAGTCTTTGCATACTACTCCAATCCCGACATCATGAGAACGGGCAAAAATCAGGGCAATAGATTTCCCGGGGTGGTATTGATTTCAGGTGGAGCGCAGGCAGGGGTAAAGGAGTGGGTTGAACGTTGGACGCATGAAGGATATGCAGCGATAACCTGTGACTATGGAAATACGAGATCTGATGAAGCATGTGGTCCTACACCCGCTACGTTTGAAGATCGTTTAGATTTAATCTATAACTCTATTGCCAAAGGCCCTCGAGCAGTTCGTGCTTATAGAACTGCAGCGATTGCCATGCTGGCTCACTCGCTGCTACTTAGTTTTCCAGAGGTTGATAAAGCGAAGACCGCTGTAACCGGTATTAGCTGGGGTGGTTTTCAAACCTGTATTGTCTCTGGCATTGACAATCGCTTCAAAGCGGCGGCGTCTGTCTATGGCTGTGCATTCCACGATGAAATCGTATTCAAAAAGTACTTAGAGAACAATATGAGTGAAGCGGGAAGACAACTTTGGATGAGCAAGATCGATCCCAAGAACTACCTCATTTACTCGCAATGCCCGAGTCTGTTTATCAACGGGAATCGAGACGGTTGTTTTGATATTGTTCCCTTCGATAAAACCACCAAGCTGGTTCCTGAGGAACAGAGGCACGTTCGAATTACGCCAAACATGGGTCATAGTCATCCAGCAGGATGGAAACCCCGAGAGATTGCCGCTTTCTTTAATTCCGTTCTTGATCATGGCGTCCCTCTTGCCAGAATCACGAAAATTGACAAGCAGGATAAAGCGATTGTGTTTGACTATGAAAGCGCTTTATCTATAACCGACGCCAAGTTCTATTACTCTAATGACACGCGTAATACCAACGCAGATCGCGTTTGGAAATCGATTCCAGCAAAAATGGCAGGGCGCAAGATTGAGAGCCCTTATCCGGAAGAGGGCTTTACCATGGGATTTCTTTATATAACCGACACCATGGATTTGACGGTATCCAGTGAGTTACTCATCAATAATTAGATATGTTGCAACCTGTACGCGCTGTGTGAATTCCAAAGCAGTAATTATTGCCAGCAAAAGGGTAGAAGAAACAATGAGTCATGAATGCCGAAAGAGGAAATCTGCAATTAATACAACCAAACCGATGTTGAGCTTAGCATGTATCATCATGTTGGGAATTGTCGCGTCTGCCTCATGTGAAGTGGTATCGCCGGAAGCCGGTGCATTGCGACTCGATGTTGACTCTGCCGGCAAAATCACTGCTGACTCCGGCTTGCCTGTTGCAGCGTATGGCGTTGAAAAATGGGCGTATAACTATGGTAACCACAGGGCGGTGGTGACGATATCGCAAAACAGCAAAGCGGTTCGTGTCTTTCTCCCTTGGCGGCGCCGCGATGACCACCCGGAACGCAAGGATGTCATCGTCCGTGACCACAACAATCATAAGATAAACAATCGCCTGATTATTGCAGCCAACCGTGAGTATGGCGAAGTCGTTTTTGAACCCACCACCGGCGTCGGGGTCTATTATTTATATTACTTCCCTACCATGCCACTGCCGAAAGAACTTCCACATATTTGGTCATTCCCCATGACCCGCTATTTCCCGCCGCATGAAGGCGCCGACAAAAAATGGCTGAGCAAATGCAATCTGCCCGCTGATTATAAAAAACTCCCGGAAGCCAATTTGGTTGAATTTCAGTCTCGCAGCGACTTCCATAGCTTCTATCCAATGGAAATCATCGCTACCAGGACCGAAACCGAGGCCCTGCGAAATCCGCAAAAAGACACACCCTTTATTCTCATTCCTGAAGACCGCAAATATCCCATCCGTATGACAGAAGATCTTCCTGCAAGATGGGTTAAAAATGGAATCTCCGATACCCTCAAGGCCGTGGCTTTAAAAAACGAATATTATGCTTTCCAGATTGGTGTCTGGGCCCAACAGGACCTTAGCAAACTTCAGGTCGCCTTTACAGACCTGAAAAGTAAGGACGCCACCATTCCGGCGTCTCACCTCAATTGTATGAACATGGGTGGTAAGGACTGGCGGGGCCAACCATTTACCAAAGAAGTCAACGTGCAGCAAGATCTGATTCAGCCTCTATGGATGGGAATTGATATTCCTGAAGAGGCTAAGCCGGGAATCTACAAGGGGGAGGTGTTAATTTCTGCACAAGGCTGCGAATCTCGGGCTGCAAGTATCGAATTGACCATCAAAGATCAAGTACTGGAAGACAAGGGAGATGCGGACATCTGGAAACACAGCCGCTTACGATGGCTGAATTCTACGATTGGCCTGGACAATGACCTGGTCGCGCCTTTTACGGAGGTTGAATACTCCGACAATACCATTTCTATCCTGGGCCGGAAGATCAAGCTGTCAGACAATGGTATCCCAACCGGTCTTCAAAGCTTCATTGACATGTATGCCATCAAAGAAAAGGGCCGCGAAATCCTAAGGGCGCCCATTCAGTTTGTCATTGAAACGGATCAGGGCATCGAAACGCTGGGAGGCGGTACTATCCAATGCCTGCAACAAGATCCGGGGCTGGTGCAACTTCAGGCGGTCAGCCGTAACAAGAAGGTACAGGTGACTGCGGACATTACGGCTGAAATGGATGGATATCTGCGTTACCGTCTAACCGTAAACGCTTTGAACGATATTAAAATCGTTGATGCACGCCTGGAAATCCCATTCCGAAAAGAGGTGGCCCGCTACTATAAACTGACCCAAAACAGGCCTGGAGGTTATATCCCGGAGAGCTTTGACATTCCGGTCAACGCCGGTCTCTTCGTTAACGGTGTCTGGATTGGTGATTACAATGCCGGACTGTGTTTCAAACCGAAAAATGACGACGATGAATGGAACATGGACCGCAATACACAGAATCTTGTACCAATTGCTGCTGAGTGGGACAATCAGAAGCAGGGCCGCTACCTTCTCAATCAGACTGAAGACACCGCCCTGTTCAAGGTGACCAGTGGTAAACGTGTACTGAAATCCGGTGATGAATTCAGGTTGAACTTTGCTTTCTTGGTCACACCGTTTAAACCGATCAAAAAAGAACATTGGCGTAATCGCTACTATCATGAGCACTGCGGTTCCAGTCCCCAACTGAAAAAAGCGCCTGAAGCAACCGTGATCAATGCCCACCATGGCGGGCAGGTCAACCCGTGGATCAATTATCCATTCTTAACCACTGACAAATTAAGAAACTTAACGGATACCGCCCATGAACAGGGAAAACGAATCAAGCTTTACTATACCGTACGTGAACAATCCAACCGCACGGTTGAGTTGTGGGCCTTGCGCAGCCTGGACCACGAGCTGTTGTTGTCGGGTGAAGGCTACCGGGAAATGGAAGACAAAGATCCACTGGTCACCCAGAAATCCCATCTTATGCGAAATGGCGACAGCTGGAACTGTGAGCATCTGGTGACAGACTATCGCAACCGTTGGCATCAACCTATTGAAGGATATGGTCGTGAACTGCTGGATGGTTCCATCGGAACGCAGGGACTATCCCGTTTGCATAATTATTACCTCGAAGGATTGAGCTGGCTGGCAGCAAATATCGGTATTGATGGGCTCTATCTCGACGGCATCGGCTATGATCGCTCCGTCATGAAACGCCTGCGCAAATCTCTGATCCGCGCCAACCCCCGAGGCTTGATCGACTTACACGAGCGTCCTTTCCCATACATGGAACACTTTCCCTATCTTGACAGTCTCTGGTTTGGTGAGGCAGCCAATTACCATCTGGATCCTGCCTACTGGCTCGTTGAAGTATCCGGCATTCCCTTCGGGCTCACAGGAGAAATGCTCAAACACAACGCCAGCAACCATCGCGGCCTGATTTACGGTATGGTAAAACGGCACACCTGGAGCGGTGACCCCACCGAAACCTGGCAATGGTTCGACAGATTTGACATTGAAAACTCTGATTTCCTGGGTTTCTGGCGTGATGATTGCCCGGTGAAAACCGACAATGAGAAAATCAAGGCAACAGCCTATGTCCACAGGGGCAATCGCGTTGCCATGGCTCTGGCCAGTTGGGCAGAGAAAACCACCGAAGTCAACCTGACTATTGATTGGCAGGCCCTTGGCTTGGCCCCCCAAAAGGTCATTGTCAAGGTGCCCAATATTCAAAACCTACAGACAGACCGTGACACGAAGGTCACATTGGGCCAAAGCATAACCCTTAAACCCAATAGCGGCGTACTCTTTGAAATCCATTCAGACTTGTGACAGTATCTCGTTGCTTGGATCGAAGTAATGGGGTAGCTTTGCGATTTTGTCGCGTTTTGACTTGAAGACTGGTATGAACAAACTGAACAAAGGACTACAAGCACTTCTGCCCGGCATCTTTTTGATCGGGTACAATATCGGGACCGGCAGCCTGACGGCGATGAGTAAGGCCGGTGCGAATTTCGGAACCGACTTGCTGTGGGCCGTGCTGCTGAGTTGTCTGATCACGTGGTATCTGATCAACTTTTTCAGCCGCTTTACCATGGCCAGCGGCATGACTGCCATGGAGGCCTATCGCAGACACATCCACCCCCTGTACGCCTGGTTACTCTGGGCCGGCCTGTCCATTATCATCCTCTCGGCCCTGATGGCCATGATCGGTCTGCTGGCAGACGTGGTACTCGTGTGGTGCAAGGAAGTGTGGTCACTCCAGGCAAACCGCGTACTGGTCGGTGTTGTGCTGGCCTTGCTGGTGTATGGTCTGATTCTGATTGGCAACACCCGGCGTTTTGAAGCGATGCTGGGCATCATGGTCGCGCTGATGGGGATTGCGTTTATCGGCTCGGCCATCTGGTTTTTCCCTGGCACAAAGGTCGTACTCAAAGGCC
>Ga0272441_10015904_pt1 | contig 10472 bp, 4 predicted proteins | sample SSMProp6N_FD_193582 | JGI IMG/M metagenome (GOLD analysis project Ga0272441, IMG submission 193582) | Marine sediment archaeal communities from Little Sippewissett salt marsh, Falmouth, MA, United States - SSM-Prop-6N | ecosystem: Environmental > Aquatic > Marine > Wetlands > Sediment ... | reverse complement strand
TAGGAAATTAAATACTAAGGATTAATATATAGATACCTCTCCTCTCCCTCTCATTTCTTTTGAATAACAATTTTTTAAATTATTTTATTTATGAAATAGAAATCTGAAAAAATATGTTCCTATTTTGCGAAATATTTCTAGCTATTCAACAAAGGAAGCCAAAATAATAGGAAACAAGCATAATAATCCTCTATATAAGATATTATTAATAAAAAATTTAAAAATTTGAATAATGTTTTATAATAAAAGAAAAATTACCCTTAAACTATTCCGCATATGAGAAAAATTTTTCAACAAATAGTTTTTCCTATAAGGGAGGAAATAAAACGTGGATGAAGACCAAGCAACGCTCATGCTATCAAATGATGATACAATCCTTCATCATATTCTTAATGCGATTCCTACTCCTGTTTCTTATGTTGATACCTCATACATTTTTCAATATGCAAATAATGCTTTTATCAAATATTTTAGCAAAAAGAAAGATCAACTTATTGGATATTCCGTAGAAGAATTTTTTAAGACAACTAGTTTCAATGAGAATATTAAACCTCGTTTGGATCAATGCTTTGCTGGAAAAATGGTAGAACAAGTAGATTGGTATCCCGTTCCAGATAATGAGGAAAAATATCTCAAAGTCCAATATATTCCTTATAGAAACAAGAAGAATCAGGTTATCGGCTCCGTTATTCAAGTCAATGATATAACAACGTTAAAGGAATCACAGGATATCTTACTAGAACAAAAACAAAAAGCTGAAAAATATTTGCAATTAGCCGGAACCATGCTACTCACCTTAGATGCCGATGGAACCATCATTCTCTTAAACAAAAAAGGATGCCAGATACTTGGGTATGATGAAGAAGAACTTATTGGCAAAAACTGGTTTGAGCATTGTATCCCCTCTGAATCTATCAATGAGATCAGAGATGTTTTTCAGAAGGTGATTGATGGGAAAAAAGATGTTGTTACATTCCATGAAAACTTCGTTGTTAGAAAAGATGGGACAAAACGGCTGATACTCTGGTACAACACTGTTTTAAAGGATGGGGTTGGAAATGTTGTTGGAGTATTAAGTTCTGGGGAAGATATAACAGAAAAAAAGAAAGTAGAAGGAAAATTACGTGAAAGTGAAGAAACGTTTCGAAGTATCATTAATTCTTCCCCAATGGGAATCATTATGTATCATCTCGATGAACATGATCGCTTAGTGTTTGCAGGGGCAAATCCAGCATTTGAAAAAATTCTTGGTATTACAAATTCTCAGTATATTGGAAAAACCCTTGAAGAAGCGTTTCCACCTCTTGCTCAAACAGAGGTTCCTTATAGGTACCAGAGAGCTGCTCTTTTTGGGGAGAGCTGGTTTTCTGATCAGATTGATTATGATTATGGTGGCGTTACTGGATCCTATGAAGTATATGCATTTCAGATGTCACCGAGAAAGGCAGCAGTGTTTTTTTCTGATATTACTGCGCGAAAAAAGACAGAAGAGAAGATTAGAAATCTTTCATCAATAGTGGAACAATCAATAGAAGGTATCATTATCGCTGATTTACAAGGCATAATCACGTATGCAAATGATGCATGGTACCATATGCATGGTTATACAAAAGAGGATCAACTTATTGGAAAGAATCAAGAAATGTTTCATATCCGCGAACAACTAGAAAAAGAGGTCAAACCATTTACTGAACACGTGCAACAATATGGGAAATGCAATAGTGAAGTTGGACATGTGACAAAAGATGGGGTAACATTCCAAACATTTATGTCAACAACCCTTTTGAAAAATCAGAACAATAAACCAATAGCCATGGCTTGCATTGCAAATGATATTTCTGAACTAGTAGATGCGAGGAATCAAATACAGAATGATGAAATATTTCTTACTGATGTTTTTGATAGTATAAGTGATGGGTTAAGCGTTCTTGATAAAGATCTTACGGTGATAAGAACCAATAAGTTTATGGAAGAAATGTATCGACATAAAATGCCGTTAATGGGGAAAAAATGCTATGAAATATATCAAGATCGAACTTCGATATGCTCCTGGTGTCCATCAATAAAGGCAATGCAATCAAAAAAATCACAATCCACAATTGTTCCGTATCCAAATAGTACCCATCCAAAAGGTTGGATTCATCTTTCAGCCTATCCGTTAATTGATTCAAAGGGCAAGGTTTCTGGGGTTATTGAATGCGCAAAAGATATAACCAACCAAAAAAAGGCTGAAGAGGAATTAAAACAAGCCCATAAACTCCTTTTGTCAATGAATGAGGAACTGGAATCAAAGATATTAGAACGAACCGCCGATGTTGAACAATTGTTAACACAAAAAGATAATTTTATAAATCAGCTCGGTCATGATTTAAAAAATCCATTAGGGCCATTATTACAGTTGCTCCCTGTTTTAAAGAAACAGGAGAAAAATCAAGAAAGAATTGAACTATATGAAGTGATGATTAGAAATGTTAAATATATGAAAAACTTGGTCTTTAAAACGGTTGAACTGGCAAGATTAAATTCGCCAGAAACACATTTTGTTTTTTCACCAATAAATGTAAAAGATGAGGTACATGAAATCATTGAAGATAATAAACTGCTTTTTGATAATAATAAAATAACGGTTGAAACTGATATCCCTCAAACCCTTCCAAAGGTCCAAGCTGATAAAATCCATCTGCAAGAACTGCTGACCAATCTCATCAATAATGCAGTGAAATATTCGAAAGGTCCGGGAACCATAACAATACAGGCACAGCCGAATGATGATGTAGTAATTATTTCAGTAAAAGATACAGGCATAGGGATGTCAAAAGATCATATTAGTCATCTCTTTGAAGAATTTTATAAAGCAGATGAAAGCCGTCATGATTTCAACAGTAGTGGCTTAGGGATGGCCATATGCAAGCGCATTGTTGATAGGCATGGTGGGAAGATATGGGTGGAAAGTGAAGGTGTCGGGAAAGGAACTACGGTCTATTTTACATTAAAAACAGAACCCCAAATACCAGATGAGGAACTAGTGAATGATAATCTTGCAATAAAAAAACCCTCCAGATTTCAGTTTATCAAGCATAAGGGAAAAGAAATTCTTTACTTGAATTATGCATATCTTCCTGAGGATGAATACGGGGTGAGTTATCAGGAAATAGAGGATTTTATCGTTGAGTCTGGCAAAAGAAATCTATTGCTTCTCATTAATGTAGAAGGTAATTATTTTAACATTGAACAGGTGAGAAATACAAAAAAAATTGGTAGTATCGTTGGACCATATTTGAAAAAGAATGCTATCATGGGACTTTCCAAAAATCAAGAAATATTTCTTAAAGCAATACGATTGTTTTCTGGCATAAACATAAAACCGTTTCGAAATATGGATGATGCAAAAAACTGGTTGGTTCAATAGAAATTGAAGTAATTTTGATTTGTATGGAATGATACCTCTTTTCATTTTTTTCACGTTCCTTCTACCTAATATATGATTAGATTATGTTCAGGAAGGAACCATTACCATTTCAATATGTTATGAAAAGGAACCTTGTTATAAAAAAGAGCATGTACCATAGGTATTTTTATATAGATTTAAATATTGTATTGACGATAGTAACATAAGGGATGTTTCCCTTGTTAAACATATTAGAAAACATTATTAAAAAAATTTAAAAATAAATTATATGTTATATTAATTATTCCGGGGATAATGAACAATGAATAAAAAAACAGGAAACGCCATTCTAGCAATAGGGGTAATTAGTATTCTCATCATTTCTGGTTTTGCAGTCTTATTTCTTGGCGGCTACCTTGAGGACAGTTCAGAAGAGACTACTGATGATCTGTTCAAGTATCCACCGGGGACGACAGTCATTACAAAAACACATACATTTTCAGAGCCAGTAATCAAAGATATTGATAAAGTATCCTGTGTCTATGTAGATGAAACCAATGTAAATAGTCTTGGTGATGGCATCCCTGTTATTCCAGTCAATGTAACTGTGTTTGAACTTCCCTTCGGATCAAAAATCATAGACACAACGTATGAATATTCTGAGCCTATGATCTTGCCTTTATCAAATCAGTTATCCTATGGATCATATAATGTTGAAACAGAAACACGAACAGATATCTACAACTTTGATGCATTATATCCAACACATTGGATGAGTTATCATATGGGTGGAGGTCTTTTAGGTGATGAACGGAAAACATTTCTTGTATTACGAGCAAACCCTGTGCGATATGCGCCAGGAAATGATACGATTCATTACATCAAATATCTCAATGTCACCTTTGCCATTGAGGAACCAATTGTACCCCTCATTGAACCAAAGGATGTGTATGACCTCCTTATTATCAGCCCGGATGCCTTTACAAAACAACTCGAACCCCTCGTCGAACATAAAGAGTCCAATGGGGTACCCACAAAACTTATCACAACAGAAGAAATATATGATGAAATAAAAAATGGAAAGGATGATCCGGAGAACATAAAATATTACATCAAACAGGCGATTGAACACTGGGGGATACGATATGTTCTTCTTGTTGGTGGCCTAAAGGGACAAAGTACGCAATGGATGCTTCCCGCACGCTACAGTTATGTTATCCCACCAATTGAACAAGAATATGCAGAATCTAATTTTCTGACGGATTTGTATTTTGCAGATATTTATGATGCTCAAGGAAATTTTTCCTGTTGGGATAGTAATAATAATGAGGTGTTTTCCGAGTGGAATGAAAGAAAACAAGATATCATGGATTTATATCCCGATGTCTATCTTGGTCGTCTTGCTTGTCGAAATAGCATTGAAGTAAAACAAATGGTAACAAAAATCATCAACTATGAACAAGAGAGAAGCACGCAAGAAGATTGGTTTCAAAAAATCATTCTCATCGGTGGGGATTCCTACCCTGACGAAAATCAGTATAATGAAGGAGAAAACATCTGCAATGAAGCCGCAACACTCATGCCGGGATTTGACCCAGTTAAAATCTATGCATCGGAAAAACTTACCGCAAGGACCATTAACCGAGCGCTCAATAAAGGAGCAGGATTTATTTATTTCTGTGGTCATGGAGGTGTTACCTCATGGGGAACCCATAATCCTCCTGATGCAGAAGGATGGTCACCAGTATTTTTCTATAAGCCATTTCATATGAATTTCCTCCGAAATAGAAATAAATATCCTGTTGCAGTTATTGGGGGATGCTTGAATGGAAAATTTGATATTTCAATGATGAATGCCATAAAAACAGGGCAAATAACAAGTATTTTTCAAACCCACAGCTGGGCATGGAAACTAACGATGAAACGAAATGGAGGGGCGATTGCAACAATTGCTAATTCAGGTCTAGGAACCCATGGTCGTGATGATAACGATTACAATGATATCATCGATTATAATGAGGTCCTTAATGGATGGATGGAATTACGCTTTTTAGAACTCTACGGGAAAGAAAACCAAGATATCCTTGGGGATAATTATGGACAAACTATAACAGAGTATTTACACCGATTTCATGGAAATAATGATAAAATGGATACGAAAATGGTCCAACAATGGATTCTCTTTGGTGATCCAAGTTTAAAAATAGGTGGGTATTAATTTCTTTATTTTCCTATACACATCAGTTCCTTATTTTTTTCCCCTGAGGAAACTATGAGGAAGAGAAGGAAACCGCCTCTTCCTCTTTTTTTCGTATGAATTCTCCCCCCTCAACCCCTTGGAAATAAAATTGATGTTACAATTATAATATAAATTGGGGGTATAAATATTGGTATGGTACATTTACCCAAAATGTTACCTAAATGTTACCATTATTTCGTCCTATGATATTGCTTTTTTTTCTTTCCTATCAGGCATGTTTCTTTTTTTCAAGGAGCTCCTTACCCTTATCCGTGATATACAAATGCTTCGAACGACCCTTCATTTTTGATACGATTAACCGTGCGTCCAGTAAATTAGTGATACGTTTTTGAGCAGTAAGTTTTGAGATGGAAAATTGATTGACAATTTTATTCTGATTAATTGTTTTATTCCATTTATTCTCCTGACCAACGAATTCAAGGATTTCAAATAAAGCCGCCTCTAGATACACATCATCCAGGTATTTAGATGGATAAATACTATATTCCTCTTTTAAACTAAGGTATTCAATAGGGGAGAGAAGCTGTTTATTAAATCGAATAAATAAAACCGCCTGATGTTGTTTTATCACATCATTAATCTCACATAATATTGGAAATATTGTTTTAAAACCATATATGTTAAACAAGTAATCAATCCGATCAATAATGATTACCGGATTACACATATCAGTAATAAACTGAATAGCACTATTTTTAAACCCCTCTGGGGTTTTAATACATGAAAACTTGGCGTCTTTTAGAGAGGTGAAAACCATAATTCTGGTTTTTTTCGATGTCGTGTAATGGGATTCGATTTCAACAGGTTCTCGGGTAATGAATAATGCATTGTTTCCTTTATTCACATAATTTTTCAATAGTCGCTTCATATCGGTGTTATCCGCAGCATCAATCAGATATGATGAACCTGATACAATATGCTCATGTAATTCAGAAGGATAGGTAATATCTTCACAGATGAAGACAATATCAGATATCCTTCCTTTTTTATCCTTTAACACAGAAACCGAGGGTTTTAATAGAACAGAAGAACCGGTCTCATCTTTTACTATGATCTGATCAAGAATCCGATTTTTATTGGAAAAAACATGGTCAATATACTCGTTAACATCCTTAAAATTCTCAATGAAATCAAATTCTACCATTGAAAAATCTTTCTGTTGTTTATTTTTTAATCCGGTAATATGTTCCGCAGAGTGATTCCATAAGGTTACCTTTTTGGCTCTATTAACAGTAAAGATAATCTCATTGGTATTATCAATTATATTTTGTAAATATTCTTTTGTTTCTTTTAATTCTTGTTCCACAAGTTTTTGTTTGGTAATATCTCGTAATGCGACAATGATACCTTGAATATTATCATCATGTAAGAGATTGTTTGCATGGAGATCAAAGAATCTCCATGTACCATTTTTATGTCTAATTTTAAAAACATTTCCAATATGCGGGCCAGGAGTTTCAACGATGGTTTTAAAAAGTTTTTTTGCTTTTTCCATTTCATCCATATGTAGATTATCAAAGATACTTCCCCCAATCCTTTTTTTTTGATCATAGCCTAACAATTTTTCAAGGGATGCACTACTAAAAATAATGTTTCCTTTTTCATTGATTAATACAATTAAATCACTCACATTTGAAATAAGATTATAATAATAATCTTCTTTCTTTTTCAATGTATTATTATGGACTTTCTTTTCTTCGGTTATATCGGAGATATAAACAACGATTTTTGCAACATTACCTGCATCATCTAGAATTGGAATCGCCTTGGTTTTTCGCCATCTGTCCTGCTTAACCTCTTTCCATATTGCAGGTTCCTTTGTAATATAGATCTGTTGTAATGATGTCAAACCAGATTCTGAAAGAATAGTTGCCAGATGTATAGATGCGGGTGTTCCAATAAGTTCATCTTTTGTTTTACCAATTATCGTTGCAAGGGTATTATTTAATGCAAGAATCATACCTTTTTCATCTAGGGCAATCATTGCCCCATCAAAAGTATCAATTAAAATTTCGATATTTTCATTATCCATTAATTGCTTGCAAGACATATGCTCCCTCAAGATTTTTAATATTAGAACAACAATACAATTCAGTTATGACATATAAATTTATTTATAGATATATATGTGTTAAAAATTGAAAAAAATAAGAAATATCGAAAAAATACCCATGAATAAACAATGTCAGCATCTTCCCTCATCTTCCCATCTCGATAATAACACGTTATATAGCGCCTCTGATATTTTGTATATGAGAAGCATATCCTAAGCGGGGTCAACCAGATCATAAACAAGAACACACTACTTCATAACAATCAAAAAAAAATTATAAAATAAAAAAAGAAAAAGGGGTAGGTTTTAATGTGATTTCGGAACTCTATCCTCTTCTTTTTCTCCTCTTCGTCTATACACAAAGAAGAAGAGCAAGAAAGCAAGAATGATAAGACCTACTAATCCTATGATGGGTAAAATATCATAATCACCAGCTTCTGCATATTTTGTCAGCGTCTGATTTACTGGATCATACACATAATCCCAGTCATTGTCTGCATCACTGTCAATATGGATTTTTCCGTTTTTGGTCGTTTCAACACCAGTAGTTACATCTTTACTGATGAAAACATCATATTTTCCATCACCTTGTTCATCACCAAGAATACCAGTGATTTCACCAGAGATCGGAATGGCATCAATAGATACTTCCAATGTTTCAGGTGCACTGCTACCACCCGCGGTATCTTCAGCATACACGGATACAGAATACACCCCAAATGAGGCATAGGTATGTATGGTATCATATGCAACACCACTACCAATATAGGCTGATTCTTCAATAGGGGAGCCGTCATCCCAGTCAAATACGTATTTAATTGACTCGTCTTCAGGATCAGTTGCCACGGCAGAAAATGATAATAATTCACCTTTTGAACCAGTTTCATTACCGGTTACTATTAGATTAATCGGGGCCCTATTTCCAATACCTATAGTTGCAGTTGTTTCATTTTCATCAGATGCGCCATCAGGATCTGTTACGGTTAATGTTACTTGGAAGGTATCTGCGGTAGTATATAAGTGACTGACAAGGGGTCCATTTCCAATGGATCCATCGCCAAAATCCCAGGTATAGACCAAGGTATCTCCATCAGGATCGGAGCTGGCTGAGCCATCAAAGTCAATGGCCGCATCCGTAGTTCCTTCATAAGGCCCTCCTCCATCAGCAATAGGATCTGAATTTGTTTCTTCACTACCACTACTTGTAAAGGGTTCACCGCCTCCACCTCCAGGACTTCCACCAGAAGGTTCATCTTCTTCAGATGCAGGTGGTGAGGTGGCGTACAGATCGAGTATATATCCTATTTTTGAGCCGATATACATGCTCTGATCAATGTCATATCCTTCGACAAAGAAATAGGCAAAGTTGCCTTCGTGAGTGGAATTAAAACCAAGCACATAGTTGTCTCCATCCATAGTAGCAGTAACTGTATCTGTTTCTGCAATAATCGTATCATCAATTTGTAAGCTAATCCTAATTCCAGGGGCTGCGATTTGTCCATCGATATATAATGTTCCATAGACCGATTTACCACTGGCCATTGCTGTTGGAAGCAATGAAATACTCATCATTGATAATAAAAAAATGGTGGTACAAATTAGAGTGAGTGATTGTTTCTTATTCATCTTTCATTCCTCATATTCCTTCATTTTATTTCCCATTTCATTCATATATAAATCTTCTTTACCAGTTCTTATCCAAAAGAAAAAGGGAAAGGAGAGAGATTATGATGGTTCTCCTTGATCGATGCATTCGATACACATGTTGATAGTGACTGTTGCGATGTTACCGGCAAGCCCATGTTCATCATATACCTGATAGGTGAAACTATCACCATAGAAATCAGGTCCTGGAACATAGATAAATGATCCGTTCACCGAAAGGGTTAAGGTTCCATACATGACATCAGAGACAAGTTGCACGGTCATAGCATCGCCATCGGGGTCAGTATCATTTTTCAAGACACCAAAGAACGCATCTTTGGAATCAAAAGTAACATCGAATTCTGTTTGGTAGGTATCATCGTTGGCGATTGGTGCATGGTTTTCAGGTATCGGTGGTTCTTCGATAATACAATCTTCTAAGTAGAATCGAATACCTTGCCAGGTGGTGATATTAATCCAGTACCATTTACCTTCTTCAATGGTGGTAAGGCTTTGAATGGTTCTGTATCGATACCAGTTATCCCAGCTTCCGACCTCAAAGACCCAGTCGTAGTTGTCTCCTAGACAATCAAGGACTTCTGCAATGTCTTGGATGCCATCGCCACAGAGTTCAACAATGTTTACAAGGTTCCAGCCATAATGCATCCATTGGTCATAGATGATATTACTTTCAACCCAGAATTGACGTGGTTCCGTATCTCCTGAGTATCCATCTTTATCAACTGCAAATGCTTGGACGACAAGTTTTGTTCCATTTTGATATTCTGAGATATCTAGATGGCAGAAGAACGTGCCAGTTCCAGAATTATATGATGCAAAGTAGATAAATGGTGGATCATCTTCACGATCGACTTTAATTTTTACTATGAGATCTTCAGTTGGTGTAGTATCATCATGTGCACTGACTTCGATAGAGAGAATACCGGAATGCGTGGTATTCCAATCTGGGCTTTCAAATCGTATGATTGGAATAACATTTGACATTGTGTTTACATAATCGACAATGACTGTATCGCTTCCTTTGTTTCCAACATCATCGTAGGCTTCAATGGTTAAAGGAACATCTTCCATATTAGGATAATAATTTGGTATTCCAATCCATCCAT
>Ga0272441_10015903_pt1 | contig 10473 bp, 13 predicted proteins | sample SSMProp6N_FD_193582 | JGI IMG/M metagenome (GOLD analysis project Ga0272441, IMG submission 193582) | Marine sediment archaeal communities from Little Sippewissett salt marsh, Falmouth, MA, United States - SSM-Prop-6N | ecosystem: Environmental > Aquatic > Marine > Wetlands > Sediment ... | reverse complement strand
TACCTACCTGTTAATAGCTTTTCCCTGCGATTCCCTTCTCTATGCGGATATGGTAACAAGTAACACTTGCAAGATTCCATATCCTATGTCAAATACCAGGGTACGCGTTTTTTTGCGCGTCCGAGAGTATTGTAGCACATTTTGCAAATTGTTTGTGTGCAATGAGTTAGAGTGTTTTTGCTCCAGGAGTTGGAGATTTTGGAGATTTTGTTTTGGTTGAGAACAGGAGGTAAATCTTTTTCACACAAGGAATAAGTCTTTTTCGTGCACAAATCTATAAAAAACGATCAATTTTCGATCAAATTCGATAAAGTACTTAACGGGTGTTAAGTAGTTTACCCCTAACTCTTTGCAATGCAAAGAGATAAAATTATTGCAAATTATTGCCAATTATTAGGTAAAAAATAATTCTAATTGCTTGTCCTGTAAAGATTAATGTAAATTATTAAAATTATTATTATATATATATATATATGTTTGTGCTATATGCGGGAAGCTATATGTAGTAGGGTGCGGTGTGAGATGCTCGGCCGTAAGGTCGAAAAAAAGCAGGAGGCGCAATAATTCCAATAATGCATTTTTTGGGTCGTAATTCTATACAGCACAAGGAATTAAAATTATTACCTTGCGCAATAATTTGCAATAATGCGGCGAAAAATGACATGCAATTGCTTGCAATGCAAGGAATAAAAATTATTACTTGACATTTTGGAGATTCTCACAATGCAAAACACCATTCCACATTGTGGCACAATTTGTTATAGCATACCAGGACAAGCTTGCATGGTAGCAATCGGTAGGATGCCATAGCATTCTACAGTCTACCAGGACAAGCTATGCAATCCCACAGCTGGCTACCATACCCCAAGCCGTACCCCCTACGGGAAACGCCTACCCAGGCGCGGGGGTACCCACCCCATAGACGTGCGACCAATTTTGAAACTATTTGCCGCAATTCAAAGGGCCCTCTTGACACCGCCCTCCAATCCCTCTATAATGTCCACCATGGAAGATCCATCCGATGGCTTCAAAGGGGAAGAAATCTTCGACCTCCCCATTTTGCCCAACCCCCTGCCCATTACGCGGCAGATCCTGGAAGAAGAGGCCCCATTTTCTGCAGACCCCACCTCTTTGGTGCGGAACTACATGCAGCAGAAGCTTTTAACCCAAGCCCTTGATGTGTACGAGGAGATGCTCATGGACGATGACATTCTCACCCGCAAGAAGGCCGCAGACAAAGTGCTGGACATTGTGCTGGAAAAGGGCCAACAGGCACCCAAGGGCCTCAATGTGACCTTCAACCTGAACCCTTCGGAGGTTCCAAAACCCGAAATCCTCATAGGAGAAGCAATTGAAATCGACGAAAAACACCGCTACCAAGGATAAGAAGAACTTTTGGCTCACCTATTTGAAGAACCCCGCTGGACACCAGCACAAAGGAGGCAAGCTTGCAGGACAGCATTCCAAGTCCCGTTCCGATTGAGATTGTCCCCCACCCGAAGGCCCCCCTTTATGGCACCGATGCGGGCCAAAACGCTGCCCTTTTGCAGCAAGCCATTGAGGTGATGCACCAAGGAAAGCTTGATGGTGCCTCCGGGGAGCTTGTGCGTCAAACAGGCTATGTTTCCCTTTGGTTTTTTGTCAAATACATCGCGGGGTTTAATGGGCCGTTCGATCGGTTGACTCCCCATTTGCACGTGGACATGGCCAACTACCGGCAAAGGTTGCTCTTCCCTGGGGCCCGCGGGGCAATGTTTATCCCAAGGTCTCATTACAAGACTGCAGTCTGCACCGAGGGAGCCTCCGCGTGGGAAATAGTTCGCTGGCCGGATATAAAAATCAGAATCACCAACGCGATTTCGGACATCGCCCATGATTTTATGCACTCCGTGAAGGGAGTTTTTGACGATAACGAGCTGGTGAGCTATCTTTATCCTCACCTCTATGTGGAAAACCCCAAGAGCCAGCCGCGCTGGTCAGATGCAGAAATGGTCTGCCCTGGGAGAACCAAAAAAGCCCGCGAGGCCACCATAGAAGCGGGCGGTGTCGGGGGCGGTATCGAGGGGCACCACTATGATCTGCACATTGTAGACGACATGATAGGACAAAAGAGCCTCAACAGTGCTCAGATCTCTGCAGCTGAAATGGAACGAGCCCGGAACTGGTTCTGGAACAATGAAAAGAGCCTCCTGCAAAGCGTGAGAGATTCCCGGGTGATAGTCATTGGCACCAGGTATGCCATTGATGATGTTTATGATGATATTTTGCAGAAGGCTCGCACGGTTTCGGGGCACTCCTTGGAAGGATTTGAACCTGACCCAGAGAAAGGCATCTGGGACATCTATTATCGCATGGCTGTAGAAGATGGGCAGGTGATTTTCCCCGAAAACTGGACAACCGAGGCCTATGAGGAGATGAAAAACAACCCCGATACCTACTGGACATGGGTGAATCAGTTTATGAACAACCCGCGGGCCGCGGGGGTAACCGAGTTTGCAACCTATGAGCTCAAGAAGTGCACCCAGATTTATGAAGATGGCGAGTGGTATGTGGTGTATTTTGCCGCAGGGGAGGAAATCAAGGAGCCCCTGTCAGCTATGGACGTAGTACAGGCCATTGACCCTGCAGCATCGGAAAAAAGGCAAACAGCCAGAACGTCGCGCTCTGCCCAAGGGGTGCTGGCCAGAAATGCTGAAGGGAAAACCTTTGTGCTGACCACCCATGTGGACTATGTTCCCATCACAACTGTTTTTGAGTGGATGTTCATGGACAAAGAGAGGTATCCCGTGCGGGTCACTGCTCTTGAAGCACAGGGGCCGTTTAAGATTCTCAGCAACATCCTACAGGAGGAGCAGCTCCGCAGAGGGCGTTGGCTGAGCCTGTTGGCGGTGGGTGCCCCTGGGGACAAGGTAGCCCGCATTAGGACATCTCTTGAGCCAGAGCTGAGAGCTGGGCGGGTGTATGTGGATGAAAACGCCTATGATTCCATTTGGAGCGAAATGAGTGCGTTTCCGCAGTCGATCAGAATGGACATATTGGACATGTTGTCCCTTGGGATGAGAACCCTCAACACGCCCATGGGAGCTGATGAATACAAAGCCAAACAGCGGGCAGATAAACGCTGGTCTCGCAGGGCGATGGTAAACGCTGCGGGATATTAGGAGGACAAGATGAAAATGGAACTGGTGCTCCACATAGGGGGCATTGAGGTGCGGTTGGACGAAAAAGATGCCAAGGATCTTTATGGAAAACTCCACGAGATGTATGGCAAAGATGCGGCCCCAGTGGTTGTAAAAGAACCTTGGGTTTATCCATGGCCTTGTAGGAGAGACTGGTGGGAAGGCCCCATTGTTTGGTCAGCCAGTGGGAGCTCAGTCGCATATGAGGAGGCAAGATCATGAGCACGTATGTAGAAAATCCCGAAGATGTCCCCATGGAGGCCCAAGAAGCCCCAGAGGGCTCTACCATAGGGGTAGGAGAGCTGGCTCCCCAAGTTGAAGAAGCCATTGTGGACTATTTAACCTCTGAGCTTGGGGATGTGATTTATAACCAAGAGCGGGCAGATTACATTGAGCGGACAAAAAAGTGGCGTCGACAAAGGGACATGCTCAACGAGGAGCTGCACAAGAACTTCCCATGGGAGGGAGCTTCTAACTTGGCTCATCCCCTTACCTTGATCAACTCCAACGGGGCATACTCGATAATCAAACGGGCCCTTGCTGCCAAGAAGCCGTTTTTCACCACCGAGGGCACAAAGGCTACCAACGAGGCTGCCAAGGCGTGGGAAAGACTTCTTGACATCGTGGTGGAAACCCCGGAGCTGATGAACATCAGGCCTGCCAACAGGGAGGTTGCTCTTGATTTGAACCTCATGGGGACTGAGTTTGTCAGGGTGCCATGGATCAAGCGCGAGTGGAACTACAAAAGACGGGATGAAACCACGGGGGAGCCCATTTTGGAGACCTATGTACAAAAAGACTGCCCGGAGTTGATCCCCTTGGAAATCGAGGACGTGTACACCAGGGTGGAGTGGGCTGACCCGCAGAAGGCTCCGTGGATTGGTGTGCGCCACTGGCTTATGGTGCATGAGTTGAAACAACGCGCAGCCAGTGGGATTTATGAAAACACCGACAAGGTGCTTGCAAGGGGGGAGCAACCCTTGTCTGATAGCAGAATTGACCAGTTGCATCGGGCTGGGCTCACCATGCAGTCAGATCGCCCGCAGGGAATGTTTGACATATTTGAGCTGAACATGTACTGGGACATCGACGAAGACGGCCTCGATGAGGACATCAAGGTTTGGTTTGACCTGTGGAGTGGAACCATCCTGCGGTGGGAGCTCAACGAGCTGATCATAAGGGACATTTTCAGGATTCCCTTTATTGAGCGCAAGGGGCAACTATATGCCATGGGGGTGGGCTGGATCTTGGAAACCCTCACCGACGGGGCAAAGGCTCTTGCGGACATGAGAATGGACGGCACCAAGTTGGCTGCCTTTCAGATGTATGTCACCAGCAATAGTTCAAACATTGGCCCCAATGAGGAGTTTTTCCCCTTGAAGAACATCCGCGTGAATGATGTTTCGAAGGACTTTTTACCTGTGAAGTTCCCTGACATCGGACCCGGGACATTGCAAGCCGAAGAGAGCATCAAGCTCGATGCCAGCAGAGCAACGGGGATTTCTGATTCCATGATGGGATTTCCAGACCAAACCATGAAGAGTCGCTATACCACATCCGGGGCGATGTTCCAAGCCCAGCAGAATAGTGCTCTGATGGAAACCATCCTTGAAGGCATTGAGGATGTGTATTCCCAGATTGGACGGATTATCTCTATGCATTTGATTGCCCATCCGGATCGGACGCGAGAAATTGCCTCCATCATGGAAGAAGACGACAAGGTGTTGATTGAGGGCTTTTTGCAGATGAGCCCTGTGGAGTTTGCCAAGAACTTCCGGGTGGCGATCAAGAGCACTGAGCAGAACAAAACCGAGGAAGCCCGGAAGCAGGCGCAGCTAACCCTTGTGCAGCTGTATACCATGTACGCGCAGCAGATGTTTCAGATTATCCCCATGGTGTATGCCCAAGGGAATCAGGTTCCCCAAGAGGTGCGCCTTGCTGCGGCTAAGTTCCTGGTGGGTGGCACTAAGTTGCTGGAGAGGGTGTTCACCCAGATGGATCACCCAGAGACCGAGGACTATATGCTCTATACCAAGGATCTTGAAATGATGCTTGAAGCTATTGAGGCACAAAAGGATCAGCAGATTGCCCAGATGAGAGGAGGTCAAGGTGGCCCTGGAGCGCGCTAAACAGTGGGGCCTGCAGGAGGCAGAACTGCGGGCCTTTATCTCCATGGTGTATAGCGCCCCGTGGAAGATCGTTGATCAGCTTTTTATTGACCTTGAAAGAGAAGCCCAGGAGGAGCTGCTCAACAGGACAACGATAATTGATATTGCTCGGGCCCAAGGAAAGGCCCAAGTAATGAAAACCATACGACAAAGAATACGGTTGCTTGCAACCGGAGAGGAGAATGCACAATGAAAAACTTGAGATTGCTGTTTGCCCCAGATGGTGGACTCGATCCCCCGGGGGCAAACTACGGCGACGAGCTGCCCGTGGAAACGGTGTATGTTACAAGCGAGGAGGAAATCCCCAAACCTGAAACCCCCCCAGAGGAAGAGCCCAATGCTATTAGGGCCCAAAACCAAGAGCTGCAGGCCAAGCTGGCTCAGCTTGAAGAAGAGGCCAACATTGCGCGGCGGCTTGAAAGCGGCATTGAGGGGCTAGGCAAAACCATGCGCCCCGCCCCGCAGCAGCCTGCTCCTGTGCAGCAGCAAGGGGAAAGCGACGAGGCGTTCCGGAAAAGGCTCAACGAGCATCTGTATGATGATCCAGCCTCTATGTTGGATGAGTATCAGGATAGAAAAATGCGCCCCCTGCTGGCTCAGTTTATCACCAACAACCTGGCAACCAGCAGAAAGATGCTCCAGCTTGACCCGGAGAAAAAAGAAAACTACATGACCTACAAGGATGAAATCGAGGCTGAGGTTGCGCGGATTCCCCCATATGAGAAGCTGCAAAACCCCGACATCTACGAGCAAGCCTACGAGCGGGTACTTGCACGGAACATCAACACCATTATTGAGCAGCGGGTGCAAAAGGCCATCAAGGAACAGCTTGAGAGCCAGCAGCAGGCTCCCAAAAAGCCTGCCCCTGATCAGCATCATGTTGAGCAGACAACCTATCGCAAGCCGGAGCCCAAGAAAGAATACCGCGTGCTGACCAAGCAGGAAAAACAGCAGGCCCAACAGGCAGGTGTAGACTACGACACCTATTGGAACTATCTTAAAGGCCAAGGCCTGAAATAAAAGGAGAACCCTATGGAAATTGAAAAGAAAACACCTCCCAAGGGGGAGAAAAAACCCCTAAAAGATCCTCCCAAGAAGGAGAAACAGGCTCCTGCCCCTGAGGTGGAGCCCAAAAAACCCAGTTCCCCCTCTAAAGTGGTCACAATAGATATTGACACCCCTATGGAGAAAGTGGTAGAATTGGACAATAATGGGGTTGAGCTAGAGTTCGATCACCATCCGGAGAAGTTTCTCCGTTTGCCTTCTGATGTAACCCGCGAACTGAGCTACAACAACAAACAGAGATACTTTGTATCCAAGGGGATGGCAGAGGAAACCTTAGACCTTTCGGCCTATGACCAGCGGATGTTTAAGCCTGAGCCCGGACGGGCCATGGCAACCGATCGGCTGGAAGTCCTCAACAAAGACCCCAATTTTCACTATTGCTGGAAGCGACCAGATGAACTCCAGCACTGCAAGATGGACGGCTATGTGATAGCCGATGATCGGCAATTGGGAACCTTCCATGGTGATGTCGGATCTGCCCGCACGGTTGGAGCAGACGGCAAAACTGAGCTTGTGCTCATGAAGCTCCCAAAAGAAAAATACCAGCAGCAACGGGCTGCAAACAAAGAACTGAATCAACGCCGCAAGGCTGGCGTTGAGCAGGATGCAAAAGCGTTCATTGAGCGCAAGGGCGGTGCCCCTGCGAGAACGCAGATTATGGAGCAATTTACCAAGGAGGATTAAACATGGCGTTTAATTTTTTCAAAAACACAGGTGGTGCTCCTACCGAAATGAGAAGTGCAGTTTCTTTTGGTGCTATCACCAAAGGGGATGCGATCCGTTTTCAGGTTGCTGGTGATACTAATGCCACTACGGATTACAAGACGGTTCTGAAGGTTGACACCCACGATGCTGTTGTTGCAGGCGTTGCTTGTAATACAGTTACCGCTGCGGGGGATACTGTGAACTATATTGTTGCTACTCCTCAGGTACTCTTTTCGGTAGAAACTGGTGCCACTACTGGGTGGAATACAAAAACGATGGTTTCTGGAACCGGATGTGACTATTCCACAGATGGACAGAAGGTTGCCGCTGCGGCCAGCACAAGCGCAGATGCGTTTATTGTGCTTGGCATGATGGACGGTTCCACGAGTGGGACTGCGGGCAACTTGGTATATGGGTATTTTGTAAATACCACATATAATAAAACAAGCTAGGGGGCGCGAGTATGATAACTAATACGAAACTTTTCCCCTATCATCTGGATAGGGATGTTAACAAGATCTACTTCGATGCGTATTTGAGCACCCCGAGTGAGTTTGATCGGATCGCAAAGATTGAAACCGCCCCTGCGGGGAACCACTATACCGAGGCTGAGCTGAGCCCCCTTGGAGCTCTGCGAGGCATTGACGAGGGTGGAGCGGTGACTTTTGACTTTCCGGTTGAAGGCCACAAGAAGACCGTTTACTATAACAAGTATGGTCTTGCTTTTCAGATCACTGAGGAAATGGCCAAGGATGATCTGACCAGTAATTTCCGTGGGATGCCCGCAAAACTGGGCAAGAGCGCAGCTCTGAAGCGTGAGGTAGAGTTCTGGAGTCTGTTTAATGATGGGTTTGCCAGCGAAACTGCTTGGGATAGCCAGTATGTTTTTGACACCGATCATACTACGCTCAAGAGCGGTGACACCATTAAGAATGAGCCTGACAGCAATGGAAGTCTTTCTGAGACCACCCTGCAGGCTGCGTTTGAGTATTTTGACGGTGTAGGCTACGGGGTCAAGGATGAAGCAGGGAATCCTGTTCTTATGCGGCCCAAATATTTGGTGGTTCCCAGTAAGCTGCGGTGGACTGCAAACCAGCTCATGAAGAACATGATGAACATCGGCTCGGCCAACAGAGACCTCAATACTGTGGCTCCGGGCAATGGCATTGTGGATGATTATGAGCTTATTGTTTCCAGGTGGCTCACAAGCGACACCGCGTGGTTCCTGCTGAGTGATGACCATGACTTCCGGTTCTACTGGAAAGATCAGGCTCACATGGATTCAACCGACGACTGGTTTACCGATTCGGCTCTTTTCAAGGTCAAGATGCGGTTTGCCTGTTTTGTCATGGACTACAAGGGTGCCTACGGAAACGAAGGCGCATAGGGGGTGACAGATGGCGACTACAAATCTTGATGCCCTTAGCCTGAGTGGAGCTCTTGCGGTAACTGGTGCGAGTACGTTCACCGGGGCTAGTACGTTCACCGGAGCTATTACAGCCAACGGTGGAATAACTGGCATCGGGGCTGCGCTAACCGCAGAACACGCCGCGGGAGCTGTTGGCACTGGGGGGTCGGTGACTACCTATAGGTACAACCTGCCCAATGGTGATATTTGTACCGAGATCCAGGTGGATATTACTGGATTGAAAGCGAAAGGTGCCGCTGCTGCTGATGCAATTGGCGTTGGCACTGGTGGTGCTGCTGCCTATATCGGGCGGTATGTTGTTGCGACCTACGGACTTGTTTACAAGGTCGAGATGATTGTCCTTGAGACACCTGCGGGAACGAACACAACGGATGATCTGATGCTGTCTGCGGATGATGAGCCTGATATTGCGTACGATGGTGCGGTAGATGGTGGAAACATTGTTGATCCGAACACTGGAGTTGCTGCTGGACAGACCTATCAGAACATTGTTCCTGCGTTGACAGCGAATGATTATCTGTACATCACCGAGGGTGATACTGGTGCAAGTGAAGGAACGTACACTGCTGGGCAGTTTATTTTTCGCCTTTATGGACATGCAACCTTATAAAACAACGGGGCCCCGTATGGGGCCCTATTTTCTATACAGGAGAACAGAGTGATTGTACCTGATCAAAAGAGTTTTCGAGAGTTGGATGAGAATTATCCAACCATTGCGTTTTGCTTTCCGGGAAATAATTTCACCGAAGGCTTCATGATGAGCTGGACGCAAACGGTGAGCAATTTTGCAAAGCTTGGCTGGCCGTTTTTTGTGTCTAACTTTCGAGCTGCGGGGATGTATAATTGTCGCAACAGGGTAGCCCTTGGGGGGACTGAGATCACCCGCGGGGTGTTGCCCTTTGGAGGGCAGCATTATGACTACATGATGTGGATCGACTCCGACATGATGTGGAAGTCGGAGCAGATTGAGCAGCTCATTGAACTTGACAAGGACATTGCGAGTGGGATTTATCTGATGAACCTGCAGGGGGTAACCACCTGTGGGTATTTAAAAGACAATGGTAATCATCGGATAACTGCACAGTATATTTCAACCCACCCCGATGAGCCGTTTAAGGTAGACTACAATGGGTTTGGTTTTGTGCTTATCAAGAGAGGGGTGTTTGAAAAGATGGAGTTCCCGTGGTTTCAGTATCGGGAAATAGAGTTCGAAGGCTTAGACGGGGTTCCGGTTGTCCACGCGTCAGAGGATGTTGCTTGGTGTTTGGATGCCAAGGACAATGGGTTTGATATTTGGATCGATCCATCCATTCAGCTTCCCCATCAGAAGCGGACAACGATGATTTTTTAGAAAGGGGAAACCATAATGGCCAATAGTGCAACCGAGGGCAGCCTGACAGATCAACACAAGACGATTACCGTGGAGTTTGACTATCCCCGGTGGGACACGGATAACTATGGCTCCTCGGGGTCAACCACCATGGAGATGGCGTGCTTTGCAAACGGGCGCAGGAGAACTGGTCAGCGGTGGTATAACTGTCCCTGTTGCATGAAGGCCCTTCCTGCGGGGGACGTTGTGTGGTATGACGGGAGGCCCCTGTGCGCGAAGTGTGCAGCGGATTATGCCGCTGATGATATGAAAATCGGATAGGAGGACAATTATGTCTACTGTTGCTAAAAACGATGGAATGGTGATTTCGGTCACCGCAGCCAGCACGGATAAGTTTTCAATCACAGGGCGTTATGTGATTGATCGCATACAGGCTGATACCACGGGAACTATTTACCGGGGCACGGGTGGAAGTAAAACTCATCTGTGGACACCAAATGCCAAAGGGGATAGTGTCAACTATCCACGAGGCTTGATGGTGGATGGACTTTGTTCAACTGGAGCTGGTGATGCATTTCAGATCTGGCTAAGATAAGG
>Ga0272441_10015902_pt1 | contig 10474 bp, 9 predicted proteins | sample SSMProp6N_FD_193582 | JGI IMG/M metagenome (GOLD analysis project Ga0272441, IMG submission 193582) | Marine sediment archaeal communities from Little Sippewissett salt marsh, Falmouth, MA, United States - SSM-Prop-6N | ecosystem: Environmental > Aquatic > Marine > Wetlands > Sediment ... | reverse complement strand
TAAAGTTGCATCTCTGTATTCTAAAACATATCTATCAATTGAACTAATATATTTGTGATAATGGTACAAACTATTCTCCCACATGTAGTCATGATTGCCAGGAATTAAGTATATTGGAATTGTACAACTTGGATCAGCATAAAATTTATCATTTTTCTTATAAAGACACTCTACAAATGCTTGATAATTCATAGCGCCGGTAGGATCTCTACCACCCCAATGAACTAAATCACCCGTCATAACTACAAAATCTGGTTTTTTTTCAAAAGAGCATATTTTCTCTAAAACGCCTTTTAATCTAGCTTTTGAATATTCGTTTTCATCAAATTTTTCGTGCAAAAAATGTGTGTCAGTTATTTGCACAAAATAAAAATCATCCTTACACACATTTGATTCCTTATCAAACGTTTCTACTTTTACAGATACTCCGATAGGTGAAAGACCACCAATTATGAGAATTAAAAAGGTTAAAATAACACAGAATTTTAATAATTTCATAAAAATATTAAATAGTTATTAAAATATAAACTTTTTTCCTGTTATTTTTTCGTATGCTTCTTGATATTTATTCTGCGTCTCAATGACTACGCTATCTGGAAGATGCGGTGGGCTTGAATTTTTATCCCAACCAGTGGAGCTAAGATAGTCTCTCACATATTGTTTGTCAAAACTAGGCTGAGATTTTCCCGGCTCATATAGATCCGCAGGCCAAAATCGACTAGAATCAGGTGTTAAAACTTCGTCGACGACAATGATTTGTTCTCCGATTTTGCCAAATTCAAACTTGGTGTCAGCTATTATTATCCCTCTCTTACGTGCATATTCGGCTCCCTCATTGTAAATTTTAATTGACAAATCTCTTAATTTCTCAGCATCTTCTTTACCAACAATATTAACCATTTTGTCATAAGAAATATTGATGTCATGTCCAGTATCTGCTTTTGTAGATGGGGTAAACAAAGGTTCATCAAATTTGTCAGATTCATTCATCCCTTCTGGTAATTTTATTCCACAAACAGTACCATCTTTTTGATATGATTTCCAAGCCGATCCAGAGATATATCCGCGAACAATACACTCTATCGGAAGAACTTCTGCTCTCTTTACAAGCATTGTTCTACCTTTAAGTACATCCTCAAATGGTTTTAATTCGTCTGGGAATTCAGAAACATCTGCGGAAACCAGATGATTTGGTACCGAATCTTTAAAATAATCAAACCAGAACTTTGAGATTTGAGTTAAACAAATGCCCTTCTTTGGTATAGGTTCATGAAGCACAAAGTCAAAAGCTGAAATTCTATCTGACACAATCAACAATAACTTATTATCTATTTCATAAATATCTCTCACTTTACCTTTCTTGAAAACCTTTAACGGTAATTCTGTTTCTGTAACAATACTCATTTAATATCTCCCCCTAAATATTTACGATACTCCAGATCCTTTTTTCACATTTTTATCAGAGATAACTTCTCCTTTTTCAGATTTTAATTTTTGGCCGTTATATACTGCTTTTTGGTCTCCATCGATTTCCATCTTTATTTTTTTGAAATCCTCGAATTCTAAAACCTTTTCAGGATTCTTTTGAATCCCCTCAACTATTACCTCAGAACCAGGATTTGCATCTCCAGGATTTAATAATGATACTACTCCGGAATCATCTGTAGCTGCAAGAAGCATTCCATTTGAAGTTATTCCTCTGAGCTTTGCAGGTTTTAAGTTTGCTACGATCACGATATTTCTATTCTTCATTTCTTCTATGTTATAATCTTTCTTTACTCCTGCAACAATCACACGCTTTCCCATGTCTCCCAAGTCTATATGGAGCATATATAAAGAATCGGCATTGGGGTGGTCTTTTACACCAATAATTTTTGCAACTCGTAAATCTAGCTTTGAAAATAAATCTTCCTTTGGCATGAAATCCTCCAATAAAAGTTTCTTAAATAATGGTTTTGGTTTTTCCAATTTAGTTCCAATTTTTAAATCTTCAAATGCATCATCCCAAGAACAATCATGAATTGATTTCTTATTTTCAAATATCTTCCAAACTTTTTCTGAAGAAAATGGTAAGTAAGATGCTGTAAAAATTGCTAATGATTTGACAATCTTTAAACAAATATGAAGAACAGTTCCACAAGTTTCTTTGTCATTTTTAACTAGAACCCAAGGTTGTTTTTTATCGAAATATACATTGCCATATTTTGCAAGGTTCATTGCAGCACGAAGCCCCTTCTTAAAATTACATTTGCTAAGAGATTCTTGAACTTTATTGGAAGTTTCTTCAATCTTCTTTAAAGCTTCTTTGTCTACATTATCTAACTTCCCAAGTTTTGGTATATCCCCATAATTTTTTGAAGTGAATGTTAAGACACGATGGACAAAATTGCCATAGGCTCCAACAAGCTCATCATTATTCTTCGCAACAAAATCATCCCACACCCAATCTGTGTCCTTATTTTCAGGCATGTTTATAGAGAGGTAATATCGAACAGCATCAGCATCTAATTTCTTTACTATATCTGGGACCCATACTGCTACGCCCCTACTTTTGGAAAATTGCTCCCCTTTTAGACGGAGATATTCATTAGCGGGAACATCGTAGGGCAACTCTAATTTTTCATCATATCCCATTAAGATTGAAGGCCATATGATAGTATGGAATGGAATATTGTCTTTTGCAAGGAAATAATAGTGTCTAGAATCTTTATTGTTCCACCATTCTTTCCATTTATCAGGTTTCCCTTGTTTTTTCGCCCACTCTTTACTTGCAGAAAGATAACCAATTACTGCATCAAACCAAACATAAATCCTTTTATCATCAAAGCCATCGACTGGAACTTTAACTCCCCAGTCAATATCTCTGGTAATAGCCCTATCTTTTAGGCCATTTTTCAACCAGTTTTCAGTAAATTTAAGAACACTAGGTTTCCAATGTTTTTTATCTCTCATCCAATCTAAAAGTTTTTTCTCGAACTTGCTTAATGCAAAAAACAGATGTTCACTAGTTCTAATTTCAGGAGTTCCACCACAAATTTTACATCTAACATTGTTTAATTCCTGCGGATCAAGTAATTTTCCACATTCGTCACATTGATCCCCTCTGGCATTTTCGTTACCACAGTAGGGACAACTTCCTTCTATGTACCTATCGGGTAAATAGCGTTTACAATTCTTACAATAAAAAGCATCGACCTTTTTTTTGTAGATATTTCCTTTTTTGTAATTAGTTAAAAATATATCCTGAGTAACTTCCTCATGATTCTTTGTAGTAGTTCGTGTAAAAAGGTCAAAAGAAATACCCATTTGTACCATGTTTTCAGTGTGCTCTTTGTTAAACTTATCAACTACTTTCTGCGGAGTTGTTTTTTCTTTGTCTGCTGTTATCGTAATAGGTGTACCATGTTCATCACTGCCTGAAACCATTAAAACATTGTTCCCAATTAGTCTATTGTATCTAGCAAATATGTCTGCAGGTAGGTAACAACCAGCAATATGACCTAAATGTAATGAGCCATTTGCATAAGGCCAAGCAACACCGATGTAGATTTTCTCTTTCATATGCGACTCTTAAGCAGAATATGGGCACAACATTTAAATATGGCGCATAACTAATATATAAGTAGACATTACAAAAAATGTAATGAAAAATAGCACCAAAGGTTTGGTGCATTAATCCTATGAGATTAATTCACATTTAACTGCTTAACTAAGATAAATATCCTATAAAAAATATACATATAATAATTGAGTGGAGTATCCACCTATTATTTGCTAAGAGAGCAGATAAAGGTGCTATTTTTCAAGAAGATAACAAATAAAGGTGATAAAATATGGTAATAGATCCAGCAACAACAAAATATTTGATTAAAGCTCGTATTAAAGCTGATGGAATTATTGAGAAATCGGATGTAGTAGGAGCAATATTTGGCCAAACAGAAGGTTTACTTGGTGATGAACTTGATCTTCGTGAATTACAAAGATCTGCCAGAGTAGGTCGTATTGAAGTAGAATTAGAATCAAAAAATGGAAAAAGTGAAGGTACAATAACTCTTCCAACTTCACTTGATAAGGTTGAAACTGTCATTCTTGCAGCTGCTTTTGAGAGTATTGATAGAGTTGGTCCTTGCAAGGCATCTATCGCGGCAGATCATGTCGAAGATGTTAGAGTTGTTAGACGAAAACAAGTGATTGAAAGAGCAAAAGAACTTCTAAATAAAGTAATGGAAGAAAGTAAAGTCGAAGGAGACACAATTGCTGATAACGTTAGACAAGCAGTTCAAGTTGAGGAAATTACAAACTATGGTCAAGATCATTGTCCAGCCGGCCCAAATATCGAAAAAAGCGACGCCGTCATAATAGTAGAAGGTCGAAGAGACGTACTTAATCTCTTAAAATACGGTATTAAAAATGTCATAGCAGTAGGTGGTACAAATATTCCAAAAACAGTTACTGATTTAACAAAAGAAAAAGTTACAACTGCTTTTGTAGATGGGGATAGAGGTGGCGAATTAATATTAAAAGAGCTACTTCAAACCGCTGATGTTGATTTTGTAGCAAGAGCGCCTCAAACTCGCGAGGTTGAAGAAATTCCACAAAAGCTTATAATGAAAGCCTTGAAGAATAAGATTCCTGCAGAGCAGTATGCTGAGATGTACGATATAAAAATTGACAAGAAATTGAAGGAACAGAAGCTAGAGAAATCTTCTTCACCACAAAAGAAACAAAAACCTGAGCCGCCACAAAAGAAACAAAAACCTGAGCCGCCACAAAAGAAAGATAAACCTGAAAAAGAAGAAAAAGAAGAACAAGAAGACGAGGAAGAAAAACAAAAAATTATCACTGAAAAACAGAAGGAATATGCAAAGATATTAAATGACATCTCTGGTTCCCTAAAAGCGGTTCTATTTGACAATAACAATAAAGAAATTAAGAAAATACCTGTGAGGGAGCTAACAGATTCTCTTAAGAAAAGTAATAATATTTCAACAGTTGTCTTCGACGGAATTATAACACAAAGGCTCTTAGATATTGCAAATAATAAAAATATTAAAGAGATCGTTGGTATAAAAATTGGTAACGTAGTAAAGATGCCAAGTTCTGTGAAAGTACTTACAAAAAAGGAATTAGAGTCTTAAAAAAGACTCGCCTCTATTTTTATTTATTAACTTAGATATAAAATGTATTAGCTTTTAATATATAAACTTTGTATAGAAAGAAATAAAAAGAGTGATTATTATTTGGAAATCTATTTTTGGGATTTGAGGGAAAAAATAATGCAAAAAGACGAGCTAATTCAACTACACGCTTTTTTACTTCAGTTAAAGACTCATTTAGAGGATTTAATGCAAAATAACGGTGGTATAGAATTTACTTTTTATAGGAAACTTGATGTAACCCCTTATCAAGTTTATAAATCCAAGAGAGAACATAAATTAGCGGTTTTCTCGCTTAGCAAAGGTATTGCAACACTTTTATCAAACAATGATTTCCCAGGTCTTGAAAAAGTCTCTAACAGACTTGAACAGATGTCAGAGCGTTTTATGACCGAAAAAGAAAAAGAGATGCTCAAACGTTAATTTGTTTTCTCATAGTATATGCAGATTCACCTTTTTGATAAAACTCTTTAATTTCATCTAATATTTTGAAATTATGTTTTTCATAGAACTTTATTGCTTTTTTATTGTCTATTCTTACTTCTAATTCAATATTTTCTACTTTATCTCTTATAGCTTGCTTTTGTAGTTGTGTTAATAATAAAGATCCAATATTCTTTCTTCTATATTGTTTTGATACTGATAACATCAATATCTTAGCTGTTTTTGGGTTTAGTTTTACACCAATAATAAACCCAATAACTTTATGCCCTATTTCTGCTACAATAAATCCGCTTGAATATGATTCATAGAAAAAATTGAATAGGTTTGGACTGTACTGTTCTGTCAATGTGTCTGATGCTAATTTTATCACTGAAAACATATCTGTTGGTTCGAATAGCCTTATGTTGTACACGAAAAATAGTATTACTCTACTCACTATAAATTATGTTGCTGTTTTTTACAAAATCATAAGCTATATAAATAATTAATAATTTCGTATTAATTGTTTATATGGCGGAGGAGGCAATATTCGTAAGATCGGAAGACACTATTCTTCTCAAGAAAGCTCTAGCTAAGAAGCTATATGAAAATAAAATAGAGCAATCAAAAATATCCGATATGCTAGAGCTTTCTCAACCAATGGTTAGTAACTATATCACTTCGAAAGTAAAAATCCCAAAAAAATTTTTAGATGTTGCTGAAAAGATATCTGAAAGAATAATTGATGGTGAATCTATTAATTTCAACACAGGCGTTTTGTTTTCCGATAAAAAGCTAGAGGGCAATTATTTTATAGCCGATAAAAACGAAATAATCAGCGATGAAAATAATAAGTTAGTTAACAATTTGACAGAGGCTTATCTTAGGTTAAAAGGAAAAAACATTAGTGAATTAATACCAAAAGTTAAAATCAATATCGCAATGATGAAAGAAAATTCAAATAGTTCTGAGGATGTTGCTGCTTTCCTTAATGGATTAATAATTGTAGATGAAAAAATAGCTGGCCACAATGGTATAAGATTTGGAAAAAGTAAACATCTTTCTTCCTTACTGTTAGATTTGAAAGGAAAGATGGATGTTGGTGCGATTATGAATATAGCACATGTTAAAAATCTAAAAAACACGGGTTTAAAAATTGGCTATTTAACAAAAGATTATGAACTTAAAGATAGTGGGAAACAAGCCGATGTTTTATTGCATGATGGAGATTTTGGTATTGAACCTTGTGCTTATGTTTTAGGAAAAGATGCGATTGATGTTGTAAATAAATTGATAAAAATAAAAGAAAATCTGGAGTAATTTAAATGGTCGGATTAAAATGATCGAGAATATACTTGAAAAAATAAGAAGAGAAAAACCATTAGTTCATCATATAACGAACTGGGTCACTATCTACGATTGTGCAAATATTACTCGAGCTTTTGGTGCATTGCCTGTTATGGCACATGCAAAAGAAGAAAGCAAGGATATGGCTAAAATCGCTTCTTCTCTAGTTCTTAATATTGGAACATTAACCCCTTCTCTGATCGATTCTATGATTGTTGCTGGAAGAGGGGCCAACGAAAAAGGCATCCCAATCTTACTTGATGCAGTAGGTGTAGGAGCAACGAAATTTAGAGACGACAAAGCTCTTGAATTGCTTGATAAAATTAAGATAGATATTATCAAAGGGAATGCTTCAGAAATTGCCAGACTTGCTGGAGAGCCAGTTAAAACTAAAGGTGTTGAAGCAACTGAAATAAAAACTAACTTGATTGACATTGCTAAAAAATTAGCAAATAGGAGAAAAGCTACAGTTGTTATAACTGGAAAAGAGGACATTGTTACAAACGGAAAAAGAGTTTATCTTGTAAGAAACGGGCATAAAATGATGGGCAACATTGTTGGTACTGGATGCATGGCTTCTTCGGTTATCGGAAGTTTTGCAGGCGTAGAAAAAGATTATACGTTGGCTTCTGTAGCAGCATTATCTTGTTTTGGGATGGCAGGTGAGTTAGCTGCTATAAAATCAAACGGACCTGGAAGTTACAAAGAAAGGTTTTATGATGAGGTTTTCAATCTTAGCCCTAAGACCATTAAAGAGATGAATAAAGTTGATGAAGTTAAATAAAATAGATTATTATCTTGTTACAGATTCAAATCTTAGTAAAAAAGGAATACTTTCTGATGTTGAAAATGCTTTAAAAGCTGGTTGTAAAATTGTACAATATCGTGAAAAAAATAAATGTACAAAAGAACTTATTAAAGAAGCAAATAACATTAAGAAAAAATGTGAAGATAGAGCAGTTTTTCTGGTAAACGACAGAGTTGATGTTGCTTTTGCAGTTGATTCAGATGGCGTTCATCTGGGCCAGGATGACATTTCATATGATATCGCGAGAAGAATTCTTGGGAATGAAAAAATAATTGGATTGACTGTTCATAACTTGGAAGAAGCTGTTGAAGCTGAAGCAATTGGGGCTGATTATATTGGTTTAAGTCCTATTTTTGAAACAGAAACTAAAAGTGACGCTGGTAAGGCTTGCGGTATAGAAATGATTAAGAAATTGCGAAATGAAGTCAATATACCAATTATTGCAATAGGTGGAATTAATAAAAGAAATATTAGTCAAGTAATAAAGGCCGGTGCTAATGCTGCTGTAGCAATATCGGCGGTAGTTTGTTCTGATGATGCGAGTAAAGAAGTAAGTGATTTTATTAAAATAATAAAGGAGAATAAATCAAAATGACACAAATTGAAATTGCAAAAAATAATGAAATATCAAATGAGATGAAAATTGTAGCAAAAAAAGAAAATATAAATGTTGATATTCTGAGGAAAAAAATAGCTGATGGCAAGGTTTTAATTCCTGCATCAATTTTGCATAAAAATATCGATCCTATGGGGATAGGTGAAGACTTAAAGATTAAAGTTAATGCTAACATCGGTTCATCCCCAGACAAAGCAGAGCTAGAATATGAACTTGAAAAACTGAGAGTTTGCATAGATGCAAAAGCAGATGCTGTTATGGATCTTAGTACCGGAGGAGATATAGATAAAATTCGAAGAGAAATAATTAAAAATAGCCACCTTCCAGTTGGTACGGTTCCAGTATATCAGGCTGCTTGTGCTGTTGAAGATGTTGTAGAACTTGATGAAAAGGATTTTGTTAATGGTATCAAAAAACATATCTTGGATGGAGTTGACTTTATTACAATTCATGCAGGTCTTCTAAGAAATTCTATTCCTTTTATTAAAAAAAGACTTATGGGTGTTGTTAGTCGAGGTGGAGCTTTAACCCTTAAATGGATGGTTCATCACGAGCGAGAAAACCCAATTTATGATAATTTTGATGAAATTCTTGATTTAGCAAAAAAATATGATGTGACCCTTAGTCTTGGAGATGGTTTGCGACCTGGTTGTATAAAAGATGCTACAGATGAGGCACAGATTTCTGAGCTAAAAGTTTTAGGCGAATTAACAAAAAGATCTTGGGATTCTGGAGTTCAGGTTATGATAGAAGGACCTGGACATATTCCGTTACATCAAATAGAGGAAAATATCCGACTCGAAAAAGAAATCTGTAAAGGTGCACCATTTTATGTCCTAGGCCCAATTGTTACTGATGTTGCTCCGGGTTATGATCATATTACAAGTGCTATTGGCGGTTGTCTTGCAGCGTTTTATGGGGCTGATTTTCTTTGCTATGTAACTCCTTCTGAGCATCTTGGCTTGCCTAATGCTGATGAAGTCCGTGAAGGAGTAATTGCTTCTCGTATTGCTGCCCATGCTGCTGATGTTGCAAGAGGCATTGGCGGTACCATAGATTGGGACAATAAAATGAGTGAGGCTAGATCCAACTTAGATTGGAAAAAGATGCTCGAACTCTCTATCGATCCTGAAACAGCCAGACAAATTCGGGAAAGATGTGTTGATGCGGATGAAGATGTTTGTAGTATGTGCGGTCGTTTTTGTTCCGTAAAAACAAGTAAGTGTGTGTACAATGACTAAAATCAAAGATATTGGAGAATTTTGTTTAATAGAAAAAATCACAAAAAAAACAAAAGACAAAGATGTTTTAGTTGACATCGGTGATGATGCAGCTGTTGTGAAAATAACAGAAGGATTGCAAGTTTTAACGACAGATTGCTTGGTTGAATTTGATCATTTCCGAAAAGAATGGTTTACACCAAAACAGATTGGGATGAAATCAATAGAAATCAATGTATCAGATGTTGCTGCTATGGGAGCTGTACCTAGATTTGCTCTTATATCGTTAGGCTTACCAAAGGATATTGAAGTGTATTTTGTAGAAGAGATGTATCAGGGGATGTGGAAGTCTTGTAGCAAATATAATATGGAGATCATCGGTGGGAATATGACCCATTCACAGCAGATTTTTATATCAGTTACATTGACTGGAGATGTTGATAAAAAAAATCTTTCTTTAAGAAATGGTGCAAAACCTAGCGATTATATTTTTGTTTCAGGATACCTTGGCAATGGTAGAGCAGGACTACGATTGTTTCAGGAAAATGTCGAAGGATTTGATAATGTACGAAAAGATTATCTGGAACCAAAAGCGCAACTAAAAACTGCACTGAAACTAGCTCCTTATGTAAACTCGATGATTGATATTTCTGATGGACTTGCTTCAGATATAACACATATTTGTGAGCAAAGCAAATGCGGAGCAATTATTTACAAAGATAAAATCCCGATAAAAAATGAAGTTAGACAAGTTGCTAAAAAACTTGGTGAAGATGAATACAATTATGCATTATCTGGTGGGGAGGATTTTCAATTGGTTTATACAGTTTCAAAAAATAATCTAAATAAAATTAATGGCATCTTAATTGGAGAGATTACAAAAGATAAAAAAATAAAACTAGTT
>Ga0272441_10015899_pt1 | contig 10475 bp, 12 predicted proteins | sample SSMProp6N_FD_193582 | JGI IMG/M metagenome (GOLD analysis project Ga0272441, IMG submission 193582) | Marine sediment archaeal communities from Little Sippewissett salt marsh, Falmouth, MA, United States - SSM-Prop-6N | ecosystem: Environmental > Aquatic > Marine > Wetlands > Sediment ... | reverse complement strand
TAAAGTTTCTACTCGCTCCTCCAACTCATCAACCCTGGCGTTTGGGTAGTGGTTGGGGAAAAAGGCTTTCATTACCGGTTCGGAGAGTTGCGGTAGCATAACGTTTTCGCGCATGCGAGCATCGAACTTGGGTTCTGGTACCGGTGTGCAGGTGTACTTCATTACGCTAGTATTTCGGTTAAGGGTGAGAAACCAGCCTCGCCAAAATCGCCGGTGTAAATTTTTTGCTTGCTACCCACGTACACATCGAAAGTGTAGTTTACCTCTTTACGGCATTTACGGGTTATTTCCGGGCTAAACGTAAATTTTACGTGCTTAGCATCAACCTGGGTTGGGGCAGTTGCTGTGCCATGCAAAAAAGTGTGAACAATGCGGGTTGGGGTTTTGGTTTCGTATAGCACTCCTGAAAGTTCGCTAATATCAACGGCATCGCCGTTCTCATCCTCAAGAAAAAAGGTTTTCTCTATTAAGTCGCCTGGGATAAAGTTCATAACCTTAATTTTTATGCTAATATGTGGTTTGTGGGGCTTGGTTTAAAGGACAATTTTAAGTGCCTAAAGTGACTAGAGTTGAAAGTGACTAAAGTTTATAAGGGCAAAGGGCAAATGGCGAAGGGCGAAGAGAAAAGAGCGAAGGGCGAAGGGCAAAGGGCAAAGGGCGAATAGCGAAGGGCTAGGATGCTCGGCTGGTGGCGTTCTCAATTTTCTGAGCTTTCTCGGTTTGCGATTTCCAGTGGTCGTAACTCATGCGAGCATCAATACCTTTCTTTAATTGCATATTGAGCGAGGCAATAATTGAGTTATGCTGCGCAATAAGCGCTTTTAGTTCGGGATCGCTGGCTGCACTTGCCGTTGCCGGGTTGGTTGAAATATTGCCGGTTGCGTGCTGTGGCACCATGGCGGCGCGAACCTTCGGAAGCACATCGGGAAAGTTTACCTGAAGGTTGCGAAGCGTTCCTGCATCAACAACCAGCTCGGAACCACGCTCGGCAACAAGGGTGGGAGTGGAGTAAACTCCTGTTTTCATGCTGCCTTTAAATGGAACGTTACGGTATGTTCGCCCATCATCGGCACCAATAACATCGTACTTACCGGCGGCCCGTTGGGAAACGGCGGCTTTAACTCCAGCAAACATTGCTTCAACAATTGCAGATATTGCCATTGCTTTATAAACTCCTGCTGCACCCCAAGTTAATCCGCTTTCAACACTTGCCATTGCTTGCGCCCATATTTGAGCTACTGCCATGCGAACTATATTATGAGTCATATCGAGAAACATCATTACCATATTCCTTGCAAATTCCTCCTGACTCATTTCGGAATCGGTAATAAATTGGCCTATAGTTGCGCCCATTGATGAAGCAAGCTGGTCGCTAATGGCTTTGTACTCGTTTAGCTCCTGAATACGGCGGGCAAGGGCATCGGCAGCCATCTGTTCCTTTTCCTGATCGGCTTTTTCCCATGCTGCAATTTCAGCATCGATTGCTTCGTAGGTTGCTTTTAGGCTTTCATCGAGCATACTTTCGCTAATGGCAATCTGATCATTCCTAAACTTTTCTAAAACATCAATCTTCTTCTGGGTAATCTTAAGTTCAGTGTCGTAGGTTTCTTCGCCATACTGTTTTTGCAGCGCAAGTATTGCTTCGAGGTGAGCAAGTTCAAGGGTTTCTATTTCCGCATTAAACTCCTTCTTTGTTAGCTTTTGTTCTGAGTAATCCTGGAAAATAGCAAGGCGTTTCTCCTCATTGTACTTATTGAGAGCCGCAAGCATCTTTTGATAATTTGATCCTTCACCACTTGGCCCATCTGAAGTTGGATCTTCTGTTGGAGTTGGTGGAGTTACGCTTATCTTCTTGTTTAAACCGAGTATTTCTTTTAGGGCTTGAATGCGGGCTTGGTAGTCTGTAGATTGAGATTCTATCCTGGCGAATTCAGCCATTGCTAAATTGTAAGAAACTTGTTCTTCTTTTAATTTATTTAGAGTTTTTTGCTCTTCTGTTAATTGCCCTCTTAACTCACCGGAAGCAGTAATATATTGCTCTTTTGCTTTGCCTGATTTTAACTGTTCTTCAACGAGATTTGTATAGTAATCAATAGTTTTTTGAAGTTTATCCTGAAAAGTTCCTTCGCCTAGTGCAATATCTTGGTTTAACTCCAAAAGTTTTTCGCCAAGTTCGAGTTCTTTTTCAGCTACAACAGTTTTTCTACTTGCAAGTTTTTCAAGTTTTTTTTGTTCATCTGCTTCAAGATTTGCAAGAATAATTCGATTTGCTGCTTCATCGTTATATTCCCGAAGATTTAACTTTAGTTGTTCAAGATTAATGTTTTCAGAATTAAGATTTCTTACAAGTGTTGGGCTAATGTCATTTAACTGTTCAATTATTTTTTTACGTTCACCTTCCTTTGTGTTTGCATCAGTTAAGCGCATAACTAAACGGTTAACCTCTGTTTGCTCATCGCGAATTTTAATAGCAGCATCCGAAAAACTTTGGGGAACGCCCTTGCGCCAGCGTGTAAAAACATTATTTGCTTCAATAATTACGTTAATGAATTTACGAACCATGTTGGTAGAAAAAACCAATGCTCCACCAAGTTTTTGCCCAAGTTCAAGAGCCGCCAGCTTCATTTTATTACGGGCTTGCTCCAGTTTTGCAGCCATGGTTTGGGTATTCTTTACAGCCTGCTCGGTTGCAACATTGGTGCCAGTAACGGCCTTAGTGTACTTTTCAACTTTATCTTTATTATTAATTAAAATTTCGCCAGCCGTATAAGCTTCCTGACCAAATATTTTGACCATATCACCGGCACTGAGATTTGCATCTGATAAATTATCGAGTGCTTTATTCAATCCAACAACTTTAGGATTAAACTCATCGGCTCCGGTTTGGAGTTTAAGAAGTGCTGTTTGGAGTTTTGTACCTGCAATTTCATTTTTAACACCTTTTTCGGCAAGGGTTTCAATAAGACCAACCGATTCTTCAACGGATATGTTGGCGCTGGCTGCTGCTGGTCCAAATTTTATAATTGAGGCGGCAATGCTGTCAACAGCGGCAGCACCCTCTTTCGATCCTGCGGCCAGTACGTTTATATACTTCGATGCTTCCTCCGATCCGGCACCAAACTGGTTCATTACGTTGGCTAAACTTTCAACGGCAACCTTTGTGTCCATTTTGGCTGCCTCAGCCAACTTTAAGGCTTCGGTAGTAACCTGGGCAAGTGCCTCCTTGTTTTTAAGAAGTTCAGGTTTTGCGCTACCCATTAAGGTAAATGCATCAACAATGTCGTTGGCGCTTTTGGTAATACGAACACCATCCTCGGTAACTCCAACCGAAAGTTTTTTTGCCTGATCGGCAAGGTAATCGAGGCTGCTGCCACTTAACCCGGTAAGTGCCGAAAGATTTGCCAGGCGGCTCTCGAACTCGTTGGCATCGGTTGCTAACTTTTTAAGTCCAAAACTTAAACCAGTTATTCCTGCTGCTGCGCCAATTAACCAGCCTCCCCACTTGCTAAAGAAGCCATTGGCTTTCCCCAGCCAGCCCTGCTGTGCACCGGCTGCGCCGTTCATCTCTGAACGTACCTTTTTTATTTCTCCGCTAACGGTTCTTAATTGCTTACTCTTATTGATATAATCGGTAGTTCCGCGGGTAGTTTTCTTTAGCTCGGTTTGGAGTTGCCGTTGTGCACGGGTAAGGTCGTTAAGGCTGGTGGTAGAAAGGTTTTTCATAACCTTGTTCACATCGAACGTAGCTTTCTTCAGCTGAGTCATGGTGCGCTCAGTTTTCTTCAGCTCCGCCTCGGCTTTCTTATATCCGGTAAGGTCGTTCGCCTTATTGGCTTCCACCATGGCACGGCGGTAGCCATCGGCCTTGTTCTTTAGGTTATCGAGTACGGTTGCAGCGTTCTGCCCGTTAACTTCTACATCGGTTGTTGCCTTTTCACGTATTGCCATAGGTGCCTTTTTTTGGCGAATATGGCAATGGGAATGGCTGTTTTAAAGGACAAAAAAACCCGCCGGAGTGGCGGGTTTTTATTCATAAATTAAAGAAATGGTCGACTTAATGATTTCAAAGGCTTTTGTTTTTTCTTCAAAATTTGCCTCGTTATTTAATGGGTTAATAATCGATAAAGCCCATTCAATTTTCTTTTTAATTTCTTCCATAACTTGTTCGCATTATAAGGATGCAAGGGATGTGCGAACAAGCTACACCAAAGGCGTATTTTGTTGGGCCGTTGCCGGTAATCCCATCCCTTGCAAGGTGGATATTCATAAACTAAAGTGTAACTTGTTCGCAGGTGTAAAAATAAAAAAACCTCCTACGAAAGCAAGAGGTTTTGAAAAAATAGATGAGTAAAATTATTGGTTAATTATTTCGTAGTTTTCTTCGCCATAATTCTGCTTCATTTGCTCCCATGTTTTTAAGTTAACTTTCACAGAAGTTTTTGAATTTTTTTCTTTCACCTCAATCATGGTTTCTCCATCTTGGGTTGGCAGAAAATCTATTCCGTTAGCTTTTAAAAACTGTTCAAGCAAATAGTTGGTTCTTTCTGCTTCTTTAAGGCGAAGGTTTATTTTATAAAACCATAGGATAATAATTCTTCCGAAATAGAAGAATAAAACAATAAATATAACAGCAAAGAAGATGTATGAAGCAATATCACCCTGATTCATATTATTGAATTATTAATTAAACAATACTGCAATTTAGCAAAAAAAACTATTTCTGTTCAATATTCTGTATAATAATTGTAACAGCACGGCGGCCGTAAGCCTCGGCAAGTATCTCGGCAAGGCGGTAAACCTCGCGGCCAAACTGTTTGCTGTACCAGGGTTTTGCTTTTCGGGTGGTTTCAATGTTTCCAATATCGGTGGCTTTTACTCCACGGCCAACGCCCATATCAACCATTTTTCCGTAGTACTCAAATGTAAAACGTATTAAATCGGGGTTGCCGGCGCTGTCGGTAATTACCTGCTGGGTAAACGAGTTAATTAGCGCGTTGGAATCGCCAATGCCTAGCTGGGAAATTTTCTCCTCCCACCGTTCAACGGTAATACGTGCCCATTCTGCTACGGTTTGGTTAATGCTACTCATCGAACCAGTCGTTGGTATCGTAATCAATTGGTGCTTCGTGCTGCAGCGTGAAGGTAACCATTACACCATGGCCATTATCGCCCAATGGTCCAACACCCTGCATGCGAACGCTCGAGAAGTCCATAATGCGGATGCCGTACTCGTTGCCAATTTCATCGTCGTTGGCATCGCGAAGCATGCGCGAAAGAATTTTGTTAGCGGTGCTGCGGGCGTTTTTCCTGGCATTGAGTATTTCATCGTCGTTTCCTGCCGAAGCCTGGTAAAGTACGTAGAAGGTAAAGAAAGGAAACTCACGAATACTGTCGCTGAGGTTATCGTTCAGGCGCGAGTCGCAGTTATCTTCGGCAATAACGCAGGGAAAGTTAAGGTTGTTAAGGTTGGCAAAAACACCCTCGAGGCTGGCAATGCCGGTGCTTTTAAAAAAGCGTTGGCGCTTGGCGGTGTGGGCAATGTCGCGCAGGTTCTCGGCAATGCGCTCCATGTAGGTAATGTGGTTATACTGTTCCATTGGATTTTTGCTGTTTTTCGTTGCGTTTCATTATGCTCTGAATATTGTATAGCGCTTCGTATAGCGGGGCTTCGCGCACCTTGTCAATTTTTGCCAAGTCGTTTTGCGCCAAGTCGTTCACTAGGTCCATAAATCCATCGAAAACTGAGCCGTTTCCGGGTGTTCCTCCTGTGAAAATATCGGGGAATTTGGCTGCAATAAACTCAATGCTCGCCTGGTAAAACCACAGCATAACCTGCTTCTTGTAGAACGGAACCTTAGCGAGTAGCTTTGCGCGCGGCGAAATATCATCCTGGCGAAGCGGGGCACGCTTATCGCCATCGGGATGCTGTAGGCACGTTGGTCGCCAAAGGATAGCCAAGAGCCGGTTAAGATGATGCTCATCGTTGGAAACGTTCCACTGGCTGCGCTCAATTTCAACCTGAATCCACTCGTTAAGTGAAATGCTAGTAATGCCATCGGCAGGGCCAAACAAACGGCGGAAAGGCTTGTAGTAAAATTCATGGTAAGGATTTTTGCAAGAGGTTGGTTTTATGCTGTTTTCGCTAACTAGCCAGTTCATGGTTTCGGTAACAACTGCCATTTGCTCTGGCGAAATCAGGTAAACACGCTTTATTCCATGGCGAACGTAGAAGTAATCGTTTCCGTTAACCCGAACACGGTACCTGTAAGCCATGCTCATGCCCATGCACGATAGGGTAAAGCGGAAAAGCAAATCGTTAACGGTTAAGCCCTGCTGAACTAAGCGGGCAAGCGTTTCAATTTGCTGGGTTGTAAGTTCATCCCAGCACGATGGTAGCGTGTAAACATCGTTTTGAAATGATACCCGATTCATAACGCCATACCCATAAAGAGTGATGATTCTTCGTCCTGGTCGTAGTCGGAGAAAAACGGATCTTCATCGGTGTAATCAAGAGTGGTGTCGTAGTAATCGCTATCGCGGTACAGCGGAAACTCGTCGGGGTACTTATTAATAAGATTTTTAGCCTCGTTGAAATGGAAGGTGGCAACGCTTTCAGTTTTCTTTTCTAAATTCTCGGCAGCCACTTTGTTTGCCACGAAAGCACGAAGGTGGGCAAGTAATCTAATTTCGTAGTCGCTAAGCACAAGCCCCTCGCGAAGTGCACCAATTAGGTACTCGTAAAGTTCCGGCGAAATTAGCTTTTGAACATGAATCTCTTCCACGTTATCCATGTGCTTGCGCAGGCGGTGGAAAGTTAACCGGCTTCGGTCTATTTCAACAAAGGTATTGAAATTCACGGCAGAGTTAATGAGGTTGCGAGTTTGCATGGTGTAAGCATCGGAATCTACCCAATCGGGGTAATCCTCCTGATTCTCTTCAAGGAAACGAAGCAGGTTTTCGATATTTCCCCAGGCAAGTTCCTCTAAACTTTTAGTGAATTCCTTCACTCGTTCACGGCTGGCCGGAGCAATTCCACCGGTGCTAACCACTCCGAACCCGCTTTCACCAATGTTCAAATCCATGTGTGGCGCTGCCAAAAGCATGGAGAAGCGAGCCAGCGCAGGAATAACCTTTGGGTATAGCGCAACAAGTTCGGTTTCTTCCTCACTCTGCTCCTCTGCCCATGCTTCCAGCGCGTTGAATAAATCATCGCCCAGGTATGGTTTTATGTACTTTTCTTCCGCATCGGGAATAAACGGGCTAAAGGTTTCTTCCTTCAGGGTGGAGTTAATTTTCAGGTACTCCTTGGCTTGGTCGGTTGTTATTAGCATGGCTATTCTACATTATCGATTGCTGGTTGAGAAATTACTTTCTGGGCACCGGTTCCATTGTCGGTGGTGGTTAACTCCATATTCGGAATAATGAAGTGAAGATCATCGGGCCATCCGTTTATCGCTTTAATTAGGTAAAGCGGGAATAGGAGCCTGTCGCGGAACGGTTTCATAAGCGCCTGCTTAATTATAAACAGTTCACGCGCTTCGGTGCCGTTAATGGTTTTTGTTTTTCCTGGACTGCTGCCGATCAGGCTGGGATGAACGCCCATTCCGTAGGAAAGAATGTTGGAAACTTCCTCAAGGTCGCCAAGATATTCACCACCTGTAAACTCATTCTTAATTGCATTAATGGTAACCATCGAGGATAACTCGGGACCCATCTGCATTTTTTCAGATATAAAGGTTTTTCCAGCGTTCTCGGCGTTGGCTAAGAAGTTGTTAAGGTTGGTTAACCACTGGGTTTTAGCAACTTTTTTCTTCTCCTCGGTGTCGGCTTTCCTGGCATCGAAAAGTTTTTGCCAGAACTGTGGGTGAAGTTCAATGTGGTACTTCAGTACCATGCCGTTGTTGATAAGGGCACGCTTAAACTCAAGAATTTTCTGCGCAAAATCGTACCATCCGCTTTCAATAATGCTAATCCACCAGGGTTTTCGGTAGTAGAAACGCCCAGGTGAAGGGAAGTTCACCGGAATAATAAACCTACGTTCCTTCGTTGGCTTTACTTTTCCAAGCGGATCGTCCTCAAGTCCCAGCCGGTATTTTAAATCTTTTATTGGGTTTCGGCTCGAAAGCATGGGCGTTGCCACCATATCGGTAGGGTTGTCGCCATCCTTCCATAAAGCACTGTAAAAATGGTGTTCAATTTCGCCTTTATCGTTCATAACCTCAAGGCGTGAGAATGCAGCCTCCTTGTGGTTTAACTCAACAACCTTTGGTTTTGGCTCGTTATTGCAAATTATTTCTGGGAATAAATTGAAGAATACAACCAGATCGTTTATCTCCTCCAGCGTGTGCCCGTTTATATCGTTATCCTCCAAAAACTGGTTTACTTCCTTGTAACCATAGAACGGGCTTAACTTGCCTTCGCTATCCATGCGGGCAGGAATAACGCCATCGCCAAACATTAGCGTTGTTTTGAACTCCATGGCGCTGCTAACAACAGGGTTGGCGTAAATTTTTTCGAGCAGTTCCTGCGGTAGCAAGTTCTTTTCGCCCCAGTAAACTACGCCTTTGTATTCCTTGTTATCGCTTGCGCTAGTAAAAGTTTTTGGTTCATTGTCGGGTTTAGCGTAAATGCTTTTGGGATTAGGCATGGTGACAATGGCTTTTGCGCCTTCAAGGAAAATGGTATTGCCAAGTTCAATCATAGAAAAACCTCCATGTTGTTAAATTTTACAATAAGCGCCAGGCGAATTTTCCGAATTTCATCGTTAGGGAATTTAATATTCATGGTACCCTTGCGGTGGTAGTAGGTAAGCATGCAAACATTGTTGCACTCCATTAGTTCGCCGCTGGCGGTGTAAACAGAAAGGTTAAAGCGCTTAGGTAGCCCGTTTGCATCGGACTCATCCATTACAACAGGAATTTTTGAAGCGTGTAACATTCCCATACAAAAGAATTTTACACGAAGAAAAAGGAAAAGGGGTGGGGTAGAAAGGACAAAAAGCGGGAGAGTAAACCTTTTGAGTCTATTCGCTTGCAATACAAAAATCGAAACGTTTGCGAATAGTGAGAAAGTAGTAAAACACAGGGTTGTTTCCGGGTGATGCGAGTATCGAGCAGAATGGTTTACCAGGATGGAAAACTAAAAATCCGGTAGGATTTTACCGGAAACAACACCTTTCGGCGCGGCGCACCCACAAACGGGTGCTTTCGCCTCATTCTAAGTAGTGAGGTTTCTCCCTTTCTTTCAGATTACTATTTCGGGCACATTCTCAAAGAAAGCAGTAAAGAAAACTAAGCCCAGCGCAAAAATTAAGCGTAAACGTTCACCTTAGGCGTTAACGCTTTTTTTCTAATTTCTTTAACTTCAACGGTTTGGTTTTCGTGGAATAGGTAGCAAACAGGGTAGTATTTAAAATCGTCTTCGGGTTCTCCCTTTTCTTCAATTTCTTCTGGGCGGTGTCCTAAAGGCTGCCCCCATACGGGCCAACCCTTTTCGCCCTTTTTAATGGTTCGGTTTTTCTCCTTCCACTGGTGGAACGTGTTAAAATCTCCTTCGCCTGTTTGGGCTTGGTAGTGTTCAATTATAAAACTGTTTAGGGTACGACTTGCCCAATAAACTGCTTCCGCTTCCGTTTTTGCTGCTTCAATTTTATTCTCTCTTACCTTACGATATTTTGCGGTAAGCTCTGCAAGTTTTTGCCTTTTCTCTTGATATTCTTCTTTGCGTGTCATATCTTTATACCTCCTAAGTTTTTAGTTTATTTAATAGGCTGAAAACAACCCCGAAGCGGTGCGAACGCTTCGGGGCTTTTTGTTTATCCTTTTATAATATCCTGCTCAATATTATCTAAAGCAGCAGAAGAGCGAGCAATTAAGAAATTTACACACTCGGCAATAACAGCCTTGTTTGTTATTTTAGCATCTTCACGGTTGTAACCACCTCCAAGAACTAAGCGGAAATTATCGTCCTCAATTTCATCGCCCGATTTTTTCAGATTCTCGCTGTAATCCTTTAGCCTTACAATTGCGTTTTCAAATCGTGTTTTCTTGTAAAACAGATTTTTCAACCGTTCAAAATCGGCTTGCATTTCTGCCAGGCTTTTTTGTGGTTTCTCCTGGTGTTTGTCCTGATCTTTCTCTTTTTGCTTGTTCTGGGCGTTGGTGGTTTTTACTTCATGCCCTTTTTCGGTTAGTTGCTGTTTGGGTAAAGTTGCAATAATTACCCTACCTTCGGATTTCTCCGCAATTTCTTTTAGTTTACTCATTTTACCTAAGTTTTTAGTTTAACAATAAGGCGGTGCGAACGCCTGTAATAATACTCTAAAGTACAAATAATGAATTACATAAACAAATTTTTACATACATTTTTTACAAAAAAAAGCATTTTTTTTACCATAAAAAAATATTTATAAAACTATGGTTTAGAATTGTATAGGGGTAAAAAGGGGAACTATTCCCATTTTTCACAGAGAAGAC
>Ga0272441_10015898_pt1 | contig 10476 bp, 7 predicted proteins | sample SSMProp6N_FD_193582 | JGI IMG/M metagenome (GOLD analysis project Ga0272441, IMG submission 193582) | Marine sediment archaeal communities from Little Sippewissett salt marsh, Falmouth, MA, United States - SSM-Prop-6N | ecosystem: Environmental > Aquatic > Marine > Wetlands > Sediment ... | reverse complement strand
AATTCTTGTTCGCGCCGGGCCGTTTTAAGGATATAGGTAGGTAGCAGGGGTGGCAGGCCGTCAGCCCCCGAGGCAGGAAACACGAAACACCGGCCGGTTGCCCCCGGACACGAGGCAAGCGGAAGTGATGAAGACGATGACTGTCCTGCGCCGTTTGCCCCGTTCAGTGTGAGGTGACCATAGAAAATGACATGCAGAACCAGACTCTTGTCTTTGTTGGCGGTGTGCCTTCTCTTGGCAGCGGTCCTTGGCATTGTTCGTTGGTACGCATTAGGGCGCATAGAGGGAATGCGCGAAGTGGAGTGCCGCCGCAGAATACTGCGGCTGGCGGAGGCTCTTGGGGCATACGCGAACGCGCACAATGGATACCTGCCGAAGTCATGGGGGGCTCTGTCGGCATCCTTCGGCAACCCCAACGTGCACTGGGAATTGGCCTGTCCGTATGAGCGGAATGAACGGGCCGTGAGCTATGAATTCGCGTGCGGAAAGCGGGTGACCGACTATGATCTGGAGCGCCTGAAGAATGGAGAAGACCTCTTGCTGTGGCACAAGAAAGGGGTTCACAGTTTCGACCACGCGAGAGGTTTCCTGGCAAGAGTGTCGGTTGCCATCTACCATGATGCAAGGACAGGGGCATGGACTTCGCCCGCGCCGGGCGATTGAGGGAGCTCGGTGCCTGGCACCGAGCGGAACTCGGTGCCGGGAAGCTCGGTGCCGGAAGCTCGGGGAAGCTCGGCGGAAGCTCGGGGAAGCTCGGTGCCGGAAGCTCGGTGCCTGGCACCGACCGGATTCACAACCGGCCTGTCGACAGCAGGTTATGGCGGCTGATCTGATTTGCGGCCCCGGTTGGGCGTCATTGCGCCCGGGAATGCCGGCGGATGAACTTGTCGAACAGCGCCTTGCAGTCGTCGTACTCTTCGAGCCGCAGCACGCAGGTGGCGGCGAAGTAAAGCGCCGCGCCGAACACGACGGTGACGACCAGCCGCACGGCGGTCACCCACTGGCCGGGTTCCTGCTCCGGCGCGCTCAACAACCACAGCGCCTGGCAGATCGCCGCCATGAACGCCGCAGCGCCCGCCATCCTGGCCAGCGCCCGGCCCAGCCCCCGCATCTCCTCGCTGCCGATGAACCGCCTCACCAGCCACCAAAGCAGCGCCAGCGTGCCGAACGACGCCACCGAGGTCGACAGCGCCAGGCCCAGAATCCCCCAGCCCAGCCGGATCGCAAGCAGGTAGTTGAGCGCCACGTTCAGGACCAGGGTGAGCAGCTCGACGGGGATGAACCATTTGTGCTTGTTGACGGCGTACAGCCCCCGGGCGAACAGCGCCCGAATGCCCATCGCCGGCAGCGCGAGCGAGTAGGCGATCAGGCAGTAACCGACCAGCCGCGCGTCGTGCGCCCCGAACCGCCCGTAGCGATAGACCACCCGCACCAGCGGCACCGCCAGCACCATCAGCCCGAACATCGAGGGCAGGACGAAATAGAGCGAACGCCGCAAGGCCGTGGCGAGGTGGAGTTGCAGCGCCCGGCGGTCCCCGGCCGCGCCCGCCTCGCACAGCCGGGGCAGGATCGCGGTGCCGACCGATACGCAGAACAGCGCCAGCGGCACGTCGTAGATCCGCGCGGCCAGCCGCAGCAGGCTCAGGCTCCCCTTCTCGAAGTACGAGGCGAAGATGAGATCGACGAACGGCGCCTGTGCCAGCAGCCCGGCGATCCACAGCAGTGCGAGCGGCGCCAGGGCGCCCCGCACCAGCGGATGCCCGAGCCCCAACGGCCTGCGCAGCCGGCCGCCGACGGTGAAGAACGCGACGGCCAGGAACGCCGCACTGATGACGGCGGCGGACAGCGCCCCGCCGCCCGCGCCTACCACGCCGCGCCTCGAGGCCAGCGCCACCACCACGCCCAGGAACACCACCCGCTGGATGAGCGATGCGGCGACCGGCGGGCCGAACCGGCGCCGGTCCTCGAACAACACCCGCGTCAGCCGGTCGATCCCCACGAACGGGAGGATGACGAAGATCAGGCGGGCGACCAGCACGCCGTTCGCGTCCACCCGGAACCCGTAAATGTGCAGGATGCGCGGGGCGAAGACCACGGCGAGCACGGCGACCGCGCTGAGGGCACAAACGGCGATCAGGAGCACGGTGCTCCCGAACCGCTCGACCAGCGGCTCGCCGCCCTCCTGCCGCGCCCGGGCGAGCACCGGCAGGACCACCGCGGCGATGGCGGTCAGCATCGAGAGCGTGACCGCGGCGTCGAAGAGCGCGGTCGCCCCGTAGAACGGGTCCAACGCTCCCGCGCCGAACCGGGCGTAGAGGTAGACGTCCTTGATCCAGTCCAGCAGGTAGTAAAGGACCGTGGTGGAGATGAGCAGTGCGGTGGGATGCGCCGTGCGGCCGTCGTTCATCCGGAGCTCCGCTGGCCCTGACGGGAACCAATGATAGCATCGGGCCGGGCGGTGTGCAATTGAGGGGCCGCGCAGCGCCTACCCCTCGCTGCCGGCGAACCCCAGATATTCGTCGAGCCAGTCGTCGGTCCGCAGTACGCCCTTGCGCTGGCGGAGTGCGAGGCGCTGGGCTCGGCGCTGCGCGGTGTTGAACACCCACCGGGTGAACGGAGAGGAGATTTCCCGCTCCGTGGCGCCGTACCTTCGCCGCAGCATGGCGGACAGGTGCGCGGCGTGACGGCGGACCAACTCGTCGTCCAGGCTGACCATCGCCTGGGCGCTGCCGGGGTCGCCCTGCCGCGCCGAGCGCCCGGAGAGCTGCCGGTCGATGCGGCCGGCCTCGTGGCGCTCGGTGGCCAGGACGTGTAGGCCGCCGTGCTCCACGACGCCGCGGCCGAGCCGGATGTCGGTCCCCCGCCCGGCCATGTTGGTCGCCACGGTGATCTTGCCCGCGCCGCCGGCCGCGGCGACGATCTGGGCCTCTTCGGCGTGCCGGACGGCGTTCAGCACCTGGTGTTCGAGCCCTTGCGCGGCGAGCATCTCGCTCAGCCGTTCGCTGGCGCCGACGCTGCGCGTGCCGACCAGGATGGGCCGGCCGCTCTGCTGCAGCCGGCGGATCTCCTCGACCACCGCCCGCCACTTCGCCGCGTCCGTCGCGTAGACGCGGTCGCGAAGCACGCGGCGGATGCACGGACGGTTCGTCGGAATTACCACCACCGGGCGGCCGTAGATTTGCCAGAACTCGGCCGTCGCCTCACGTGCGGTGCCGGTCATGCCGGAGAGCCTTCGGTAGAGCCGGAAAAAACGCTGGAAGCTGACGCGGGCGTAGGTGTCTTTGGGTGGATTGACATCGAGTTCTTCCTTGGCCTCGATGGCCTGGTGCAGGCCGTCGCGCCAGGTGCGGTCCGGCATCAGTCGGCCGGTGAACTCGTCGACAATGACGACCTTGCCGTCATCGACGGTGTACTGTTTGTCGGTCTGGAAGAAGCGGCGGGCGGTAAGCGCCTGGGTGACGAATTCCTCGCGGCGGCGCGAGCCGTGCCAGACGCCGCCGAGCGGTTCGGCCAGTTCGGCCAGCCGGCGCTTGCCCTGGGAGGTGAGGGTGACCTCGCGGTGGCGCTCGTCGATGCGGTAGTGCCGGCGCAGCTCGAGCTGTGCGGCCAGCGAGGCGGCGTGTTGGAAGGTCTCCACCTGCTCGGGGTTCGGCGCGTCGCCCGAGATGATGAGCGGGGTGACGGCCTCGTCGATGAGGATCGAATCGGCCTCGTCCGCGATGGCGCAGTAGAGCCCGCGCTGCACGAGCCGGTCGGTCCCCCGGCCGAGCCCCTCGATGATTTTTGCCAGGAGCGCAGAGGGCAGGTTGTGCAGCCGGCCCAACGCGAGCCGATCGCGCAGGAAGTCGGCGGTGACCTCCTTGTTGGTGCAGTAGGTGATGTCCGCGTGGTAAGCGGCGCGGCGCGCCGGCGGCGGCATCTCCTGCTCGACGTGGCCGACGGTCAGTCCGCAGAACCGATAGATCTTGCCCATCCACTCGGCGTCGCGGCGGGCGAGGTAGTCGTTGAAGGTGACCACGTGGCAGCCGAGCCCGCGCCACCCGGAGACGGTGGCGGGCAGGGTGGCGGCCAGGGTCTTGCCCTCGCCGGTCGCCATCTCGACGATGCTGCCGGCCTCGAGCGCAAAGGCGCCGGCGACCTGGACGGGGTAGGGCTGCTCGCCGAGCTGGCGGCGGGCGACCTCGCGGACCAGGGCGAAGGCGCGGTCGAGCTGGGCGGCGGTCTCGCGGCCGCGGCGGAAGACGTCCCGCAGGTCCGCCGCCGCCTGGCGCAGCGCCGCATCGCTCACGTCGCGGAATTCGCCCTCCAGCGCGACGACGCGTGCGGCGCGGCGCAGCGCGAGCGTCTGCCGGGGCAGCAGTCGCGTGGCCAGCCCGGTGCCGGCGTTCCACAGCGCGTCGAGCCCCTTGGGCAGGCCCTCGCTGCTGGTGGGGAGGGTGAGCATCCGCCAGGTTGTGCTGGGCACGATGCTCACGTCAGATCTGGAACCTCCGCTGGAAGAGCCTGAGGATGGCGGTGTACCACTGAACCGCAAGGGGCTTTCGCGGGAGCGCGGTCCGCACCACGACGACCTGTCCGCTGTGCAGCCCGCGGCTGCTGTCCGGCAGGACTCGTACCTCGAAGAACCGTTCGGTCGCCTTGGTGCCGCGCTCGTCGGCCGCCTCCGTCTGGATGGACCCGCCGGCCAGGTAGCCGAGGGCGGCGGACGGCAGGTTCTCGGTGCCCGCGTCCTGAATCTTGACGATGGTCCCCTTGTGCCGCAGGTCCGGACGACCTTTGACGCACAGTTCGACGCGGAGCACATCAACGGGCACGACGTCAAAGGGCACGGCCTCGAAAGCCGGCCGCCCGCCGAGGACAACCGTGGCCGAGCCCCGGTGGCCCAGCCGAGCCCAGTCGACCCGTTCGCCCAGGCGGACCCTGAGCAGCGCGGCGATCTTCTCGCGCGGCCCCCGGTCCAGGCGCTCGACGGCGAACGGGAGCTTGCGGCCGGGGAAGGCGGGGATGCTGAGTACGCCGGTCTCGCCCGCCCGGATCCCGGCGGCGCCGGGCAGCCGGAGGTCCAACGCCCGGAACGCCGCGTTCGCCTGTTTCTCGATCTGCCGGTGGAGGGAGCCGGCGCGGTCCTGGCCGACCAGGGCGCGGACCAGCAGGTCGTCGGTGCTGGCGATCATTCCGACCCGGTCGCCGGTCTTCAGGTACGAGCCGAGGACGCGTTCGATGTCCGGCGCGATCCATTCGCCGTCCACCCCGGCCTTGAGCTCCAAGGCGTCCAGGTCCACTTCGACCTCACGAATCTCCTCCTCGACCGCTTCGATCTTCTCGGCGATGGCCTGGGCCTCGGCCCGTTCGTCCAGGCTCTCCGCCAGGCGTTTCTCGGTGAGCCAGGCCCGGCGCTGCGCGATCAGCCCGTCGTGGCGCGCCTGCAAGGCGCGGTTCTCCGCCGCCAGCAGGACGTCGCCCGGCCTAACCCGGACGCCGGACCGGGCCACGACGCGCCGGACGAACCCGTCGGCCTGCACGTGTACCACGGCAAAGCGCACCGGCTCGACCACCCCGTCGATGCGGAAGCGGTCCGGCGCGGGGATGGCGCCGACCCCGGCGAACGCCAGCACAACGACGAGCAGGGTCGAGCCCACAGCCCGCGGCCGCACCCGCTCCAGCTCGCCGCTCGTGGCCAGATAGTGGACGAACTTGCCGAGCGGTACCAACACCCAGGAGAACACCGCGAGTGCGGCAAGCACCACACCGATGAGGAAAAACTTGTCCGCAACGAAGAGCAGGATGGCGACGCAGACCGTGACCCGGTAGGCGGTCGAGGCGATGGCGTAGAACGCCAGCCAAGGCCGTTCCCCGGGAGTGTGGGCGGTGCTGCGGGCGCGCTTCACCCCCCACGCGTAACGGCGGACCAGGTAGTAAATATAGCCCTTCGAGCGTTGGGCCAGGTTGGGGATTTCAAGCAGGTCGGACAGAATATAATAGCCGTCGTAGCGCAGCAGCGGGTTGCCGTTGAACAGAATGGTCGACACCCCGGCGATAAACATCATGTTGTAGGTCAGCGCGTTGAGCGGAGTGCCCTGGGCCGTGTTGGCCCAAATGACGGCGGCCGACGCGGCAACGGCAAGCTCGACCAGCATGCCGGCCATGCCGACGATGGCTCGGCGCCACTTCTGGCGAAACGCCCAGGCGCTGGATGCGTCCACGTAGGGAAGTGGGGTGAAGACCAGGAACATCACACCCATCACGTGCACTTCGCCGCCGGAGCCCGTCTTCCGGCCGAACTTCTTGCAGGCGAAGGCGTGGCCGAACTCGTGGCACACCTTGATGAGCACCAACGCGGCATAGAGGAGCGGCAGGTTCCCCACGTCCAGGACGCCCAGCGCTCGGTTGACCAGGTCGCCGCCGCGCCCGGCGATGGAGTAGAGCCCGGCGCCGATCAGCCCGACCCACAGCACCAGCCCGGGCAGGCTGAACACGCTGCCGAACACGGCCAGCCACCGGTCGAGAAAATGGTCGGGGTCCAGCAGCGGGATGCGGATGAACAGCAGGTTCATCAGGTAGCCCTGGACTTCGCGGGTGACCCGTTTGTGGTAGCGCCGGAACAGGCTTTCGGCGTCGGGCGGCAGGTCGGCGTGTAGCAGGTTCGAGGTATAGAGCTGGCCGAGCAGTTGGATAACTTCGCCCTGTGTGGGGGCGTCGTCCCCCAACTGGTCGTTACAGACCTGCCAGACCTCGGCGACGGTTCGGCGGCCATCGAGCAGGCCGACGAAATGGTAGCCGACCTCGTTCAACCGGAAGAACTGGTTGCTGGCGGGATCCTGGACGACGTGCCACATCTGGCCGCGGAACCGCTGCCGATAAATCTGCACGGTGGACCGCAGCCGCGGGTGGAGTTGAGCCACCCGGTACCACGACTCGCTGAATGTCGGCCGCTCAACGGGCATCGGCACTCGCCCCACAGGACTGCGTCGGACGGAGCGGAGGAGACGGGCAAGGCACGGGCGCCGGAGAACCGTTCGCGGCGCCGGCGGGCCGCCCCCCGCCGGACTTCGATTCTCTCACAGCCACAGTTTCATCCGGACCCAGTTGATCAGCCGGCGGGTCCAGATCCACGCGTAATGGCGCCGGTCGATCCGAATCTTCGCGATGCCTTCCATCCCCGGCCGCATCCAGTCGGGCCGCCGGTCCAGCCCGCCGGTCATCAACCGGGCCCGGGCCTTGAAAACGTTCCGCTGCTTGACCACCTCGGCCACCGGATAGATGCGCTCCAGCGCGAACTCGAGCCGCTCGTCCGGCCGGGACATGGTCGCCAGGCTGCCGGTCATCTCGAGCATCTGCTGCCCGGCCATCACCTCGGCGATCTGGTCTTCCGGCACCGCCAGGCTGGCGCGGAGATACTCGTCGGGCTCGATCTCGAAGAGCGCCCGGCCGGCCTTCACCTCGGCCCCCACCTGGTCGCAGCCTATGCCGCTCACTACCCTGCCGCTGACCGGGGCGAACAGGGTGACGCCGGTGCCCTGGTCCGCCGGCGGCTTGGGCTCGGGATCGGGTTGTGCGGCCATCCCGGCCGCATCCACAGCGACAAGTAGCCGCTGCCCGGCCTGCACATGGTCGCCCTCGGCGGCGCAGACCAGCCGGACCACGCCGCTGAACGGGGCGCGGACCACTTTCCTGTGGAGCAGCCAGATGGGTGCGATCTCGAACAGCGCCTCGCCGGTCTTGACGCGCTTGCCGATCAGGTGGTCGAGGTCGCCACTGATCACGCGACCGCTGATCGGCGCGACGATCCGCGCCTGGTCGATCCGGTAGTCGAGCAGTCGGATCTTCGCCGCCGCCTGGTCCGCCTCGGCCTCGGCGATCTGGACCTCCGCCCGCTTGTCCTCCTGCCGCGCCAGCGCCGCCTTCTTCATCGCCTCGGCCTGCTGCGCCCGGGCCATCGCCCGCTCCAGCTTGAGCTCCGGCGTCTTCAGCGCGGCCAGCACCGTGACGCCCGCGGCAACCTCGTCGCCCGGCTTCACATACACCGCCTCCAGCTCGCCCTCGAACGGCGCCGGCACCACCTGCCGCTGGATGGCCTCCAGCACAAAGGGCGCCTCCACTGTGTACTCGCCCTTCGCAAAGGTGAGGAACACCGCAGCCGCCAGCACAAGGATGGCAACGACCTTCTTCCAGGTGTGCTTGGGCCCGAGCACCGCGCCGATCCCCCTGCCGGTGGCCCGCGCCATTCGGGCGCCGAACCAGCGGTCGTGCTGGTAGAGGTTCAGCAGCCGCGCGGTGCACAGCTCGCAGGCCAGGCGGGCGGTCTCAATCTCGCCGGCGGCGAACGGCCGGTCCGCCCCGCGCTCCAGGGTCAGCACGGCCCGCACCTCGCCCTGGCTGCGAAGCGGGAGGCTGAGCACCGCGTTCGGGCCGTGTCGCTTCGCCAGGCCGTCGGCCGCCCGGTAGACGTACACCGCGTCCTTCGGCGCGGGGACCGCGACCTCGGCATCCTGGTCGAGACACTCCTCCATCGCCGCCTCGATGTCCTGCACCAGCTTCATCTTGCGGCTGAACTTCTCCGTGTGACTCATCGCACGGAGCTGAACGTACCGGCCCTTGAGGAACCCGAGCGTCACCCGGTCGCACCCCCACCGCGCCGCGGCCTCGTTGCAGAACGCCATAGCCGACGCCATGAAACGCTCGTGAGCATTGATCGCGGCCAGCACCTCCATCGCGGCCCGCAACCGGACCAGGTCGACCTGCCGGCCGCGCAGCGCCTGTCGCAACTCGTACTGCTTGAGGAACACCGGGGCCACTGCCAGCCGCTCCTGCAGTGCGGCCAACCCGGCCGGGTCGCGCGCCCGGACCAGAAATGCGGCGATCCCCGCGAACGGCCCGTCCGCGACGGGCAGCAGCACCAAGTGCTGGTCGGCGGGCTGACCATAGAGCGCGGTGGACGCGTGGTAGGGCACGACGGCGGCGCCGGCGGACGCGGCCGCCTGAGGCGCGTGCTGAACGGCGTGGCCCAGCCAGTCCGGCGGCTTGCCGGCCGGAGCCTGCGGGTACACGCAGAGCAGCTCGGCCTGGCCGTCGGGCCCGGGCCGCAGCATGGCGCCGGCCTGCACCCCCTCGGCCCGGCACAGGAAGGCAAGAAAGTGGATCAGGAACTGCTCCGGCGGGCCGTCGAAGTGCATCAGGTCGTCGACCGGGCTCGGCGCCGACGGCCTGACGGCAGGCGTCCCCTCGTCTGCCCCGTCCGTGCGGTTGATCATAGGTTCAGAACCGTTCCCAGGAGAACGCGTCAGGTTCCCTGCCGGCGACGCTTGGCCACGTCCAACTCGATCTCCCCGAACTGCTCTTCGTGACGCCGGATGGCCTGCCCCAGCGCCAGCGTCAGCCGCTTGGCCGAGTAGTAGTTCAGGATCACGCGCTCCTTGACATTGAACATGATCTGGACCGGTTCCCCTTGCTGCGCCGGCTGCACCAGGTTCAGGCCGAAGTCCAGGATCACCTCCTCGGCCGTGCCGTTGGTCCGAAAGGCATTGGCGTAGCAGGTCTGCATGTTCTGCTCGGTCACTCGGAGCTGGACCTGCCGCTGCCCGGTCTGCTCGCGCGCCTGATTCTCGATCTCCTGGCCCTCGGGTGTTCCGAGATCATCACGGTCCGACATGGCGTTCTCCCTATTGTTTGCGTTTGACCGGCGGTGGAAAACTGACGGTCACATGCTCGCCAGCGGGACGGCCCTTGGGGTTCGGCACCTCGACACGAACGGTAAGCGTGTCGCTCGCGGCGTCGGCAACTTTGGCGATGTAGATCACCTTGGGCGATCGGCCCTCGCCAACCGGAAACTCGTCGTGTGCTACACGGACACGGGCAGCCTGCCCGAGCGTGATCCGCCGGGCCCGGGCCAGCGGCACCGGCACGTTGAGCCATAGCGGGTCCACGTTGACCAGCCGGACCACGCGCTGCAACTTGTCCGCCGCCTCGCCGGGCATCAGGAAAACCTTTTCGACGCGGCCGGTGATCGGGCTGACCAGCCGCATGCGTTCGAGCTGCCGCTCCAACTCGCGCTTTCTCCGCTGGCTCTGGCCGAGCTCGAATTTTGCCAGCCGGAGCGACAGGTCGGCGATGACCACGTCCAGCTTCGCATGCTCGACGTCCCACTTGGTCACCGCACCGTCTTTCCCCAGCGATTCGAGCTTTTTGTAGTCCTCGCGCTTCTGAGCGGCCTGGGCCGCGGCCGCCTGCACCCGCGTGTCGTCACCGGCTTGGGCCGCCAACTGCTCGAGCTGAACGCGCTCCGCCGCATCGTCCAACTGGATCAGGATGTCGCCCTTCCTCACCGCCTGCCCGTCCTTGACGGACACCGCCGCGAGCGTCCCCGGCAGAGCGAACGACAGCGTGACGTCCTCGCTGGGGCGCGTGATCGCGCCGATACCCGCCTCCGCACACCACGCGGGTGCGGAGAGAACGAGCCCAAGCAGCAAGCCTATGCTA
>Ga0272441_10015897_pt1 | contig 10476 bp, 9 predicted proteins | sample SSMProp6N_FD_193582 | JGI IMG/M metagenome (GOLD analysis project Ga0272441, IMG submission 193582) | Marine sediment archaeal communities from Little Sippewissett salt marsh, Falmouth, MA, United States - SSM-Prop-6N | ecosystem: Environmental > Aquatic > Marine > Wetlands > Sediment ... | reverse complement strand
TGATATATATATATATACTGGAGCTGACTCTAACAATTCTGCATCCACCGTTACTTCCTTCTGTAATATAACCATTAGCATCCTCTCCTCCTCCTACAGACCAGTCATCCGGATCGTCAGCAGTCCATCCAGCAAAATCACCATTAGTAACTAATTCACCTGTTTCAGAAATACCTGCTATTTCCTTAACCTCATACGATCCTGTACCTTTTATCCAATTTCCTAATTTTCCCATATCTTTATATTGTTTGTCCTACTGGATAGTTACTAAAATCTTCAATCAATACTGGCTTTACAAAGCTGTTATGGTAGTCTTTGACTTGTTGTTCATTGAAGGCATAATTATATATCCTAAAGTCTTCTAACTCTAATAGTCTTGGATAATCTGATGTTGCACCTCTCACCCCAATTCCAAAATTGCTTAAATTCAATTGTTCATTAAAATCATCTTCATCAAAATTTGAATTACTATCAAATTCCGCAAGTACTGTGTCAATGTAAAAAGACGAAGTTTTACCAATATACGTTAAACAAAAACTAAACCCATTTTTTCTATTGGCATCTGTAATATATCCACTTGGATCGATACTTTCACCACCATCATATAATTGCGTCTGAGTAATACCATTTGAAAGGACTCTCATATAAAGTCTGGTAGAACCAATAGACATTATAGCGGCATATGATAAGCCTGAATTTTCCAGTTTACCTATCCTTCCACATATTGTAAAACCATAACCAATATTTAAGTCTGTAGCAATAGGCTCAGCTATGTGCTTATCGTTTAATATTAACCCTTTTTTAGAGCTATTAACATTTGTTAATGTAAAATCATATCCATTCCCACTTATATCAACCAAAGTATTACCGTTAGGTATCATGTTGTAGGCTGCTACTAAGCCTGTTATTTTTTTGACTGATAAAAATTCTATCCATACAATTTCGTTAGCACCCATAGCATCAAAACGTACAGTAAATCCAGTTCCGGATAAAAGAGTTTGTTCCGTAGTTACTATGGTGTCGGTTGTTTGATCTAAAGTTAATTTATTATATACACTGCCATCATAAAAACCTATCTCTAAACTTGCACCAGATGATACCTTGTATTTAAAAGTAATAGTATATTTTTGATTAGCTATCCCATTAACAAGAGTAGTATGATAATCCGTTCTTAAGTATGTATACATACCATTATTGTTATCTACATATTCACATTTAACATAATTACCATCCTGAGAAATAACATTAGTACCATACTCTCCCCAGCCATTACTGGCTATATCATTTTTCTTATTTAAGGAAAACCCATAATCATCATCAGGTACTAATTCTTCTCCATCCCATTCACGTATATCCCATTGATCAATATAAACAACTTCTCCAGCACCCATACCAGTACATTGAAAAATTATACTGGATACATTATTAGCAGTAAACACTATATACCCCCATTCATAAGAGGTGTTTGTAATAGACACTGATCCTAAATCACCTCCATAATAACATCTCATTAATACTGTCGAACCTGAATTAACTTTAGCTCTAAAAGAAACTTTATATTTTTTACCAATTATTAAGTCTGAATCTAAATCAAAAGTATCTCTAAAAGAGTTATTAGCTCCTGTCGCAGAATCAACATAGGATACTTTTAATGCATATCCATTTTCAGCATCTACATCTGCTACTCTTTCAGCAGTATTATTACCTTGAACAAGCCAACTTTCAATATCAGTAGCAAAACTACCTTTATCACTATCTAACATACTTGATGTATCAGCCTCCGGAATACCAATCCTTGAATCAACTAAATGACTTAAATCAGTTGGCTTGTATTCGTTTATGTTTAGGCGAGGTCTTAGTTCTGGTAGAGTTGGGTGAGCGTTGAGGAATTGTTTGTAGGCTTGTGCCATTTCTTTCTCACTCAGTGTATGATCATATAGATCAACTTTTGCAATATATCCTACATGTGAAGAAGATGATCTTCCTATAGTATCAAAAGATAAGTCATCTGTTGCAGTACCAGTATATCTAGTTCCGTTCAAATAAACTACTACATCTCCATTATATGTTGAAACTACCAAGCAATTCCAATCATTTCCATTAATAGGCTTGCTTGCTATCCACTTATCATGGTTTGTATCAGATTCAATAGTAATTGTATTACTCTCTATAACATATATCCAAGCTAAACTGCCAGCTCCGTCTTTAGATAATAAACCTTGAGTTATTGGATTTGTAACCTTAAACCACATAACAAGACCACCGTTGTCTTTACTTAAAACCTGATTACTAATTTGAATATAATTACCTCCACTTCCATAATAAGCCATACCCTTCTCTGTACGCTTAAATACACCATTAGTATTTGTTGCTGCAGCACCACTAATAGGATCTATATAGCTACCGTTTAATCCTTCGTTGAATGAAAATATCTTTGCCATTATAATCCGTATTTATGTTTGTTAGCACTATATTCTTGACTCACCTCAAGGTTACTTAATAATCCAGAATTGAACCGTATATCACTCATCAGACCATTAACATGATTAGGATGTATATTACCTATCTCAAGACTGTTAGTTGTAACTGCTGTATCTACACGCCATACTACAAAATTCCACATACCTGTCTTTATAGTAGTACCTGGTTTACCATTAACAAATAGATAATCTGAGTCTGTAGCCCTAAGTGTACCATTGACTATACTTATAGTATTACCTGCACCTAAATCCATTATTGATTGATTCTTATTATATGGTTTAATCCAGAATGATATAGTCATTACATCTACGTTTTCACTAGGCTGCAAAAGACTCGTAGAACCATTAAAACGCATAGCATATATTTCACCATCTTTGAATACAGTAACATATGTATTAGTCAAAGTATTACCCACCTTATCATATATAGAACCACTTTGAGAATCTACATGTATGAGCATTGTCCTATCTTGCAAATCAGCTAATTCACTTATTCTCAATATCTGAGCCACGATTGCCTCGGCTACGTAATCCACTGGTATAATAAAGCTGTCAAGGTCTTCCCCCACTTCGGGTAATACATAATGTGTGCCTGTGTAATTGGTTGAGGCGGCTATCTCTTTGGTTACTGTTAGCTTGTGGACTGATACGTTGTCTATGTCAAATTCTGGCACATCAAACCCCCTAATATAAAATATATTTGAATTAGGAGTACCGTTTATTAACACTGTATAAGTTCCATTGCCAGACATTTCATCTGACTCAATTGTGGGATTGTATCCTGCTTGAATCCTTACAGTACCTGCGATATAATTAGACATTGTAAATTTAACCAACCACGTCCCAGACTCCTGGGCCCAACCGATGGACTGTCTCGCATAGGTTTGTATCCCTCCAAGAAACGACAAAACACCTCCTGATATTTCACAGCCTTCATTCTGTAAAGTCCAATCATCCGTTGTAGTAAAATTCCCATTAGTCACAAGGTTATCTCCTAATACCTCTATTTCTTTGACTGAGAAATTATCAAGTTTAAAACTTGATCCACCTGTATTCCCATATATTCGAGGGTCTGTTGTTGTTTGTTGTGATCTTGCCACAAATTTATGAGAACCATTAGCAAACCCAGTATATCCAGACCAAGAAGAACCTACGGGAAATATACTTGCTCCAGAACCTTTTGTAAATGCCATAATTGCATTTCCGCTGGCATCAGATATATCAAAAGATACTAAATAATATTTTCCAGCAGTTATTGAAAAACTCTGTTTTATATATTGTATTGCTGTGTCATCATAAACAGCCTTACCATCAACAATAGCCCATGCCGCCTCCTTGTCCCAATCACTGTCAGCGTCAAAGCTACCATTAGTAACAAGTTCTTCACCCAACGGCAGCATATTAGTTATATCCTGCCCCTGTGTGACCTGTGTAGCACCGTCAATAGTAGCAGCATAATCGGCAAAGGCTGTTATAGGATATTCATAATGCCTACCATCAATGATAGGCATAAGATCTTTATGTCGTGCTCTTACACACGCATTCTCCGCTTCCTCTGCTGTCCATTCATAATTGAATATCCTAACATAATCTATGTAACCTGAATAACAGAAATTAATATCATTGATAACAAAATCTTCATCTGCTACCTCAGGTGTGCCACTGTCTTGATCAGAACCACCACTCAGTACACCATTAATATATATATTACAAGTACCATCACTTTGTCGTGTAACAATAACATGTGTCCACACATCAAGCTCTATAGATTCCTCTCCACTATCAACAAAGTCGCTGCCATTACTTGATACAAAAACATGTTTATTGCCTACACCACCAAGTAAACCTACTTGAAACTCACCATTATATAATATACGTGAAGAGTCGCCACAACCGTAACCATAACTATCTGGCTTTATCAACATCTCCACTGTTATATCTCCCGTAAGAGCCATATCACCAGAGAAAAACTCACCATAGCCAATAGTAGAAGGATTAGCTATATGATACGCAAACAAACCAGTACCTTGAGTAAAAGTTACATGTGCAGGTATACCATTGTTCCTACGTACATTCTGCTCATCTATGAATGGTTCATAAAATATACAGTTGTGTTGTTCTATAGTATGTTTACTTTCTTTCATAAAATATGAATATTACACAGCTTCAACTTTACTTGGGGGAGTCATTGGCGACCAGCGAACAACCCAAAGCATATCACAATCAACATTATTACCATTAAATATAGAGCGTATATATGTTGTGGTATTGTATTTCTGTAATACTGTGCCTTCAGTAAATACTCTTTGCCTGCTTGTCACTTCATCATAACGTACCTGTGAGCCATCAAGCTCAGTCAATGCATCACCGTCTTCATCACGCTCAAGCAATGAGCCAACAGGTATACCATCAAGATTACTTGCAGCACATAGATCAATAGTGTTCGTTCCATCATATAATTGCAGCTTGAATGCTTCAAAATCCGTTACCTCTGTTGCTTCTGTTATGTAACACCATATAGCCAATATCTTTACTGCCCCTGTTATAGTAAACATGTTATGTGTCTTATCGTCTTCATTTGATCCACAGGTATGTGTCATTGCTTTATATGCAGTCCTTCCTCCTGCCCATGCTATAGCACAATCAGGGGTATCACATGATAAGGTCTCAGGGAAAGACATATTCATTGCATCCCTGGTACCTAATTTTGCTATTCCTCTACTTAACCAAGTCATTTTACTACCTCCGTTTTATAGAATGTCCAATCGCCTGTACCGTCATGCTTACTATAATTGACCATTTTGCTTAATATAGCCTGTACCTGGGCCGATGAAAAATCTTCAGAAAACTCATCCTGTATGGTAGTTAGTAATTCATTTGCAGTCTCAACAGGAGTGTTATATACAGCTTCTTCAATTACTTCCCCTGTATCAGGATCTATGACAGCCGGTGTGATCAATACCTCGCCTCTCATATATTCCCTGGCACGTTCTTCAATACTGTCTATGGCTCTGTAAAGACGTATAACTACTGCTTTCTTGGGCTTGAAGGTCCTGTTAAACCTTTCCCTTATATAGTCAGTTAAACGTTCCGGAATAATCTTTTTGGTAAATCCTTCCAGTATGTCACCTCTCTCCTGGGCCGTCAATGCAGCAACTAGCTCACTGATGGTAGGCACTTCCGGAGTTGGTATCTCATCGTAATATGTAAATCCTAAACTTGCCATTTCTAGTATCCTTTCTTTATATATACGTCAAAGTCATTATCCTCATTACCATCATCACACTCAGCCACTATCTTAATCATAAGCTTGAGGCATATAGTGCTTGAATCAATAAATATGATGTCTTCTGCTGAAGCAGCTGCCCCATCACCTATACCATCTGCAACAATTTGATTTGTATCAAACCCATTTGCTCCTGTAAGTAAATCTACTGAAAGATCAACCCAGTCAGTATCATCTGTAGTATCAGCATCCTCATTATTCGTTCCGTATATTTTCAGGTAACATGAACTATGAGCATCATTGGCTGATATCTTATAGTGGATACTCAAGAACCTGTAGCTCTCCATTGGTATCTCAAAACGCTTAACTTCAGGTATCGAAGCCACATCATCATCATCCCAGTCATCGTCTGTACCATTTGCCAGGGCCGTATGTGCTATGTCACCACCAGCAGGATTACCTGCTCCACCTGCATCAACAGTAGCATCAGATCCATCAGTAACATTATATATTGTATACCCCTCTGCAACCGTCTCTGCAGTATAGGTCTCACCACTATCTTCAAAGTCTGCTGCTGCATCACCACCATCATGAGTACCTGCAAAGCTAAGGTCTTCCTCATCTATGAGATGTTCAACATCAGTATAATGAGCATAATTGGGATTTTGTACTGATACAAGCTGGTTGTCGATATCAACATCATAAGCTTTGTCAGGACCTATCAGTGTTACAAGGACAGTATCGCCGGCTTCAAAATCATCAATATCATCAAGTGTTATAACACCAGCGGCAACCTCAACATTGCTTAACTCAAGGTCTGTAACTGCTCCCGTGCTTGTTATCTTTTTAATGAATCCACCGGCTACATGTATATCCTCAAGGGTAAATGGTAATCCTGTTATGGTAATATTTTTCGTGGCAGATGTTACCGTGGCTACAAAATCACCATTAGCATTGCTATATGTGTTATTGCCACCACCAGCACCGGCACCACCAAAGCTTGTTATCTCATCACCATCAGAATCGATGAGCATAACCTGTCCTACCACACCAACAGCACAGTTACCCTCCATCTGGTCGAGAAGATATATTACATCTGTCTGCCTGTTTGTTTTCGTAAAATTCTGTAAAATAGACATATCTTAGTTTTTTATATGTATGTTAAATCAATAGAATGATAGCTCAACATCCTTGTTATCCTGTTATACAGAGCCGTCACCGTTGTCTCGTTGGATATCTCGTATGCTCCTTTTATAGCGTTAAGTAGCCCTCTTCCCATCTCTATATCTTTGAGATAAAGATCTGCTTCCGGTCCTTCGGCCATCTCTGCAAAGATGACATACATCTTGTCAAGAGCTATCTCAACATTCGCCCAGTTAAAGAACCTGAATTCCTGGCGATAAAGTCTTTCAAGCGTGATAGTATCATTGCCAACATAGTCAACTGTTATATAGAACTGCGTTGCACTGAGTACTGTCACTTCATAAAAACCGTCATACTGATCATCGGTGGATACTGTTATCTGTACATACATGCCTGTTGTCAGGCCATGTGCAGCGAGGGTCGTACATAATACAGTGTCAGCAACGAAGGCACCATAATCAGTAACAGACACATTGGCCGTGCTTCCTGTTATGAAAAGGTCGTATATAACATCGTAGTATCCGTCAACCCATGTTCCCTCTACCAGTGGATAGACAAAGCTATCATTGGTGAACGGATTGGCCAGTGCATTAAAATAAGTTGAGTTATTAACGAGTTGTTGTGTTCCGTCAGGGTGTGTTATCCTGAGATAACTAAGGTCTAATGTTGATGAGTCCAGTCCGGCTACACCATCCCATTTTGTTCCGTCACCGGTATCGATGCCTGTAATATCGGTAAATCTCAGCCCGGTGGCATAATCATCACAATTCATGCTCAATACCTGTGTAAACATATCTTTATGGTATTTTTGGTATTAAAAAAAAAGGATCATAGGAGAGGATGTAATATCCTCCCCTTTAATCCTAAATATTATTATATAGCCAGTCCTGAAGCTATGCCAAAATAAGCATCAAGTATCTCAACAAGAATATCAGGAGCCTCCGTATTTGAATAACCTGTTACAAGAGCTATAACAAGTTGCTTCGGATTATGACGTGGTCCATCAATACCTTCGCTTCTCCCATCAGGATTCCATGTGATATTGAGTTGGTCATAATTTTCTCCTGCATCAGCTACCTGTGATGTATATCCTCTGTGCATATAGTCTGCACGGTACCTGTCACCCCTGTTACCATGGACAAAATATTCAAGATCCTTGATCTGGTCTGGTAATCCAATACCATATACAGGTGCAGTTGAATATGTTACAGTTGTGTTCGTAAATCCGTCAAGACCTACATCAAACATAACTATTGAATAAGGCCTTTTACCAGGTATATGTGTTAATGCCTGTCCTGTCAGCTGTATGCCATAGTTGGCTATACTGGCAGCAGGTATTACTTCAAGGTCAGCAGTAGCAGCAGCATAGACTCCTGATGCTTCAGCTACAGGTCTGTCAATCTCAAATACGGTAGCAGATACCAGTGTTACAACCCTGTACACACTGTCAGTCAATGCTGTACCTGCACCGACTGTACCCATACGTACAAGATCACCTACAGCAAGGGCAACACCACCATAGTTTAGGTTTGTGCCAACAGTGATATACTTGCTACCATTTATAACAGTAGCATTATTGTCAAATCCATTACCGGCAACCACTGCAGCTGAATTAAGCAGCTCAGCCAGTATGAGCAGTTCAGGCTTGGTATTAAGTGAAGCTCTCAGGTTCTCAAGGATACCAAAAGCAACATCTGTTTGTGTGGCGGCAGCCGATGAACGATAGAAAACATCTATGATCTCATTCCTGCCAAAGCCGGTACGATCTTTTTCTTTGATATTAATATGTACCTTATATACATTATCATTTATCACATCCAGTGACAGGGCGCCGCTACCGACATACCCTATGTGTGTTACCTGTTGTGTTGCACCGTCTGAATCAGCGATACCAGTATAGGAAATAAGATCATCAACGTGGATGAAATCAGAAAACATAAGTTCTGTTCCTTTTCTTCCGACTATACGGATACCTCTCTGCTCAATATAAGGATCAGTGAGCACGCTAGCCGCACTCTGAACCTCGTTAAATTCATTTACTACAGCCAATTCCCCGTCTAGCAGTTGAGTATAGTCAAGGATTATATCTGCAGCTGTTGGTGTTGGTGTCTGGGCACCTACATCGAGACCGATTAATAGGTCCATTACATGCATTTGTTCCATTTTATTGTCTTTTTAATGGTTAAAAAATTAAAGTTTCAGTATCGCACCTCCAAGTGTGTCAACGGGTGTTTCCTGGGCAATAGCCTTTTTTAGTGACACCCTTGACATCTTGAGTGCTTCAGCAGCCTTAGTCATTGATGACCATTCTGCTATCACCTCCCCGTCTTTATGAGCCGTAACCGACTTACTCTGACTGGCAGGTTTTTTCTTCTCTTCAGTCTCATCCTTCTTTACTTCCGGTTCTTTCTCTTTTGTCTTTTTCAATGCTGACAGCTGCCTGCTGCGCATCCTACGTATTCTCTTTTTCATCTTCCTGTGGTTTAGTTAGTAAATACATATTGGCAGCCCTGACAGCAATCTCCTCATGCACACTATCATCTATCTCTATTGTTGTGCCACCATAAAGGTCTACCTCTGTTATCTTCTTAAGATACCTGGCTACATACTTGGTTATCGTTCCATCAGACGGTGGTATAAGCTCTATCCTGTTAACACCATCACCCTCATGCCAGTTAGACACCCTCCATATCTCTTTATATGTGGAGTCTGGCTTAACGAATGGATTCTTACGGTTAGCCTCAACCATGTTATGCTTCATCACCTTAACATCGACTTTGACAGTCTGTGTGTCACCATTACAATCGGTAACACTCATCTCTGCTCTCTCGGCTATGATATATTGCATATCCGATGGTGCCTTAACATATACCCCATCAATAGAAAAGTCTGTGAAGGCAGTGAATGTTGTCGTTTCCGTCATGGTCGTGATAAGTGGAGCAAGGATCTTTGTTATCCGTTCAGTGATCTCGAACTTCTCAAAGTTATTTATCAGGCTGTCATACTTCTCGGTAACATACTGCTGGTAGGCATAGTTAATATAGTCCTGTACCACGGTCTGCATGACAGGCTCATATATACCATGACGTTCCATCTCAAGATTAAACCTATGTTGTAATTCCTGTGTTGTCATTACCTGTTTTTAATTTCCTTATCCACTCCTGCATCTATGGCTGCCTCCTGTGGGTTAAACACCTGCTTAGCCAGGTTGACAGCTAGGGACACTATATCTTCATGCACTATCTCGTTAAGCTCACAATCAACACCCGATGCTATATCTTCAGGCTTGCGTACATATTCCAGAAGGAAGCCTGCTGTAGTCAATGGTGCTGTGTAGTTATCATAGATGACGATGAATGTTTTGTCATTATCCTCATACACCTTTGGCTTTAAGAGTATAGGCACATTAAGAGTATTGGTCAGATACTTACCGGACCGTGACTTATGTATCAGCTCACATTCCATCCATACATCACTACCGGTAGCCTTGAATGTTGTACGTGTACCTTTCATCTTGGCGCTGATAAAGCCTATATATTCCTCTGTAGGTGTGAACCTTCGCGTATTGCTGAAGGCCAGTCCTGCAGCAAGGTTGCCTGTCTCGTTATCTATCACGTTGGTAATATG
>Ga0272441_10015896_pt1 | contig 10476 bp, 7 predicted proteins | sample SSMProp6N_FD_193582 | JGI IMG/M metagenome (GOLD analysis project Ga0272441, IMG submission 193582) | Marine sediment archaeal communities from Little Sippewissett salt marsh, Falmouth, MA, United States - SSM-Prop-6N | ecosystem: Environmental > Aquatic > Marine > Wetlands > Sediment ... | reverse complement strand
GAGATCGTGAAATCCCGGCGGCGAGCAATGCGGATATTTCTCCGTGTGTTACTACGCATAGAAACATTTCACCACAAATCCGCTTACCTGTCAACTCTAAAAACACGAAATCGTGCAATCGTTTTCATTTTTTGTGGGGTATTGGATTCATAAATGATCGGGAAGACCTTTTTGTGCTGTTGAAGCCGAGGGGATAAGACAAAAGCGAATTAAAGCGCAGGTTCAGGGGACCCATGGGTTGAGGCAGGACGGCCTTTGGTAAAATGATGCCCCGGATTACGTTCCAAACAGCCACCGTGGTCATTTTAGTCCGCCGAAGGCCGGAATGGGTCTGGACCGGAGCGTTGAGCTTTGGTTTGCCCCTCGGCTTCCCTTCAGTAAATGGTGTAGTCCACACCTTATGAAAAAGAAGCAAATATCCAAAACCAACTGGCCAAGCGATTTCCGCGCAGTCGTCATCCCGGAGTTCCTCTATTCCCGGCGCAACCACAACCCTTCCCGGTACGTATCATCTCCCGTACAGGGAGGGGCGATGGGAATCCGGTCATTGTTGCGCGGAAAAGTCAGCGGGATTTTTATCTTGTTGCTGCTGGTATCGGCCTGCGGACCTCCCCGGGATGAAACGCTGGTGGACGTGGTGTTCCACGCCGAGGGACTGGATCGCCCCCCCCCGACCGCCCTGGTGGACAGCAACGACGTGGGGCGAAGCCTCAAGCCAACGGGGAATTTGTACACGGTTGTGTTTCAGGGCGATTATTCCGAGATTCTGCGCACCGCTGAATTGAACTCCCGGGTGAAAACCGGTACTCCCGGGGGAGATGATCCGGATTCGTCTCCGGTCAGCTGCAGCTCCTTTGTTTTCCGCGGGCGGAACGGGGCGCCCCGGGTGGGGCGGAATTTCGACAACCGGGACACCGATTTGGTAGCGGTCTTGTGCCGGCCCTCCGGGGGGTACGCTTCCATTGCGTTCTCTCCACTGCGTCACCTTGGGTTTCGTCCAGGGGACGATCTGGATGAAGCTCCCATGGGCCGGCGGTTGAGCCTGTTCATGTTACCTTTCCTGACATGTGAGGGGATCAATGAAAAAGGCGTGTACGCCGCCCTGAATTACGTGGGCGGTGTCGGCATCAGCCGTACTCCCCTGAAACCGGCGCGCTTCGTGACCCATTGGGTGCGGGAAGTCCTTGATCGAGCCGCGGACCTGGAAGAAGCGCTGGCGGTCGCCACCGGATTTCATGTATACGACAACGGCAAAAATCTTCTCAGCCACAGCCTGTTTCTCGCTGATGCCGGGGGTGGTTCCGCCGTGGTCGAGTACCGGGATGGTGATTGGCGGGTGGTTCGTTCATCCGCGCCCTGGCAGGTGTTGACCAACTTCCGCCAGTCCTCACTGCCCGCGGAGAAAGATCGTGCCCGGATTTGCCGTCGTTACCGGCGTGCGGCAGGATATTTATCGGGGGTGAATGGGCCCTTTGGCGCCAGGGACGCCCTTGAGCTGCTGTACCGCATCTCTCAACATGCCAACGGCCGGGCCACCCAGTGGTCATGGACGGTAAATCCACTGGAAAGAACAATCCTTCTACGCCTGCGGCGTGACCGGGGGAAACTCTACAGGCTGCGTTTTCCCTATTGAATTTCCACCTTGCTGTTGACTTCGAAGTAGCGGTAATCCTTGTACTGCTGCAGCAGGTGATAAAATTCCACCCGGCGCCGGCTGCGGTCTTCATACGGTTCCCTGACCTGCTTCACGACGCCGTATTTTTCCGGGACATTTCGGACCCGAACCCGGGTGCGGGAAAGCTTGTCGAACACATAGGCTTCGGCAAACTCGGTCTGAGAGGGGAAGCGAAGTCCCCCGTGGGATTCCAGGTACCAGTGGTTGGCCGTAAGTTCAAGGTTCGCCGACATTTCCCGGGCGGCCCGCATCATGGCGTCGCTGCCCCGGATCCCCCGGGGATGGACTTCGATGCGCAATACCGAGCCGTCTTCCATATCGATCCATACCCGTCCCTGGGTGATGCTTCCGGCTTCGGGATTTCGTGGTTGTACATTCACGACGGCACAGGCATGTCCTTTGACGCTGTCGGTTCCCTCCAGCTTGTAGTGGTACTTGTGGCGGTTTTCCACGGCCAGCAGGGTGACCGGCATGAACACCGAGTAACGGGATTTGATGCGGGTGTCCAACCCGGCGTTTTTGAGGTTCGCCTTTTTGCCGTCCCGGCGGACCAGGCGGCGCTGCTCCTCGATGGTGCCGGCGCCCACTACCTGGTAGTCGTATTGCAGCTTGCGATTGCTGCGTTGCCAGCGTTTGGTGAGACGGCTTTTCTCCATTGTCGTTTCGGTAACCAGTTCGGTGCAATAAAAGCGGAAGGCCGCTTTTTTCAGGCGGCGGCAGTAATCCGTGGTTTTTTCCAGGATTCCCGCCAATTGGGGCGACATGTTCCCCGAATCGTCAATCATGGCGGTTGTCTGGACCGGTTCGGGTTCGGGAATGTTCACGCGGATGTGGGCGTGGGCGGTCCGATCTCCGATTTCGTCCCAGGCTTCAATGTGCAGGGTGTAATCTCCGGGTTCGGGGAAGTTGAGAGTCATCCCGACATCAGCGCCATCTCCTGCGGGTTTGATGCTTCGGGCGAAGTCCAGGGATTTGCCGGAGCGGGACTCGGTGCTCACCTGCACGCGGATATTCCCGCTGAGCAGGCCATCGGCGCCGGTTTCACGCATGAATCCGGACAATGAGAATTTCAGGTGTCCCGATTCCCACTCGAGGGATTTGATCTGGAGAGGCTGGATCTCCACCGGCTCCAGACGCCGGGCGAAAACCACATCCAATCCCTTGCGGTTGACCCGGATATTCAGCTTCGGCCTGGATCCCGCCGCGGCACCGGGCCGAAAAGTCAACGCGTAGAAGATGTCTTCCCGTCCCGCCGTGTCGTGCAGAGCCCGATCCAGTTGGGTGGTATTGCGGATTCCCCCCCCGGTGTCACGGCTGATATCGCGAAAAGCCGATTCCCAGGATGAGAACGTGGGTGTCCAGCGCAATTGGTCGGTATCCAGAACTTCGCCCTTGGGGTCACTGAGAAAGAGGTGGAATGTTGCGTTGGCGCCGGTGAACAGGGAGCGCATATCATGCACGTGGACGGCCATGTCCGCGGCCTGGACCATTCTCTTGTCGCATTCGTCGATGAACTTTTTCAGCTGGGAAGCCGTGGCCTGGCTCATGGGAGCGCTGAACAGTCGGCTGTTTTCATGAACCAGGGGCAGGTGCTCATTCTGCAGGAATACCAGGACCCATTTCTCCGCCTCAATACTCCTCATCTCCGCGGCCAGGCGGGTCATCAGTTTCGGTTGGGCCCTGAGCCGGGCCAGGCGGTATTCTTCAAGTACTCCGCGGTAGCGCATCTTGAATTCCTGCAGCAACGCCCGTTCGGATGCGCGCATTTTCAATCCCACCAGGCTGTTGTGGAATTCATCGGTGCTTTGACCCAGCTCGCGAATCATGTTCGACTTATCGAGCTTTTTGTGTTCCAGGGCCTGATCCATGGCTGTGAAAAATCCCGCCAGTTTGTCCCGTTGGGTTTCGGGATCCCGGATCACCACTCCCGTCGAGCCGTCACTGATGACAATGCGGTCTCCGGGACGGAAGATATTGCTAAGGAAGTAGTTCCAGGCCTTGGGCCAGGTTTCGCTTTTTTCATTCCACCACAAGAGGAAGAGGAAAAGCCTTCCCTTCCGCGGCGCCGCATAGGCAACCCCGGGATCTTTCGGAGAGGATTCCGCAGCCGCCATGGCGCGATGAAGTTCCCGGCAACTGGTGATCGTTCTCTCCTTTCCGTCTTCCAATAGCAGGAAATCCTTCTCCGTCAGCCCGGAAACCGGCTTTTTCCCGTCGAAAACCCGGACCACCACTTCCCGGTTTGTCACCTGTACTTTCTCTACAACTTTTTCCTGTGCCGCTGAACTCAGGGGGAGAATCATCAGGAGCGCGGCCAGGATCCGGATGATCCCCGATCCCGGCTTTCCCGTAAAGCGTTCGGCGGACCCTCTGCTGTTCCGTCGTGTCTCAAGTATCATCGAACATCTCCTGTTTTTGAATGGGTGAAGTAACAGCAAATTAAATGCCAAGTCCCCGGTACTGAAGTTGACTCGGATTGGTGACACCACCGCCGCATCTTCCGGCGGCTAACGGATGCCTACGACTCAGGGCTCGGGGATTCTGCCCACCGGGGCCACGTAGAGGGTGAATTCCTCTCTTCCGTCAACCCCGAGGAGCTTGTCGGAACGCTCCTGGTGGTAGCCGTCCACTCCGCAGGTGCCCGCGCCGATTGACTCGGCGGCCAGGTAGAGGTTCTGACACAGGTGGCCGCTGTCCTGGGCGATGATCTTTGGGGATTGGAAACCGTAGCGCCACTCGGTGCGGTAGGGTATACAGGTCCAGAAAAAAACCACCGCTGATTGTTTGACGAACCGGTTGTCCCAGCAGGCATGGGATGCGGCGGCGCTCAGGTCCTCACCGGGTTTCAGGGGCAGCAGCTTGTGCTCCAGGGGCAGGTAGCGGTACAAACCCGCTTTGATGCCGGTTACCCGGTTGATGACCAGGTAGGTGACGAAAGGCTGGCGGGCGCCCCCGGAAGGCACGGTGCGCATGGTGTAGACGATTTTTCCCTCCCGCTTCAAGGTGCGGGCGACTCCCTGGGTGCTCCACAGGAGGAAGCTCAATTCCTCCAGGGAAAGGGGATCCTGGGTGAATTTGCGGCGGCTGCGGCGGCGTTTCATGGCTTCGATCAGGGGCATTTGTCCCAGGGTGATCTTTTCCAGGGGGACCAGGTCGATCAGGGGCGCGTCCCGGGGATACTCTTTCTGTACCGGCGGAATCGGTTTTTTCAGACGCTGGTCGGTCTTTTCGGTTTCCCAGATGGACCAGTATTCCTTCAGGAAGGACCGTAACAACGATGTCGGCATCTCGGAGACATCCTTGTATCGGGGTTTATCGTTGTTCCCGTCGGGAGTCGCGGGGATCCATGCCCCCAGGATCAGCAGAAGGGCGGTTATGATTGCGGTCTTTTTCATGCTCTCCTCCTCGTTTGGCTATATGGTTATACCGAAATAGAAAGAAAAAAGGTAGAAATCAACCGGGAGGGCGGCGGTCAGCGTTTTTTGACGATGGCCAGGGGGTTGCCCAGGGCCACGGTGTACGGCGGCAGCCGGCGATGGACCACGCTGCCGGCGCCGATAATGCAGCCGGTGCGGATCTTGACCCCGTCCACGACGGTTACGGAAGCGCCGATCCAGACGTCGTCCTCGACAATGATCCCCCCCTTGGACACCGAAGGCTGGTGCCAGATGGGGATATCCTTGCGGTCGAAACTGTGATTTCCTCCGGCCACCATGTAGGTCTGGCCCGCGGTGAACACGTACTTGCCGATGCTCAGTATGCTTTCCGACAGCAGGGTGTTGTTGGATCCGATGTTGGCGAAGTCGTCGATCTCGATGTCTCCGCCCTTGCAGCTGATGATGGTGTTGCGCCCGACCATGACGTGATCGCCGATACGGATGCCCCGGTTGTCGATACCTTTGGCGTCCAGCACGGTATTGTCGTCAAAGACCACGCCGTTGCCGATTTTGATCTTGCGGGGATGCCGGAGGGTCATGTTGCGGCCGAATACCACGCCCCGGCCCACCGCGGCGAAGAGGCGGCGGAAAAAGAACTTGCGCAGGGCGAATCCCAGGGCTCCGGGTATGGAGGTGAACAGGGTGGTAATGATTTCGTATTTGAGGAAGAACCAAAATCCGCCGGGACCCACGAAGAGGTCACGGTACTTGCGGGCCGCGCCCTTCTTGGGATCCATCAGGGTTTTCTGTTCCCCCGGGATGGGGCCGTTGTCGCTTGTCATGGATGAATTGTACCCTACATGCCGTTTGCCGGGCAAGTCGCGGGTTCAGGAAAGCCAGCCCGCCGCCCGGTATGCGCGGATGGTTTTCGCCATGCCTTCATCCAGGGAAGTGGGGAAGTCGACGTCCAGTTCCGTACGGATCCGCGACGTGTCCAGGGGCTTGCCGCGCCGGAAGAACGCCAGCCGCGGACGGCTCAAGGGGGCTTCCCTGCCGGCCAGGCCGAAAATGGTTTCCAGGATTACCGCCGGGGGCAGGACAAAGGCCATGGGTACGTGGATGAAACGATCCTTCCGTCCCAGAGCCCGGGCAATCGATGCCGCCAACCGGTTTACGGTGACGGCTTCCGCGGCGGCGTTGTAATCCCGGCCGGCTTTGCCCTTGAGATATACCGCCAGAGCGGCTTCCACCAGGTCATCCACGTATACCGGGGTCTGCAGAATCTCGCCCTTGCCGGCTACGAAGAATATCCCCGAATGGATGCGGTGGATAAGCTTGAAGGTACGCCGATCCCCGGGGCCGTATACCCAGCCGGGCCTGATCAAGCTGACTTCCGGAGGCGCCTGCCAGGCCAGGGCCGCTTCTTCTCCGGCCCGTTTGCTTTTTTCATAGGCATCCACGGGATGACCCGGGTCTCCCTCTCTGAGAAGTTTCCGACCCGAAGTCAGCCCGAAGATTCCGGCACTGCCGAAGTGGACGATCCTCTTGACGCCGTGCCGGCGCGCCTGCTGGAGCAATGTCGAAACCGCTTCCCCGTTTACGCGCATGAAATCGCGTTCGGAAATGCCGCGATGTCCCAGGGCGCCGGCAAGGTGAAATATCCCATCGAGTCCATTGGAAAAATCAGACAGGATGCCGGGGTCGCTGACGTCCCCCCGCATGATTTCCACCTGATCATCCAGGGGGGTATGATGGATCAGGGCCCTTACCCGGGCGCCATTGCGTACCAGAGCCCGGACCAGCCGGGCTCCGACGAACCCCGCCGCACCGGTCACGCCGATACGCAGAGATTTCCAGTTATCGTTCATTTCGGCTTCCATGGGATCTCAGAGTATAGGCCGGTTAGGGGGTGAATGCAACAGGGTTTAGGCTCTCTTGCGTCTATGCTACAATGAAACCAGTGGAGGTGCATTATGGGTCGGAAAGAACAGATCGATATCCTTAAGGGCGCTATCCTGCTGGAACATCGCGGGCGGGCTCTCTATGAATCCGTGGCGTCCAGCCAGGCCAAGGAACCGTTGCGCCAGATGTTTGAAATGCTTGCCCGGGAAGAGGAGAAGCATATTGAAATCCTTTCCCGGCAGTACGCGCGGCTGGCGAAAGGCGAGTCCTTCGCCCTGCCTGAACCCGAATCGGTACATGCGGAAGTGGTGGAGAAGACTTTGACCGACCGGGTCCTGAAGGAGATCACCGCCGCGGGTTACGAGGCAGCCGTAATTTCCGCGGCTCTGGACTTTGAGAAGAAGGCCGTGGAGTATTATTCACAACGGGCCGGGGTCACGAAGGATGAAAACGAGCGTCGGCTGTATCAATGGCTGGCGGATTGGGAGACCGACCATATGACCCTTTTCGCCGAAATGGACAATCGTTTGCGCGAAGAAATCTGGTACGACAATCAATTCTGGCCTCTGGACTGATCCGGGCCGTACAGGAGGCAAGTTATTTCACGCACGAGTTTCTTTGTATTCGTCATGGTTCTGTCTTTGTTTCCGATCGGGAACGTGTCTCTATCCGCTGAACAAGAGCAACCTGTCCCCGTCGTAATTATCGCCGTGGATACCCTGCGCGCGGACCGCCTGGGCTGTTATGGTTATCCCCGGCCCACGTCGCCGGAGCTGGATGCCCTGGCCGGCAAATCACTCTTGTTTTCCCGTTGCTTCACCCCGTCGCCCCTGACAACGCCGGCGTTTGCATCCCTGATGACTTCCATGGCTCCGCACCGGCATGGAGCCAAGCGCAACGGATTGCCCATTTTCCCCAAAGTCTCGACTCTGGCGGATGTAATGAAAGCCAAGGGATACCGGACCGGCGCCTTTATATCCAGCTGGCCTTTAAAGGCCAAGTTGTGCGGATTGAACCGGGGATTTGACACCTACGAGGAAGTATTCGACAAAAAGCGCTGGCTTGGGGTCATTAACCCCGAAGGTCGCGCGCCCACGGTAAACCAGCGGGTATTCGAATGGCTGGATCGCAACGAGGACGAGCCCTTTTTTCTGTGGGTACACTATTCGGAGCCCCACGCTCCGTATCTACACCACAAGAAATTTGATTTCGGATACAATCGCTGGCGAAAGGAGCTGTACCATCGGGGCAGCGATTTCGGTAAAATGCGCAATTACGACACCGAAGTGGGCTTCGTGGATCACCATATCGGACGCCTGATCGACCGCTTGCGCAAAGACGGCTTGTTTAGGCGCGCCCTGGTGGTGTTCATGTCCGACCACGGCGAAAGTTTCGGTGAGCATGGCGAGTTCGGCCATGGGCGCAAATTGTTCAATTCCACTCTGCACGTACCGTTGATGGTGAAACTCCCGGGGAATCACCGGGGAGGAACGGTTTTGCATCACCTGGTTTCTCTGGAAGACGTGGCGCCTACATTATTGAAATTGCTGGGATTTCCCCGTCCGGAATGGATGCTGGGCCGGGATCTTTTTGTCCCGGAGGATGATCGAACACTTTTTTCCGAGGCCTACAAGGGCGCGGCGTTGTTCAAACGGGGACGTTACTACCATCACAAGGTCGAGCCGATTCGTTACGCCTTGGTGAAGGGCGGGAAGAAATTGATACTCGCGCCCAGAAGTCATCGGTACCGCTTCTACGATTGGGCCGGTGATTCCCTGGAACGGCACGACCTTTATCTGCGACTCCGTACCCGCCTGGATGAGTGGAAAACATTGTTGACCGGCTATCGTAACAAGGTTGAGGAATACCTGCGTATCAGCCGGAAATTCGCCCGCAAGCCGGGCAGCATGACCAAGGAAGATATGGAAAAATTGAAAACCCTGGGATATTTTTAACGCACCGTCCCGGTGCCTTGGGAGGAAATATGCGAAGAATCATGGTTGCCCTGTGCGGCTTGCTGGTGTTGTGTGTAAACATAACCCCCCTTCCGGGGAAGGAAATGAAAAAGGAACTGGCCCCATGGCTTGTGCTGGGACCGCTTCCGGTGACCAAGGCGGAGATGAAAAGCCATGAAACCGATGAAGCCCTGGTGGAATTTCACCATCTGGATGCGGTGAACCTGTGCCCCCGGCTGGGGGACCGGGTGGATTGGGCCAATGCCGCGGATACCCGGTGGGGGGAATACCGGAAAGGAAACCTGGCCGTATCCGCTCCGGCATTTTTTTTCCTGGCTACCCGGGTGGATGCGGATCGCTGGCTCTCGGCCCGCCTGATCCTGGACCGGGTGGATTACGCGTTCAAGGTATACCTGGATGGCAAGGCCAGGAAAACCGCTAAAGTACATGCGGATTCCTGGGCGGTCGACCTGCATTTGAATCGGGGCAGCCACCAGATCATCGTCAAGGTTCTGGCCCGCCCCAACCGGGTCCCCCGCTTCCTTCCCTCACTGGAGTGGAACGAAACCTATGGGGCGGTTCCGGTGCGGGCATCCCTCGAGCCCGGGCACGACATGGAGATTCGTCATGTGCTCAACGCCGTTGAACTGGCGGGCATGGAAATCTCTCCCAATGGACGGTACGCGGCCTTGACCCTGAGGCACCTGGAAAGGGATGATGTGCGGCGGAGCTGGATCGAAATCCTTGAAACCGACTCGGGCCGTACGATCTGGACAAGTCGCGGAGCCGGCTCATTGTCCGGGTTGTCCTGGTTGCCCGATTCATCAGGAATCGCTTTTTCCCGCCGATTTAAAGATAAGTCGGATATTCTGGTGCATACCTTACGAGATCATTCCGTGCGAGCCCTTATCGAGGGTATCCCGCGGTTACAGGATATGTGGTGGTCCCCGGACAATCGTTTCCTGATCTATTCCTGCCTGGAAGCGGAACCTCCCAAATCACCCTGGCGCCACGTGAGGGAACTGGCGGACCGCGCCGCGAATCCGCCCCGCAACGTGGAAATGTACATTCATTTTTTTGCCGGATCCCTGACCCGGCGATTGACCCGCCCACATGAGCGCTTCCATTCCGCCCGCATAAGCCCGGACGGGAAACGCGTCCTCCTGGAGCGGAAGGTGCCCGATCCGTCCCACCGGCCCTATGAACGCTACGAGGCCGTACTGGCGGATCCTATCAGCCTGGAACGCAAAGCCCTGCTCGCGGACCCCTGGATCGGAGAGGCTTCCTGGGCTCCGGATTCCCGCCGTCTCCTGGTTATCGGCGGTGCTTCGGCATTCGGCGCAAAAGGCAATGTGCTGGACGATGGGGTTGTACCCAACGACTATGACAACCAGGCTTACATTTTCGACACGGTCTCCCGTTCCATTCAGCCCATATCAAGGAGCTTCCAGCCATCCATCCATAGTGGTTTCTGGCATCCCCGGGACCGGCGTATCTATTTCCATGTAACCGATTGGACCCGGGAATCTCTGGCTTCCTGGCGGGAAAATGGAAAGTTTGAAATCCT
>Ga0272441_10015895_pt1 | contig 10477 bp, 9 predicted proteins | sample SSMProp6N_FD_193582 | JGI IMG/M metagenome (GOLD analysis project Ga0272441, IMG submission 193582) | Marine sediment archaeal communities from Little Sippewissett salt marsh, Falmouth, MA, United States - SSM-Prop-6N | ecosystem: Environmental > Aquatic > Marine > Wetlands > Sediment ... | reverse complement strand
TTTCCTTTGTCTCAATATACTCTCCATACTCATCCAGCAGGGTAAGGCTTACGGTATAGGTTCCCGGATCAGTATAAACATGGGTGGTATCATCATCTGTCGAGCTGCCTCCATCACCGAAATCCCAGAGGATTTTATCAAATTCTCCCGGGGTAAAGTTGACGAATTGAATTTCTGTTCCCATTGGTCCGGTTCGGGGAGCGGCCGCAAATTCGACTGCTACCGGCGGGGAAGCGGTTATTTCAATATAGTCTTCTTTTGTCTCAGTATACATGCCATAGTCATCCAACAGGGTGAGGCTTACCGTATAGGTTCCGGTTTCGGTATAAACGTGAGTAGTATCCTCCTCATCAGAACCGTTCCCGTCCCCGAAATCCCAGAGGAATTTATCAAACTCTCCCGGAGTAAGATCGCTGAATTGAACTTCCGTTCCCATTGGACCGGTTTGAGGCGCTGCTGAAAATTCAACCCCGCTTTCTGAAAAAGGCAAAACTGTTACCACACCTGTGGCAATATCCGACTGGCTTCACGTCGCACACATTAACTTCACATAATAAGTTCCGGATTTATTGTAGGTATGGGAAGGATGTGTTTCGGTGGAACTGCCTTCATCGGTGAAAGGGTCGCCGAAATCCCAGAAAAATGAAGTGTCTGTGGAGGAGGACCGATTGAAAAATTGGACGGTGAGAGGCGCGACACCAATTTGGGGAGAAAAGCTGAACTTAGCCTTGGGAGGATAAACAAAAACAATATCTCCCTTAAGCTCACTAACCGAAGTAGATATAAAAATAATTAGGGTGGCAAACAGCAGAACAAAAAACTGTTTCGTATTCTTCATGACCCTATCTCCTTTGCTATTAAAAAATTTTCATACTTTTCGAATAATAATTTAACATAAAAAATGGAGTTGTCAAGAGAAAATTTCTTTAAATTAAAAAGGTTAGAGGATAAATTTTCTGTGTTACTTTAAATTTGATAATATTTTCATCAACTGCACAGTTTGGGGTAATTTGCCGAAATTATTTTTTCTGTCCATCCCCTCATATTTTTGGTTGATGAAAATTTGCTGAATGTTTTTAGCTTGAAACCGATGGCATTCACCTTGGAACAATTTATTCCCCCAAACCGCTTTAACCAGCCCTTAAAAATATGTATATTTAGGCAACGGCCCGTTTTTTCTTGACCATTGTTACGTTCTTCTATAAATTAAAACATTTATGGTGGTTACAAACCTATAAAATTTATTGTTAAATAAGAAACACATCAACCTGTTACCCAATGTAACGCCAAGAGGAATATTAAAATGCCGAATCTATTTTTATGTTATGCAAGCCGGGACAAAGACCTGGCAAATAAGTTAGTAATCGATCTGCGTAATGCCGGAATATCGGTCTGGTTAGACAAAGATGAGAGCCTTTTAGGCCATGATACTGTTGATGACGTTTATGACGGCATTAGAAACTCTCAATTCTTTGCTCTGTTGCTGACCCCGGAATTGATAAAATCTACATGGCTCAGTCAGGAATTGGATGCGGGCAAGGTGAAAACGATAGAAAAAGATGTCGCAACCATCATCCCGCTACTTTTGAAAAACAGCAATATTCCTGAAGCATTGAAGTCAAAAGAATACATAGATTTTCGAGACGATTACGAGAACGGCTTAAATCAGTTAATTCAGAGTTTTCCTGAAATCACATTTCCCAAGGACATAGTAGACGACAAGCTGAGATTGGAAGAAACATTACTGAAAAGAAAAGAGACAATAGAAGCTCTTTCCCGGCTTATGCTTACCCCCCAACAAGACGAGAATAACAAATATAAAGTGCCGGAGCACTATTCTGATGAAAACATAAAAAAATTAAAAAATAAGATAATCCATTCCCTAAATTTGCTGGATCATCTCATCAGCATTGAAGATTCCAAAGATGTTCTTCTGAAATATTACGGTGAAGCGCGAGAACTGTCTTCAATGATTTTAAATTACAAGAGAGAATCTTTATATTTTATCTATCTGCTGGCAAACAGCCCGTTAAATATTCATAATCTAATTATGCAGGGGATCGCGAATGTAAATGCAGGGCTGAGAAGCCGGAGCATCGAAAGTTTTCGCAAAGCGATTCGTCTTTTTTTTGAATTCCAGCCAAAATCTCACGATAATCCGGAAAATTTAGAAAGCTCATTAATTAAATTTGTCTATACGGTAACCCGGCATATACGAATAGAACTTACCTATGCGAAACCCTTTCGTGATTTGATAATCTTTAAAGACAAAAAGAAGATTATTGATCGGCTGGAAAAGACCATGGATTGCTTGGACGCTGCCTTGGAAAAAGAATCTATCTTCTCATTTAAAGAAGAAGCTTCCTGTTTTAATTATGGAAAGTTGCTGGCGACAATCGGGCTAACCAAACGGGCATTGACCTATCTGGCCAAGGCTAAACAATTAGGTTCCTTGGATTCTGAGTTTGAAGAAGCGGGCATAAATATAGCACTTCTTGAAGAACAAACCGAGAAGATGGCAACAACCATCAAAGATGAAGCAGCTCCAAAAGTACAGCTTAGTGTTATACAGTTTTCAAATTTCTTTTTTCAGTTTGGTTATCCGCCTCAAAATTTTGAAGACATGATTAAAAACAGCGCTCCTGATTTCTATAAAGAAATCATTGAAGATTATGACGTCTTCGAAAAATCGAAAGACTGATAACCATGATCAATTTTATTGACTACTGCTTTTCCTCCATGACATCAAGTCGCCGCCTCAACCCTTCCAGCTGCGCCCACATTTCAGTAGGCAATCGGTTCCCAAACTGATTAAAAAATTGCTCAATCTGATTTGCCTCCTCATGCCAGGATTCATGGTTTGTTTTAAATAATTTTCCCATGTTGCTTTGGGGCAAATCGAGACCTTCCAGGTCAATATCTTCGGGCTTGGGCACGTATCCAATAGGGGTCGAAACGGCATCGACTTCGTCACGGCATCGTGCTAAAATCCATTCCAAAACCCGCAAATTTTCGCCGAAACCAGGCCATAGATAATCGCCATTTTCATCAGTACGGAACCAATTGACGTGAAAAATCCGTGGTCGCATTTTTCTCCTCATTCGCACACCCATTCGCAACCAGTGTTCGAAATAATCTGCCATGTTGTAGCCGCAAAAAGGCAACATCGCCATAGGATCCCGCCGTACCTCTCCTATAGCGCCGTATTGAGCTGCTGTTCGTTCTGAAGCCATTATGGCGCCCATAAAAACTCCATGTGACCAGTTAAAAGCTTCGCACACTAACGGAGCCAGACGAGCACGTCGTCCGCCAAAAAGAATTGCGGAAATCTGAACCCCGTGATGATGTTCGCGACGGAATGAAGAACTGGGGTTTTGGGATATGGAAGACGTAAACCTGCTGTTTGGATGAGCGCCCACGATAATGGATCCGCTTTCGTCTTTCATCCCCGGACTCCAGGGCCGGCCTTGCCAATCCCAGGCAGGTTGCGGTGGCTCCCACCCGCAATCTTCCCACCAAATATCAGTGTTTTCACCAAGAAGAACATTGGTAAATATGGTATTTTTACGCATCGTGGCTATCGCATTGGGGTTGGTTTTCTTATTGGTTCCCGGTAAAACCCCGAAGAATCCCGATTCGGGATTAATCGCCCACAACCCTCCATCCGTGTCGATCCGCATCCAACCGATATCGTCACCGACTGTCCAGATTCGATATCCTTTATTTTGTAATCCCTTCGGCGGGACCAACATTGCCAGATTAGTTTTTCCACAGGCACTTGGAAAGGCACCGGCAAGATACTGAATGCGGCCGTTTGGCTCCTCAATGCCCATTACCAACATATGCTCAGCCATCCAGCCCTCATTACGGGCTTGGTGGCTGGCTATTCGTAGCGCAAGACACTTCTTCCCCAGCAAAACATTTCCCCCGTAACCGGAATTAACGCTTATAATTGCGTTATCTTCCGGGAAGTGCAAAATCAAACGATTCTTGGGATCAAGATTAGCCTTGCTGTGGAGACACTTGGTAAAAATTCCGTTAGTGTCTAATTCGTTTAATACCTCTTCGCCGACAATGGTCATGATGCACATGTTACGCACCACATAAATACTGTCGGTGATTTCTATCCCTATTTTGCTGAACGGAGAGCCAACCGGCCCCATTGAAAAGGGAATCACATACATCGTTTTTCCCTTCATACTGCCTGTCAAAATTTTATCGGCTTTGCGGTAGGCAGTCAAAGGAGACATCCAGTTGTTGTTTGGGCCGGCGTCTTCTTTTAATGTGGTGCAAATGAAGGTTGTGTCTTCGGTTCGAGCAACATCCTTCGGATCGGTGCGGTGATAAACACATCCCGGCCATTTCTTCTGGTCAAGCTTGACAAGTTCGCCGGTAGAAAAGGCCTCTTCTTCCAGTCGTTTTTTTTCTTCGTCACTGTTTTCAACCCATACTATCTCTTTCGGTTGACATTTTTTCGCTACTTCCTTTACCCACTCTAATACGCCTTTATGTACTATTTTCATTTTTCACCTCTTTTTATGGCTAAAAAATAAAATAAAATTCGAGACGTAACGTAATTTTTAATAGTAATAGAATGTGGAATTTTCGTTAATAAAATGTAAATTTATTCTGTTGTTTGAAAACAATGAAAATAAAACTCATAAATAGATTCAATAGTTTTATTTTTTTCTGTTAAAATCATAGGGAGCAAAAGATAGGGACACCGATTCCGCTTACTTAATTAATTTAAGCGAAGGAGAATCTTTCTTTGGTTTTTCTTCCTGGGGAGCGTCTTCCAAGACAGGAAAGTTTACCACCGCTTTTTTAGCCACCATCGCCCTTATCGACTTCCAAGGAAAATAACAAGCGAATTTTGTGCCTCCAAAACGGAAGGGTGCGGAAATTCCTTTTTTATCAGACTTAAGATTTGGTGATGAATTATTGCCTACAATAAAATTTGTCATTCTTCCATAAAGATACGGGGGGATGTTGACCCCGTCGACAGTCGTGTCAATGATAAGGTTGACATCGCCTTCTTTATACAAAATATTAAATATCGACAGTTTAAGCATGTCAATTTTACCTCTGATTATTATTATACCAAAAAAGAGACTGATTTCTAATAAACTATTAACCGTATGTATATATATTATATATATTTACACTTTGGCTGGCAAAGGGTTGCCAAAATTTATTCTCTATGATATACGGACATCTTTAAAAATGCCAATCGAAAGCTTGATAAACTCATAAAAAGCCGGTTTTTTTTCCATTTTTGCAAAAGTCTTTGTTTAAATTGATGGACAATAGGAAAACAACTCATTACATTTCGCTTGTTTTTAGCGACAATATCACATTGTAAGGGAACAAAATTATGCCAGTTGCAAAAAAAATTACTGATTTTATGGAAAAATCTTCCTGGATCAGACGTATGTTTGAAGAAGGGCGTCAGTTAAAAGCTGAATATGGGGAAAAAAATGTCTTCGACTTTAGCCTCGGCAACCCTTTCCTCGACCCCCCTTCTGAATTCAGTGAAGCTCTTATTGAGGTTGCTCAAGATAACACTCCCAGAAGTCATGTTTACATGCCTAATCCCGGCTTTCCGGAAACTCGGCAGGCTATCGCCCAATACGTCTCGCATGAACAGGGCATCCATGTTCCTCCCGATACTGTGATGATGACCTGCGGAGCCGCAGGCGCTCTCAACGTCATTTTCAAAACACTGATCAACCCCGGGGAAGAAGTAATCCTTTTAACTCCTTATTTTGCCGAATATTATTTCTATGTGGATAACAGTGGAGGAACTCCCATTCTCGTTCCGACTGCTGATGACTTCTCCATAAACATACAAGCGATTGAACAGTCATTGAATCCTAAAACCAGAGCAATTCTTATCAACTCTCCCAACAATCCAACCGGAAAAGTTTATTCTGAATCAAACCTGAAAGAGCTGGCATTGCTTCTATCGCAAAAAAGCCAAGAATACGGAAAGCCCATCTATCTCATATCAGACGAACCATATAAAAAGATAATTTATGATGGAGTAACAGTTCCCGCCATTCTCCCCCTCTATCAAAACAGTCTTATTGCCACCTCTTATTCGAAATCACTTTCCCTGGCGGGAGAACGAATCGGTTACATCGCCGCTAATCCTGAGATTGAAGAAATAAATGAAATTATGGGTGGTTTTATCCTTTGCATTCGAATCTTAGGATTTGTCAATGCTCCTGCTTTGATGCAGAGAGTTATTATGAAAATGGCCGGCTTAGCCTGTGGAGCGGACGAGTATAAAAGAAAAAGAGATCTTCTCTGCGAAGGCTTAGCCGAATTTGGGTATCAATTCCATAAGCCGGAAGGGGCATTCTATCTTTTCCCCCGAACTTTTATTGAAGATGACATCGCCTTTGTAAAAGAGCTTCAGAAAGAAAATATTTTAACGGTGCCGGGCTCCGGTTTCGGCACTCCGGGATATTTTCGAATTTCCTACTGTGTTGCGGATGAGACCATAAGACGGTCTATGAAGGGCTTCAAAAAGATAGCCGAAAAATACTTATAACTTTTCAGAAAATCAATTATTTGGATTCGATTTCCTCTTTTCTGGCAATAAATAACAGTGCTATACCAAGGGACAGTTTTTTTATTGTTATATCCCGGAAGCCAGCTTTTTTTAGCATGCTGATAAAAGTAGTATTATCCGGAAACTGATTAACTGAGTTGGCAAAGTAGCTATAAGCATAACCGGACCGAGAAAGCGTATTCCCTACCTTGGGTAGAATTTTGTTAAAATAAAATTGATAGAGACTGGCTAAGAATGGTGTCTGGGGGAACCCAAACTCCATAATGATCAGCTGACCTCCCGGTTTGAGGACTGAATAAAATTCACTCAAAGTTATCCCCCGCTCGATGATGTTTCTGATTCCAAAAGCAATCGTTACGACGTCAAACTGAGATTTTCTGAAGGGAAGTCTGCGGGCATCTCCAATAAACAGATCTATTTGGTCGGCTAAGCCTCTTTTCTTGATCTTTTCACGGCCGATTTTGAGCATGTTTGGTGAAAAGTCACCACCGATAACCTTTTTTACATTTGGTTTCCGCCTGACAATCTCGAGGGCAATCTCTGCGGTACCAGTCGCCATGTCAAGCACCAGACCATGCGTATTATTCTGTATGTTCTTGACCATTTTCTTTCTCCACCACGCATCGATCATTAAGGAAAGGAAACGGTTTTGAAAATCATAACCGCTGGCGATATTATCAAACATTTCTTTGATATCTGGATTCTTCATTGCCCCATAGATATAAAACTAATTTTTTGACACGTAGATTTTTATCTTTGCTAATAATCTAAAAGTATCAGAATTTCTCTACTATGATAAATCTTTTATTATGAGTCAACAGATTAATATGAAAATTTCTAAGTCTTGACCAGCTTTGTTTTACATGATAATAAAATATACTGTAAAAGATTGACCAACGTGAAATATAGAAGCCCGGTTTTCTTTTACATTAAAACCTCTTCTTAATAGATCTCCGTGTTTTAGAAAAAAATTAAAGAACTTTTTTATAAGTAGGGCAAACATAATGGGAAATTTCTTGTTTGATATCGGTATAATCGGTGCGGGAAGCTGGGGCACTGCTATAGCCTCTCTGCTTAGCCATAACAAACATAGAATTACCCTCTGGGCATATGAAAACGAAGTCTGCAAGCATATAGCAAACCACCGGGAAAATCATATCTATTTACCGGGCATACCCATTCCTGATCTGGTGATGCCGACCCAGTCCTTCCGCGAAGCATGCACAAACAAAGATTTTCTTATTTCAGCAGTCCCCTCCCATCTGACAAGGCCTATTATGAGCAAATGCGCGCCTTGTCTGGATGATAGAACAATTATTGTAAGTCTTTCAAAAGGCATTGAAAATGAAACATTAAAGCTTATGTCGGGTGTTTTTGAAGATATTCTTCCAAAGAATTTTTATTCTCAGATCGCATTCCTTTCCGGGCCAAGCTTTGCTACAGAAGTAGCACAACATTTACCGACGGCAGTTGTTGTCGCATCAGTAAATCAGGGCATTGCCGAGAAAGTCCAGCAAGTTTTTGCCACTTCTTTTTTTAGGGTGTATACCAGCAATGACATAATAGGGGTTGAATTAGGCGGAGCATTGAAAAATGTCATTGCCATCGCAGCTGGTTGCGCTGATGGCTTAGGATTCGGACATAACACCAGAGCCGCACTTATTACTCGCGGTCTTGCTGAAATCCTGCGATTAGGCATTAAGGCAGAAGCAAACCCTCTGACATTTTCCGGGCTATCGGGGCTGGGGGATCTGGTTCTCACGTGTACCGGAGCATTGAGCCGAAATCGATCGGTAGGCATCAAGTTAGGGGAAGGAATGACCTTAGAGAAAATTGTTGCAAGTTCAAAAATGGTCGCCGAAGGAATAAAAACCACAAAGTCCGCCTTCCAGCTTGCCCAACACCTGAAGGTTGACATGCCTATTGTTGAGCAAGTTTATAAAATTATTTATCATAATAAGGACCCTCGCCAAGCGGTAACTGATCTTATGGGAAGAAGTCTTCGTTATGAATTAGATGCGGATTTGCACAACGGTAATGCATCGATTTTGAAATAGCCGCTCCCCAAAAACACAATATTTCGATGTCACTGAAGATTTCATCTTATGATCAGAAAAACCCGAAAACCTGCGCGCCTTTGAATTGTCCGGCTTTTATGAAAAGATTTATTTCGGATGGAAAGATAATAACATAATGTTGCAGAAAATTAAGAATCGCAGGAGCATTCGAAAGTTTACCCCCGAGCCGATTGATGATGCAGTCCTCAATCTCATCATCGAGATGGGTATGTGGGCACCTTCAGGGTTGAACAATCAGCCCTGGAAATTTGCGGTTGTAAAAAATAGTGACTGTTTGGAAAGGCTTTCTCGGCAGACGGTTTATTCCCCGGTGATTAAAAAGGCTCCGGTTTGTATTGCGGTGTTCCTGGATACTGCTGAAAGTTACCATCGTGAGAAGGATATACAGGCTATCGGAGCTTGCCTTCAGAATATGCTTCTTGCCATACATCATCTGGGATTGGGGGGAGTCTGGTTGGGTGAAATTCTGAAAAATCGGAAGGAAGTGGAAAAGATTCTTGATGCTCCGGGGAATTTAGAGTTAATGGCGGTTGTTGCGCTTGGGCATCCCGCTGAAAAAAAGGGTGCCGGCAGTCGAAAATCGATAGATCAGGTTGTAATCGCCCGGAAATAGCTTGAGAGCCAATTTGATAGTCTTAATAATTCAGATCCGCTAAGATAAAGGAATAAAAAGATGAAATATGTTGTTCAAAATCTCCCCGAAGAAGCCGATAAAATTTTTCAGTACCGACCAAAAGAAAATTTTTTTGTTGACCGGGAAACATACTGTTACTTTCGTGATGACATCCTGCTCAAAGAGTTGAAAAACTATATCAAAGAAAAGAAACCGGATTTCTGGAAACGTCTTGAAGCGTTAAGCGAATTCAAACAGTTCGATCCTGATACGAAAAAGCTTCTTACCACATCTTATTTTGAGTATAACAAAACTCGGGAGCGGTTTTACCTCTACAAAGGTGAATTTTATTCATACGGGCTTATGGAGTTTGGAGAACAAGAAATTACCATAAATCTTATAAAATACGATAATGATGAGGTAGTATGGTTTCTTAATCATCTGAACAAAATTCAGTCCCAGGAAGACAAGAAATAAAATAAATTATTTATTTTTTCCTGATTGGGATTATATTATTCTTTTTTCGGCGTAAAATTTTTTATCTCTTGACTCCCTTTTTGTCCGTTTGTTCTTCATCATCAGTAGATTGGAGGTTGATCGGCTCCGCTGCTTTATTTGTTGCGCCCTGAGGTTTCCAAGAAGCAAGTTTCTTTTCGCGCAGCAAAAATTTTACCCATCTCAACTAACCTTTTAAATAATTTAAAATTTAAACAGTTTTTCGGAACGCTGAACTGAACCTGATGCCCATCTTTTGCTTAACCACACATACCAACCTAATGTAAAAACCCTTTAAGCCGGTTCCTTATTTTATATTGACCATGCTTTCTATAAAATAGCAGAAAAGCAGGATAAAAAAGAAATAGAGCGCGACCATTTTATATATAGCCGGCCAGTTTATTACGGTAGAATTTTGCTCTTCATCTATCAAAAATAATCCTTCTTTAACAAATTTCTGAGCCGAAAAGATGACTGCGGTGGTAACGACCACAAAAAATCCGGACATATTCCACCACAGCCAGGAAACCGGCGTAAAGAGCCACAAACAGATGTTGGCGCTGATCCCCGCGATAATCCCGATTTTCACTGCCTTGGCGGTTACCCCTTTTGCGAGCATTCCCAAAACGAAGGCCGCCAGAATCGGACCATACAACAAGCTTCCCACCGCATTGATAAGCACAATAGTAGTTTGACGGGTAGTTTCACCAAAAT
>Ga0272441_10015894_pt1 | contig 10477 bp, 7 predicted proteins | sample SSMProp6N_FD_193582 | JGI IMG/M metagenome (GOLD analysis project Ga0272441, IMG submission 193582) | Marine sediment archaeal communities from Little Sippewissett salt marsh, Falmouth, MA, United States - SSM-Prop-6N | ecosystem: Environmental > Aquatic > Marine > Wetlands > Sediment ... | reverse complement strand
TCTCCGTATCTGAGGGCCTGACATGGGAAACCACTTGAGAAAAGGGAATAATTTCAATAGTCCCTGCATACTCCAATCCTTTACTGTTTTATCGGCTGCCGGAAAAGAATAACAAAGATTGCCTCTTGTTTCCAGTCTGCCGGTAATGCAGGAACTTACTTCCCATATTTTCTTTTGTATTTTATACTCTCGGTCAGAGGAAATTGAATGGCAGTGACAGTGAACGGAACAGGATGCTCTCTTATTGATTATCTTTATACTGATATTGATTTCAAGGGCACCACATTTTCCCAATATCAATCCCAACGACCCGGTGACGGCGGGCTTTCTCCCGGCAGACTTGTTTTTGCTGATGAATTTGAAAAGTTTGCAGGGATTGATTTTCAGAAGGCTGCAGAAAATATTGCCGGCGGCCGTCCTCCTGACTTCACAAACCTCGGAGGCCCGGCTATCGTTGCTCTTATTAATGCGGCGCAGCTTCTTGAAAAGAAAGACATTGCTGTCCGGTTTTTTGGCGGATTAGGAAATGATGAATCAGGGAAGCGTATTCTCGATATTGTAAAAAGAACCCCGGTTAATATTGATCATTACATTTCCACATCCGGGGCATCCCCTTCTACAATAGTATTCTCCGACCCGAATTATGACAACGGTAACGGGGAGCGGTCATTTATCAATAACATCGGTCCTGCATGGAATTACGGTCCGGAAAACCTGGACAAAGAGTTTTTTGCTGCTGATATTGTTTTATTCGGTGCGACAGGGCTTGTACCCCGTCTGCATGACAGTCTGACAGACCTTCTTTCCAGAGCAAAAGAAAACGAATGCATCACACTCGTTACTACAGCCTTTGATTTCCGGAATGAAAAAAAATCCCCGGACACACGATGGCCTTTAGGGGAAAGCGATAAATCCTATGAAATGACCGACCTCCTTATTACTGATTTGGAAGAAGCTCTGCGCCTAAGCGGCACTGAATCTGCTGAAGATGCGCTTTCCTTTTTCCGGGACAAAGGAGCAGGTGCCTGCATTGTTACCGGCGGATCAAATGATATCGCTCTCTACTCGGAAGGAAAACTTTTTACAAAGACCGATATTCTGTACCTGCCTGTTTCCGAAAGAATCGGAAAAGAATTAAAGGCAGGACGATTCAGGAAGGGGGACACAACAGGATGCGGCGATAATTTCGCGGGAGGAGTTCTGGCTTCAACGGCGGAACAACTATTACTTTCTGCAGGCAGGAATAATCATGATTTAATCGAAGCGGTTTCCTGGGGAGTTGTTTCCGGAGGATTTGCTCTTTCCCATATCGGCGGGACCTATATTGAATCCGCAGAAGCAGAGAAACGTTCAATTCTGGAAGAGTATTACAAAGAATACAGACAGCAGATCTCTGAAGTGATAAAATAAAATATTAGCAGGAGTTGCTCATGACAAGAAAAAAGCTTATACAGTTCGGTGCCGGCAACATCGGAAGAAGTTTTATCGCCCAGGTTTTTTCTCAAGCCGGATTTGAAGTTGTTTTTATTGATATAAATGAAAAAATCATCAATGAACTGAACAATAAAGGGGCATACCGGGTAATCATCAAAAAGAACCGGGAACCGGATGAGGAAATAACAGTAGCCAATGTCCGGGCAGTAAATTCACGGGACAAACAGAGGGTTATTGAAGAGATAGCAGAAACTGAGCTCATTGCTACTTCTGTAGGCCAGGGCGCTCTGAAAGCAGTTATACCCCTTATTGCCGAGGGAATTTATACAAAATACAAGGGCTATCCCCAAAATCCGGTTGACATTATTATTGCTGAAAATATCCGCGACGGATCCAGCTTTTTTCAAGAACTCCTCTCAGCTGAACTTCCTGAAGATTTTCCGTTACCCGAATATATCGGACTGGTGGAAACAAGTATCGGAAAAATGGTACCGATTATGAAGGACCAGGACAAAGAAAAAGACCCTGTCTGGGTTTTTGCCGAACCTTACAACACATTGATTCTTGACGGAAAAGGTTTCAGGAATCCTGTTCCTCCTGTTCCCTCCCTAAAAGCAGTTGAAAATATCAAGGCCTATGTAGACAGGAAACTGTTTATCCATAATCTCGGTCATGCTTCTGCCGCCTATTTCGGTTTTCAGAATGATCCGTCACAGATTTACATTTATCAGGTTCTGGAAAACAGTGAAGTTATGAAAAAAACAAGAAATGCCATGGAGGAGGCGGCCGCAGCCCTGTTAAAAGAGTATCCTGAGGATTTCACTGAAAAAGACTTAGAAGATCACATAGAGGACCTTTTAACCAGATTTAAAAACCGCTCCCTCGGGGACACTGTCTTCCGGGTCGGCAGGGACCTTTACAGAAAACTCTCAAAAAATGACCGCCTTGTCGGAGCCATGCTTCTTGCCTGCAGGCATAATCTTCCTTTTCCTGATATTGCCCGGGCCCTGAAAGCCTCTTTTGCTTTTAAAGCTGCTGATGAAAACGGGAAATTATTTCCAAAGGACAGCAGTTTTATCAATGACGAACTGCCCAAAGGGACTGAACATATTTTACAAAAGGTGTGCGGTTTATCACCAAAAGATCCTTTAGAAAATAAGGTCTTCAGGGGAATTCTCAAAACAGGTTAATTTTCCCTCCTCCTTGCAAAAAAGAGGCCCATTGAATCCATGACCCGTTTAAAAAACCCGCCTTCCTCGATTGTCTCCGAAGCTGAAAGGGTAAAAGATTCATAGAGACTGCTTCCGATAAATATCTGAAGCTCGCCTATTTTTTCCCCTTTATACACCGGCGCTTCGATAAAAGGCTGAATAGAAATATTTGTGTGTAAATCTTCCTGATAATTTCTCGGAAGGGTAATTATAACTTTTTTCATGGGATTAATTGATAAAAGATCTTTCTCACCTTTCCAGATTTTCGGTTCCGGATATTCTAAGTCATCAGGCTCCAGCGTTATAAAATTGGAAAAACCGAAATCAAGCAGTTTCCGGCCTTCTTCGCTTCGAAGGCTGCTCCCCTGTGCCGAGCTTTCGGCCTGAATACCCAGGAGAACTCCAATAAGTCTGGTTCCGCTCCGGACTGCTGTTACCGCGAGATTGTAGCCTGATTCATCAATATACCCGGTTTTTAAACCGTCCGCTCCGGGGTAGCTCCCTATAAGTGTATTACGATTATGCTGGGTAATAGGCGGCTGTCCGTTTTCCGCGATGAGATTTTCCTTTCTAGGATAGGTAAATTCTTTTTTATTATGGATTTCCTTCAGGGACCGGGGATGCAGTTTAATGTATGTTCTGCAGAAATTTGCAAATTCCCGGGCAGTGATACTGTTTCTTTCACTAATCCCTGAAGGCTCAAAAAATTCCATAGAGGAGAAACCTAAAGAGCGGACCTCACTGTTCATAAGTTCCGCAAAGGTGTCCGTATCCCCGCTTATGATATATGCTGCAGCTACTGCGGCATCATTTCCTGATGAGACAGCGAGACCCATCATCAGATCTCTGATTGTACAGTGCTGTCCCGGGCCCAGGAACATGATTGATGATCCGGGAGGCATGCTGGTATACCATGCTTCCCTGGGGATCTCCACCCGGGTGTCCATAGTCAGCATTCCGGATTCAATATAAGAATAGAGTATATGAAGGGTAACAAGTTTTGTAAGGGAAGCCGGGGGAACTGAAATATCCGCATTTTTCTCATAAAGAACTAATCCTGTATCATAATCAATAAGGATTGCGGATTCTGCAGAAAGATCCGGCCCTTCAGGCCACAGGATATCAGCCCCGGATGCCTGGAAAACAGATACAGATATAATTAATAAACAATAAAAGATGAATCTGATTTTATTTTTCATAGTGATTAAATTATATTTTACCTATCCTCAAACAGCATTTCCAGAAAGACTCCGGGATTGTCTTCAAGAAAAGTGAGAAAATCCCCTTTCTTTATACGGTAGAGCCTTGCAGCACTCTTCGCCTTATAGGTAAAATTACCGGGAAGGTCTTCTTTCATAGAAAGTATATCGCCTAATAGTTCGCCTGGCTGACATGCATTTTTATTTCTTTTTCCTGAATATTGCTCTACACAACCCTCAATAAGCAGAAAAACCGCATCATTTTTTTCTCCCGAATGAATAAGGGTTGTACCCTTGCCCACTTCATCATGGGTGAGCATCATTTCCAGCTGGGTTATCTGGGAGGAAGAAAGATTCATGAAGTATTTGTTAGCTTTGATAACATTCCAGGTTTCCCCTGTACGAATCCGTGCAATCTTTTTAATCTGGTCCTCGACCTTTGTATCATGAATTAAGCGCAGGAATGCCTGCTTTTTAAGAGAATAGGCAGTTACATTGGTTGCCGCAATAACATCCGCACCCCTTGGGGTACCGAGGACTAAAGAGGCTTCTCCAAAATATTCATAGGTCCCGTAGACTTTATCCTGTATATTTTCAACTCCCCCAATAGATACATTTCCCGATACAATGACATAGAATTTATCGCCTTCAGTATTTTTCTTAATGATGTAATCCCCCCGGGTAAATTCTTCAATTACAACATTAAGGAGAAGGTATTTGCTTTTATCAAAGGGAAGATCCCGAAAGAGATCTATTCTGTCAAAGACGTCAAGGATTTCATATGCCTCTTCAAATTTATGTTTTTTAATCACCGGTGTTACTGTTTCACCAATTCCGAATTTTGCCAGGGTCAAATCTGTGTTTTTCGGAAAGTCTTTCTCCGCGATATGATACACAGTAATTTTTTTCTGAACCTTCTTTCCCAGAGAGTTGAGAAAATCTATAGGAGTATGAAGGGGCGGGATTCCGGCTTCATGATAGATAATATCCATTTCCCAGGGTTTGGTGAGGAAAAAATCAAGGCGGTCTTTCGACATAATTCCCTGTTCATGAAGATATTTCAATTTTTCAGGATCAGCAAGATGATCTGAAGAATAGAGAAATGTTTTGTCCCGATAGAGAAAATAAAACCCCATGGTCGGTATCGAGTGAACTGAATAGAAAAAGTTAAAAAATCCTCCATGAATATTGAACTGGGTATTTATTTTAACAGGATGAAAATCAAACATCCCCATCAGGGTTTTCGCCGGGATTCGGGTAAGGGCCGAATATTTTGTTAAAAAACTCTCAATAATTGTAGGAGTTGTATATACTTTGATCTTTCCTTCTTCCAGTATTTTCTGAAAAGTCCCTGCATCATGGTCGGAATGACAGTGTGTAAGGATCACTGTATCAATAAGTTTAGGATTTACATTTGAATCTTTCAGCCATGCTGTTGTGTTTACAGGCGGATCGATCATTATGCCCATATTGTTTACCCAGAGGATAAACCCCGAGGTATTCTGTGTTGGATCAAATCCGTGGGAAGGGCCTAAACAGGTAATGCCGAATTTAGGGGGAATAAAGGGCTCATTTAAGGTTTTTCCTAATTCAAGTTTCACCTGGGATTTCATTCTGCCGGGAATTTCTACATACTTTTTTCCCTTGTCAAATACATCAAAACCCTTATTGTTTTTCGGTAAAATTTTAACATTCCCTATGGTAATCCCTTTTTCGGATATCTCGCGAATCTCAATAAGATCATCAACATTCAATCCTGACCGGAAATACGACATCTCACCCATAATATCAGGTATAGAGTACTCGTCGGCCTTTTCTATTTCATGGGTTACGTCAACCTTCTTAGGCCCTATAAATGCTTCAAGAAAAACAGTTTTCAGATTCTCCACATGGTCAGGATGAACATAAACCTTAACTTTTTGTTTTTTTATAAAAAAATTGTAATATGTCGGGAACTCGATCTCCGCGACACTAATACCGATAGTGGGGTCAAAATGATCATAGGGAAGAATAAAAACATTAGGAGTTCCTTTAGGAAGAAGCATTGTATCCTTAATTGTCTCCGGAGGAGACCCGAACTGGATATAACCTTCCGAAGTATCTACAAGATACCCTCCCCGAGGAAGCTCTACCATTTTTCCTTTCATTTCTTTCAGAAGTTTATTGCTATACATAAGCCTTCCTAGGGCATTATTGTGTTTTATCTATATTTTACAATACATATTAACACATTGCTGTAATTTTCCTATCTTTTTTTCTTCGGACGGGCAAAAAAAAGGCGGGAAGTCCCTTTTATAAGGTGAAAAAAACATAAAAAACCGAAAATTAATGCGGAAATCACCTCAACACCAAAGGGTAAATGAAAGGGGCTAAAAACTTTTTCTGAAGGGATTAATCCAATTCCAAGGTAGTCAAATAGCAGACCTGCTGCTATGGAAAAGAGTGCAATATTCACGATATAGAGTATTGTATGTTTCCTCCCGAGAGTTTTTGCAACGAGGCCGATTGTAGCTGTGTTTGTTGCCGGGCCTGCTATAAGAAAGACAATGGCTGCTCCGACAGGCATTCCTTTTGCAGCAAAAGCAAAGGCCAAAGGGATCGAACTTGTCGCACAAATATAGAAGGGAATTGAAAGCCCTAAAACCGCGGGATAAAACAGCCACTCAACAGGCATTTTAGCAAATAATTCATCAGGAACCAGTGCATTAATAAGACCGGCTGCAATAATTCCAAAAAAAATTGATTTTGAAAAATCCCCCATTAACTCAATAAATGCATAATGGAGGATCGAAGGCTTTTTTTCATGACAATGGTCTCCGCAGGAACAGGTCTTCTCTTCTTCTTCAACATTAATATCCGGATTCTTTTTGTCGAGAAATAATTCGGAAATCCACCCTCCCACAGTTCCTGTAATGAATGCTGCGCCTGCTTTAAATAATGCAAATGGCAGGCCGAAAAAACTATATGCCACAAGAATCGAATCAATTCCTGTTTGAGGTGTAGAAGTCAAAAAAGCGAGGGTGGCTCCCTTGCTCCCCCCGCTCTTCCTCATCTGTGCAGCAAAGGGGAGTACACTGCAGGAGCACAGAGGAAGAGGAATGCCGAAAAGTGAAGATAATACAGGTACTTTAAATCCGGGGGAGGCTATCTTCTGTACTTTTTCCCTGGGCACATAACGGTTCAATATTCCGGCAATGAGCAAACCGGCAAGAAGATACGGAGACATCTCCAATACTATTTCAGCAATTGCTTTTGCCACGGAATAAAAAAATGATCCAACCAGACCCTGCTCCTTCCATTAGTATATAACTAATTTACTAAGGAATAGAGATTAAGTTAACTCAATTGTTTCTTTTTTTTGCCTTCCAATGATCCGGAAAAGTAAAAATACCGCGGATAAAAAGAGAACCGGCAGAATAATCCAGAGAATTTCTCTGCCCATAGAGATTTGATAAAAAAGAGCAGCAATGTTCCAGCCGAGAAAGGTTGTATACCATGCCAGGAGCAGAGTATAGCCCAAGCCTATCTCCTTAAAGACAACTCCCAGAGTTGCTATACAGGGGAAATAAATAAGTATAAGGAGGAGATATGCATAAGCCTGAGGCCCCCCCCTGCTGAAATGTTTCTTTAAAAGACCGATGCCTGTGGTGGAAGCCCTTGAACTCGAATCCTCCATCTGCCCGTATAACGCATTCAATGTTCCCACTACAGCTTCTTTTGCGAATAGGCCGGTAAAGATAGCAACAGAGGCAGGCCAATTTTCATCCTCAATACCAATAGGATGAAAAAACGGTGTAATTGTCTTTCCTATTTTAGCGAGGAGAGATTTTTCATTCCCTTCATTTCCGAAAGTACCGTCAACCCCGAAGGTATTAAGAAAACTGAGAAGAATCGCGGCGATTATAATAAATTTACCTGCTTTGAAGATAAAAACCTTCAGGCTGTTCCAGGCATGAATCAGTATATGTTTCATCCTTGGTGAATGATAGGGAGGCAGTTCCATAATCAAATGGGAGGTTTCTCCCTTAAGCAGAGTATTCCGCATAAGGAATCCTGTGCCTACAGAAATCACAATTCCTGCAAGATAAAGAGAAAATACAATAATCCCCTTATGAGTCGGGAAAAATGCAGCCGCAAAAACAGTATATACTGTAAGCCTGGCTCCGCAGGACATAAAAGGCGTCATAAATATAGTAAGTATCCTATCCCGCTTCCGTTCCAAAGTCCGGGTTGCTAATATTGCCGGGACTGTACATCCAAATCCAATAATCATAGGAACAAAGGATTTTCCCGGAAGACCGAGGGCACCCATAAATTTATCCATAACAAAGGCTGCCCTGGCCATGTATCCTGAATCTTCCAGAATCGAGAGCATGAAAAACATCGTGAAAATCACCGGGATAAAGGCGGCTACAGTCCGTATACCGGTCCCGATACCCCCTGCCAATACAGCAATCAGCCAATCAGGGGAATTAAAGTAATAGAGGAGTTTTTCAAAGCCTGTTACAAATATTTTACCGAAAGCTGCATCAAAAACAGGAATAAGAGAACCGCCCCCGTTTATCGTTACCCAGAACACCAGAAACATCACAATGAGAAATAGAGGTACGCCGAGAACAGGATGCATTACTATCCGGTCTACCCGGTCTGTGAAAGTATCATCATTCCGAATCCGGGAAATGATATCCTTGGCAATTCCATGGATGAATCCGTACTTATAATCAGCAATAACACTGTCAGCAGGTTCACCGAGAAGGCTTTCCACTGAATCAAGCTTTTCTTTGATATCCTTTTTTGATAAACATCCTTTTTCAAAAGCAAGCGAAGTTATCCATCTGTCCTGTTCGAGGATTTTTAAAGCAATCCACCGCTGGTCCGCACCAACCACAGGGACAACTTCCCTGAGGGCAGGAGTCCACTCTTTGATTATATCTTCTATTTCATTAGCATAGACAACAGATGTGCCGGAAAGGACCGGCTTTTCCAGGCACCTATCAATTGCCCGGCCCACCTCTTTGATGCCTTGCTGACTTACCGCGCTTACAGCTATTACAGGAAGCTCCAGATGCCTTGAAAGATGGTCTATATCTATTGATATTTTCTGTTTCTCAGCCAAATCCATCATGTTTAAAACCACAATAGTCGGAATTTTCATTTCTATAAGCTGGGCTGTAAGATAGAGGTTTCTTTCCAGATTCGTTGCGTCAACGATATTAACTACAAGATCAGGCCGTTTACTCAGGAGGTAATCCCTGGCAACTTTTTCATCCTCGGAAAATGGAGAGAAGGAGTAAATGCCTGGCAAATCAACAAGATGAATATACTTTTCTTCAAATTTTAATGATCCCTCAATACGCTCTACTGTAACTCCAGGCCAGTTGCCTACTCGCTGGTTACCCCCTGTTAATCCGTTAAAAAGAGTTGTTTTCCCACAGTTCGGATTACCTACTACGGCAACTGTGTGAGTGTAATTGATACTTTTTGCCTGCATCATGACCGGCCTCTTTTCTATAGGCTAATTAAAGTAAGACAGACTAACTTAAAAAGTAAAAAAATTATTCCTTGTTTACCAATATTTTGCTGAGCATGCCCCAGCCCATCATTATTTTCGTATCCCCAACTTTAATTACAAAAGGGGAAAACCGGCTTCCCTGTACAACTTTTATCCTCACGCCGGGCAAAATACCCATATCAAAAAGTTTCTTCCTAAAACCGATTCCTCCGATGATATCATGGACTGTTCCCATGTCGTTGGTCCTCAATTCAGAGAGATGAACTATGCCGCTCCGTCCATGTAAAGGAACATGCTGCATTCTGTGATGAAATGGTCTTAGAGAAGATCTCCCGAATTTTCTCCCCACTCTATTAATCCTATATCGAACATGAATTAGTCTAAGCTAAGTATATTTCTATTTTCAAAATTTGTAAAGCAGGTCTTAGTAAATTTTCAAGATAATCCTGATTATTCCCGGTATTCCCGTAAAGAAAAGAAGTGACAGGCCGTAGGAAAAGAAAAACAGCTGTATCACCTTTTTAATATGTACAGGCTGAACAGGCTCACCGGGATCACCAAGACAGGGTTTCGCAATAAGTTTTCCGAAATAGAAATCTTTCCCTCCCAGCCTGATATTCAGAGCCCCGGCAGCTGCCGCTTCAGGATAGCCGGCATTGGGGCTGCTGTGTTTCCGGGCATCCCTCATCATTATCCGCCATGCCTGTTTCCCATTGCTGCCGGTTATAAAAGCAGCTGCACAGATAAAAAAACCGGTTATACGGGAGGGAATAAAGTTAACAATATCATCAGCTTTTGCTGAGAACCATCCAATTTCCCGGTATTTTTCATTTTTATAACCCACAAGAGAGTCGAGTGTGTTCACTGCTTTGTAGAGCATTGCACCTGCCGGGCCTCCGGCAAGGGCAAAGAGCAGCGGCCCTATTACGCCGTCGGAAACATTCTCAGCTATGCTTTCCACAGCGGACCGGGAAATCCCCTCCACATCCAGGCTTCCGGTTTCCCTGCTGCAGATCATCCCCACTCTTTTCCGGGCCAAAGGCAGGTCATTTTCCCGGAGAGCAGAATAGACTTTCCATCCATGGTCTGCCAATCCCCGGGCGGCAAGGGCTGTATACAGG
>Ga0272441_10015893_pt1 | contig 10477 bp, 11 predicted proteins | sample SSMProp6N_FD_193582 | JGI IMG/M metagenome (GOLD analysis project Ga0272441, IMG submission 193582) | Marine sediment archaeal communities from Little Sippewissett salt marsh, Falmouth, MA, United States - SSM-Prop-6N | ecosystem: Environmental > Aquatic > Marine > Wetlands > Sediment ... | reverse complement strand
CCATAGGCAATCCTGGTAATTTTGATACCTAAAGGTTTAACCAATTTGGCTATATATGAACCGGTTACCTCTCCTTCAATATTGGGATTAGTAGCAAGAATAATCTCTTTAATTTTTTCTTTTTTTAATCGGGACATAAGATGGTCAATTGTCAGATGGTCCGGCTCTACACCATCTAAGGGAGAAATGGCCCCCTGCAAGACATGATAAAGTCCCCTGAATCCCCCTGTTTTTTCTATCGCCATCAAGTCTCTTGCTGTTTCCACTACACATATGATGTCTTTCTCTCTGCTCTGGTCCTGACATATTTCACATATCTTTTGATCGGTAAGGTTATGGCAAATTTGACATCGCTTCACTTGTTCCTTAGCGTTAATGATAGATTGTGCTAATATACCGGCTTCTTCTTTAGGGGTATTAAGAATATACAATGCTAACCTTTGTGCGGTTTTCGGACCAATTCCAGGCAGCTTCGATAATTCATCAATAAGTCTGGCTAAAGGTCTGGTATATTTATAGGCCATATCAATATCCTTTAAAACATACCCGGTAAATTTAGTCCACCGGTTAATTTACTCATCTCTTCATTTACCATTTCTTTGGATTGTCTAATTCCTTCATTCACTGCTGCCAATACCAAGTCTTCCAGCATTTCTTTGTCTTCCGGGTCAATAATGTCGGGTTCGATATGTATTTCCTTAATTTCCTGCTGTCCACTAATGACCAGTTCGACCATCCCTCCACCGGAAGTAACCTTGATTTCCTTCTGTGCCAGTTCTCCTTTAATTGCCTCCATTTTCTTTTGCATATCCTGAGCTTGTTTCATCAAAAACTTCATATCCATTTTAACTAACCTCGTTTTTTCTAATCTTCAATAATCTTTCCTCCAAATAAATCACGAGCTTCCTCTAGAATACTATTATCAGATGAATGACCTTTTTTAATCTGCTCTAAATTTCCCTCTGAGGCACCCGGATTAACATACTCATGATTTACGGCATCTTTATTTTCTATTTTACCTTTATTTTCTTCTAAATCAAAATGAGTAAAGCCTGCATTGTTGTTATTTTCGGTAATGAAACAATTCATTTTTATCTTAAATTTAGCCTCTTCACTAAGAATTGCTTCAACTTTTTCTCTATTCTCTTTTTTTTCCAAGCTTTCTTTGTGAAAAAGGCAATCACGGTGAAAACCAATCATCAACTGATTACCTTCAATATAAGCCTCACTATTGGCCGTCAGGAAAGCATGAAGGGAAATTCTTTCATTTTTTACTCTGGAAAGTACCTTAGGCCAAATTTCATTAAATTGACATTCCCCCTGGTCATTATTATGATATTTATTTGTCTTCTTAAAGGATTGTGCTTCCTTTTTTTTGTTTTCCTTATGAAAAGATTCTTCACTCTTTTTTTCAGCAGTCTCCTTTTTATTAACTATTGGCTTGTCGGCACTTTCCTCTTTTTGATTTTCATTTTTATCCTGAGTCATTTTTACAACCACTAGTTCTAATAAAATCCATGGATAATGATGGTATTTTATTTTATCCTCAATTTTATTCAATTCTTCAATCGTATCTACCATAATTTTCATATCAATTGCTGTAGCTAATTCTAATAATTGATCTGAGTTTTCTTCTTCCGGCATAGAACTATAATGACTATTATTTCCTAAAATTTTAATCAATGATAGTTTGTGGATATAAACAACCATATCCTGGACAAATTGATGCAAATCAACGCCTTCTCTAACCAATTTTTCAATTAATTCAAGGCCTTCTTTGGTATCTTGATTAGCAATAGCCCTGGTTAACTGTAAAAACAATTTTTGTGGGATAATCCCCAAAAGCTCTTTTACATCTTCATAGGTTACCTTGTTCTCACTAAAACTAATAACCTGGTCAAGTATACTCTCTGCGTCTCGCATCGAACCAGTAGCACTTTCGGCAATCAAGCGAAGAGAGGGTAAATCAATATTTAAGTTATCTTCTTCAATTATCTTTTTTAATTTTTCCACCATTTCATCTATGGATATTCTTCGGAAATTAAAACATTGACAACGTGACAAGATTGTATTTGGAACCTTATGAGGTGCAGTGGTAGCAAATATAAACAATACTTGACTGGGAGGTTCTTCCAATGTCTTTAACAAAGCGTTAAAGGCTTCATTGGTAAGCATATGTACTTCATCAATAATGTATACCTTATATTTTCCTTCAGCCGGAGCAAAGCCAATTTTGCTTCTCAATTCTCTTATTTCATCAATGCCACGATTTGAAGCACCGTCAATTTCCACTACATCCATGGACTGTCCATTATTAATTCGAATGCATTGATTACATTGATTGCACGGATGATCGGTTGGCCCTTCCTGGCAATTCAATGCTTTTGCTAAAATTCGGGCAGTGCTTGTCTTCCCAACACCCCTTGGCCCTGAAAAAATGTATGCATGCGCAATTCTGTTAAGCTTAATAGCATTCATTAGGGTCCGGGTAATGTGCTTTTGTCCAGCTATATCTTCAAAAAACCGTGGTCTCCATTTTCTATAAATTGATTGGTATTGAGTCATTAATCATTCCTATTTGTAGTTGTAAAAAAGTTTTCTAAACATGACCGTGCCCTACCCTCGATCTATTCTCCCAAGCGATATCGAAACAGTTAACTCCAACCAGGTTTACCTACGGCACCCAAAGAGATTTGCTTACCGCTGCTTCCTTCCGGACCTGACGGGATTCGCAATTCTTTGCTGCATAGGACCCGGCTTTCATCGCCACTTATTTCAGTCAGACCTTGAAAAAATATGACCTCAGGTAGGCATTCGACCCTGCTGTAGCGGATTGCAGGTTCAGGGCACCGCTAACTCCCCGTCTAGCACGATCATCTTTTCAAATAAATATCGCACCCGCATAGCGGGTAGCTTTAAGAACCCCTAAAAGAGGTTTAACTTTTTAGCTTTTTTTCGATTTTTTTATTTAATCTATAGCTATCATATTTCTAAGCAATAATAATTCCACCTTTGGATTTCAGGTGAAAAATGGTCATCCAGCTACTCTTCATCTTGATTATGTACAACCCATTTATTTAACCATTACCACCTTCTTAGAAGGTGGTTTTTGATGGTTAAATAAATTACGAATTATGGCGGAGAGGGCGGGATTCGAACCCGCGAGGCAGCTTTTGGCCGCCCAATCGCTCTCCAGGCGATCCCGTTATGACCACTTCGGTACCTCTCCTAATTCCTTATTCATCATAGGCAAGACAAATCATCCTGTCAACTGAAGCAATTTTTTCTCTTTATATTTCCTTAAAAATAGTAACAAAAGACAGTTTAATATTGTAATACATTTTTGATAAAAAAGCTACTAGCAAAATAAATTATATTTAGATTAAACATTATCAAATGATATAAACAATCAGCAAATGTTGAAGAATAATTTTATTTTTTTTGATTATCTGCTTCTGTTTACTCCGATTCGTTGGCAATAACTAACAATCTTACATTGAGAGCATAATGGGGATATCGGCTTGCAAATAATCTGACCATGGGCAACTAATAGGGTATTAAAATAAATCCAGTATTTTTTCGGCAATACTATCTGTAGATCCTGCTCAGTCTCCTGGGGTATTTTTGTTTTGATAAGACCAATGCGATTCGAAATCCGGTGAACATGAGTATCTACAGTTATGCTGTCTATGTTAAAAGCGATACCTAATACTAAATTTGCTGTCTTTCTACCTACTCCGGGCAGTTGGATTAGATCACTCAGCGTATTCGGCACTTTTCCCCGGTATTTCTCTAAAATCAGTTCGGCAATTTTTTTGATATTTTTTGACTTTACCCGATAAAAACCTACAGGGTAAATTAAATCAGCAATCTCCTCTTCTGACATCAGGGATAGTCTTTCCGGATCAGGTGCTTTTGAAAATAATCTTTCTGATGCCCTGGCAGTTACTTCATCTTTGGTTCGGGAAGACATAACAGTACTGATTAATATGCGATATGGATATTCCTCTTCTCTCTTCATCTGATTCATTAACGGAAAATGCCCGTGAGATTCAATCTCACGGGACAATTCTTCCATCAGATCATCATATTGAATTGACCTGGCATAAGGCATAATCATAAATTTACTCCTGAAAGATAATCGCTAATCAATTGCCGGCAGGTTTTCGTTTTATTTGATAAATATAAGCCTATTCATTAAATCATTCATAACTTATTTTCAGATGAACCAGCATAGGCAACAATACCATCAATGTTTTCCTTACGGGTAAAATCTGCCGGCTCCTGGTAGGCATTCAGCATTCCTTTTTCATCAACTGTCAGAACTTTCTTGCGCTTTAATTTCCATTGCAATAATTTCATTAACAGCTTATCAAAAAAAGGCAGTTTATTATAATTAAAACCCCCACGAAGATAATAAAACTGGATCTGCTCCAATTGTTCTTTGTTAAAATTATTGTTTTTAACTTCTTCTACAGTTTCTTCCCGGAAAGGGCTCGCGCCTACTGCAAATACAACAACTTTTTTACCCTTTAAAATATTCAGATTATCTTTAATTAGCTTAATCCCTTCAATGCCAACAGCATGCAAACTTCCACCATAGATTACAACATCATAACCTTTAAATAATTCTTTGTTTATTTGATTATAATCATAAAGGTCTGCAGACAGCTTTTCAGCTATCCACTCGGCATATTTTTTTGTAAAACCTGTTTTAGATTTATATATCACTAAAGATTTCATGCCTAATCCCTTTATTATATTGTTTGTCAATAGCCTTAACATATCATAATATAATTATATACAACTTATTATATACAATGTTAATAGAAAAAATATATATTATTTACTGTGAAATAAACTTAGTTTCTCTACTGGGTCTGGGTACCTTAATAACCATAAAAGCCAGTTCTTCTTCGCTTTCATTGTACCAGCAATGCACAATATCTTTAGGGCTCTCAATTAAAGTTTGGGCTTCAACAGCCTGTTTTTCATTTCCTATCTCCACTACACCCTTGCCCCTTAAAACATAAAAAGCTACATCCACCGGCGTAATATGTTTTTTTAAAGATTGTCCCGGTCTTAAAGTGATTACAGAAATGACTGCATTTTCTGAATTATAGATACTTCTTGCATCTACATCGTGTGCATTTTTCATGATAGGCATTTCTGATAATTTTCTAATAATCATAAAACCCTCCATTTTATCTTTAAAATTTTACGGCAGACTAGTTATCTTAATTATTTTTAAGCAGCTTTAATTCTTCTAATGTTTTTTCTACAACGATTTTTTCTTTATTAAAATGTTTTATCATCCTATTAAGACATTTCTGTTTTTCTTTTTCCTCACCAAGATATTTAGCGCAATCTTCCATAAAACCTTTGGTTTTGGCTACATTCGCCCTTACTTCTTCCGGTATTTTCTCACTGTCATGCTCAACTGCTCCTCTAGGGCATGCAGAGTGACAAACTCCACAATGGATGCAACTGGACATATCAATAGATGCTACTCCATCCCTTAAAGTAATTGATCCAACAGGACACTTATCGACACATATTCCACAACCAACACAATCTTCTTTTTTTACCCAGGGCATAAAATACTTCCTCTCTTTTACTTTATATTTAACATGCTATTTAACATATCAATCAAAATGATTAATTGCCTTTAATATATATTCTTAACTGCCTGATGTCAAAAAAAATAGACATTTTCCTGACCGTATAAATATCGTATATAATCAGTTCCTAAATAACAGTAGTAAATATCGCACCGCAAAGAGGGTGGCTTTAAGAAGCCTCTAAAAGAGGCTTATCTTTAATTTAGCCATTTTCCTATTCTTTTCTCTTATCTAGTTTCCAAACGGTTCTTTCCAATTATTTCCAAGCAATATTGTCTCTGTTTGAGACCTCAGGAAAAATATATTTTTTGTAGTTTAATATTCGCTTAATTCCAAAAAATGATTAGTCTATCTTTAATAGTTATATCACTGAAAGCAAAGCTCTCTCTAATCCAATTAATTGATTTCTCAGTATAAAAAAAGACATGAGTTGGGTCGTTCTTATAATACCAATCTTTAAAATTAATATTATCTTTATAAATGTTTGTCTGGCAATATAAAGCTCCATTCTCTTTTAGCATATTTCTTAACTTTTTGAATTCATTGTAAGGATGATAAAAATGCTCTATAACCTCGCAACAAACAATATAGTCATATTTCTCTTTTAAATAATCAGGATAATTATGAAAATAGGGATCATAAGTTTTCATCTTATAAGAATAATCCGCTAGGATTTTAGTGATAACCGGTCCGGTGCCGGCACCATAATCAAGCCCTGCATGATGATTTCTAAAGTCACTTAAAATTTCTGAAGTAATCGGTTTCACAAAATTTTGATATCTGCCATCATTAACATCATTATTGTGTTCTAAATATCGTTTTTTTTCTGCCTCTGGGGAAAGACGATAATTCTCATCCAGAAAAATACTGTCACATTTTTTACATTGGTAATAAGTCCGCTTACCCTCTCTATGATAAACATGTTTTTCCCCATTACATAATGGGCACCGACTGTTAATATTTTTATCTTCAAAAAACATGATAAATCTCCTGATTTATTAAAAAAACATCATAAATAAATTATCCAACTCACCTGCTTTTGCATCAAGATAAACAACATAATCCATGTTTTTTCCCTTTTATATAAAAACAAACTGTCTAAATATCTACCAGAATGTCTAATCGGTTTGAGGGGGATGTTTTGATACTCAAAATGGCGGAGAGGGCGGGATTTGAACCCGCGAGGCAGGGATTAGCTGCCTACTCGATTTCGAGTCGAGCGCCTTCAACCGGACTCGGCCACCTCTCCTGCAAGTTTAAAAATAAATTAGTAATAAGGTTATTTTATCTTCTTCTATTTTGAAAAAATTTTTTTAAGATGGCTCCGCATTCCTCTTCTAAAATACCACCAATGACTTCCATATCATGATTAAACAGCTTTTTTTTAAATAAGTTGACAACACTCCCGGCAGCACCGGCTTTAGGATCATAAGCACCAAAAAAAATTCTTCTTAGTCTGGCTTGAATCATAGCATAAGAACACATAGGGCAAGGCTCTAAAGTAACATAGATAGTCGCATTATCCAGATGCCAGCTGTTTAAATATTTGCATGCTTCCTGTATAGCTAGAATTTCAGCATGGGCAGTAGGGTCCTGTAAAGTTTCTTTCTTATTAAAAGCACGGGCAATAATTTTACCTTCCAATACAATCAACGCCCCAACAGGCACTTCTCCCCGATCATAGGCTTCCCATGCTAACTGAAGTGCTGTTTTCATCATTATCTGGTTAATATCTTCACCCATTACTTTTGCTCTTTTGCTTTTTTGTAATACACATTAATCTTTAAGGATTTTCTGTTAGTTATATATGGTGCGCCCGGAGGGACTCGAACCCCCAATCTACTGATCCGTAGTCAGTTGCTTTGTCCAATTGAGCCACGGGCGCATTAATGAAGGAATATAACCTACTCTTAGTTTAAAACTAAATTAGATTGTATTATAATTTAAAATCTTCGTCAAATGAAATAACATCTAAGTTTGCAATTTTAACATCTTAATCATTTTTAGGCAACTTAATGCAAATAACTATCTATTTTCATTTCTTCCTTGGCGTTCTTACACTTTTATAACTTAATAATGTGAGGATTATATAACGAATCTTTGGATGCAGAGAATTAATAAAAAAAATAAATACATCCGAATCGGGGTAGACAGTTTCATTTTCCTATCGATAGGAAAAGAATATTGACATAACAATATCGTACCCTAAAACTTATAAACCAAGTGATAACCCAGATGGTTCCCTGTAACATAATATCATAAAGGGAGGAATTTAAATTCCTCCCTTTATGATATTTATTTGTATTTATTTGTTTAGTTTATTCTACCGGCGGTTCCCCTGGTTTCTCTTAAATCCCTGATTAAAACCCTGGCTAAAATTATTATTTCCCATGTTAAACCTCTGCATCGATAAACCTAAACCACAATTTTCCAGTTGTTCCGGAGTAAGCAAGTCTTGCATTTTTATTTGTCTTTCAATAGCCTTTAGTCTTACCTCCACCTGTAATTGGGAAATCTCTTCTAATTTTGCTCTAATTTGGTCTATATCTATAGAATCTTCCAACATCAACTCTCTCATTTCCAATTGTTTCATTTGAATCTGATTTCTCAGTTCAAGAGATTCTTTTTGAAATTCCAACATCATTTGTCTGATTTCAACAATCTGTTCTTCAGAGAGGCCTAGGTTCATCATTCCCCTGAATTCATCACCCTGGAATGAGCGGTCATAAGCTTGTCCGGAAGGACTTTTCCCCTGTCCCTGTCCGCCAAAATAATGATGCGATTTGCCGGTAAAGTTTCCCCGGGCTGGTGCAGCAGCAAAGGATGCAACGCTTGAAAATAGCAATGTTATGGCTACAATTAAAGTTAAAAGAACAATTCTCTTTCTCATCATTTATTAATCTCCTTCTATTTTTCTTTTTTTCTTAATATTTATCTGGTATTTCTACCTTCACTTATATATACGTAATAAAAAATCATTTTCTTTCAAAAAAACTAAAATTTTTTTATCTTATATTTAAAATTAGATTTATTTCCTATTTAGCTCAGGTAGAGAATTCGTAGGATCCAAAAAAAATGAAGGATGGAAAAATAACTTACAAGAAGAGGTGAGATATATATATTTCAACAGGCTTAATTCTTTAGATTACCTTAAAATTGATGATTATCTTTTAACTTATTCCTTTAAATCTAAATAAGGATAAATTAATAACGTGTTACAGGATCGTCAGACCGGTTTGCTTACTTCTACTCAATATTCAATGATGGGCATATCTTTAGCAATCCAGTTATTGAGTCCGCCCTGTAAATGGTATATATACTTAAAGCCCTGTTCTCGCATCATAGGCAGTGCTTTTGCTCCCCGGACTCCTTTCTGGCAGTGAATTAAATAGATATTGCTCTTATCTGATTCTTTTAAATAATCCAAAAAATCTTCCTTACTAAAATCTATATTAATAGAATTCTCTATTCGCTGTCGTTCCCATTGATTTAAGGGACGTAAATCAATAATCACAAAATTAGGATTTTTTTGATTTTTTTTGATTAGCTCAAGTGCTGCTGATGGTCCAATTGTTTTAGCAAATACGGTCGGCAGTTCCTCTTCTATCCAGGCTTTTATGCCACCTTCCAGTAGGTAGATTCTGTTAATTCCTGTCTTTTCCATTATATTAAGCGCTTCCTCTTTATCCAAAGCACTTTGAGAATAGATTAGATATGTTTGGTCTTCATTGTATTTCATACTCTCTATGAGTTGATCAGAAGTCTTCTCCGGGTAATGAATAGCCCCTTCAATTCGCTCTTCCTGCCATTTATCAAGAGGCCGAAGATCGAATATGGTTAATTTGGAATCTGTCTGATATTGTTGAATTAAATCATACACTTCCCCTGGAGAAATTTTAATAATCCTATTTTCTAATGAATAGATAATTTGTGAATTTAGAAAAAACAAAAGGGTTAGTATAGCAATAATAACCAAAAATTTACCAAAGAAAATTCTTTTTACTATCATATTCATATTACACTCTCTTAAAAATAATCCTTTTCATATTCATAAATAAGACTGATACACAGTCTGCCATCCCTGGTTTGCATTTTAAAAAAAAGCCCCTCAGCAGGAAGCTGAAGGGCTGGTATATGATTCAATTATTCTCTGTAGCAGGCGGTGTAAATGTTCGGTCAGCTAATGTTTTATCCATCATAATGATGCCATTGCCTTCTTCTCCAATCATTTTTAACTTATGGAGAATCTTTTCCGGTTCTGCCTCCTCTTCAACCTGCTCCGTAACAAACCATTGTAAGAAATATTCAGTGGCATAATCACTCTCTTCTCGGGCTAATTTCACTAAATCATGAATCAAACCGGTGACCTTTTTTTCATGGGCTAGGGTTTTTTCAAACAGATCAAGGATAGAAGAAAAATCTTCCTCCGGTTTTTCAATGGCTTCAAGATAGACTTTACTTCCCTGTTCATTCACATAATGGTAAATTTTTTCAGCATGACTTAGTTCCTCTTTGTACTGGCATAAGAACCAATTAGCAAATCCATCAAACCCTTTAGCTGAAGCAAAACTGGCCATAGATAAATACAAATAGGCTGAAAATATTTCCCGGTTAATTTGATAATTTAATCTTTCCTGCATTTTTTTACTAATCATTCTAAAAAACCTCCTTATAATTATCCTTAAAAGTGCAATGAAACTTTTTCTATTCATCGCATCAATCATAGCAATGAAACTTTTATTTCTTTTTTATAATTACCTTTTTCATCTGATAGAAAGAAATTGTCTCATCCTTATCTTTTTTTTACCACTTGCCTTTGCTCATATGACCGGCTATTTCGGCCTTGCTTCTTTGTT
>Ga0272441_10015892_pt1 | contig 10479 bp, 6 predicted proteins | sample SSMProp6N_FD_193582 | JGI IMG/M metagenome (GOLD analysis project Ga0272441, IMG submission 193582) | Marine sediment archaeal communities from Little Sippewissett salt marsh, Falmouth, MA, United States - SSM-Prop-6N | ecosystem: Environmental > Aquatic > Marine > Wetlands > Sediment ... | reverse complement strand
GTTTGAGGGCGCCGCCTTCGGCGCCGTCGGCCAGTGCGCCGGCGAGGTGGTCTTCAACACCTCCATGACCGGCTACCAGGAGGTCCTCACCGACCCGTCCTACCGCGGGCAGATCGTGGCGATGACCTACCCGCTGATCGGCAACTACGGGGTCAACGCCGCCGATGTCGAAAGCCGGGCGCTCTGGCTGGCCGGGTTCGTCGTCAAGGAGCGTTCCCGGATTGTCAGCAACCCCCGGGCCGAGGGCGACCTGGACGCCTACCTCCGCGACAGCGGCACCGTCGGCATCGAGGGGATCGACACGCGCGAACTGACGAAGCGCCTGCGGACGGCCGGCGCCCTGCGGGGGGTCATCAGCAGCGCCGACCTCGACCCGGACCGCCTGGTCGCCCGGGCGCGGGCGCATCCGCCGCTGACCGGGCGCGACCTGGTGCGGACCGTGACGTGCGAGGCGGCTTACGACTGGGACGGCAGCGCCGACGGCGCGCGGTTCCGCGTGGTGGTTTTGGACGGGGGGGTCAAGTACGGCATCCTGCGGCGCCTGCGGGCCGCCGGCTGCGCGGTCCGCGTCGTGCCCGCCTCGACGCCGCCGGAGGCCATCGCCGAACTCGATCCCGACGGCGTGCTGCTGAGCAACGGCCCAGGCGACCCGGAGCCGGTGGCGGACCTGATTGCCACCACGCGCTCGCTGATCGCCCGCCCGCCGCGGGGGCGCCCGCTGCCGATCTTCGGCATCTGCCTCGGCCATCAGATCCTCGGCCTGGCGCTGGGGGGGACGACCTACAAACTCAAGTTCGGGCACCACGGCGCCAATCACCCGGTCAAGGACCTGGCCACCGGCGCCGTCGCCATCACCGTGCAGAACCACGGCTTCTGCGTCGATATCGACAGCCTGCCGGGCGACGACGTGGACATCACCCACGTCAACCTCAACGACCAGACGCTGGAAGGCCTGCGCCACCGGCGCCTGCCGGTCTTCTCGGTGCAGTACCACCCGGAGGCGTCGCCAGGCCCGCACGACGCGCAGTACCTGTTCGAGCGATTCGTGGACCTGATGAGCGAGGCGGCCGAATGACCGCGACGGCACGCGAGGACATCTTGATCCTGGACTTCGGGTCGCAGTACACCCAACTGATCGCCCGCCGGGTGCGCGAACTGGGCGTGTACTGCGAGATTGTCCCGCACACGGTTTCCGCCGATGCCGTGGCCGCCAAGGGGCCGCGCGGGCTGATTCTCTCGGGCGGGCCGGCGTGCGTCTTCGATGCCGACGCTCCGATGATGGACGAGAAGATTCTCGATCTGAACCTGCCGATCCTGGGCATTTGCTACGGCATGCAACTGCTGGCGCACCTGCTGGGCGGGAAGGTCGAGCGCCGCGAGGGGCGCGAGTACGGCCCGGCCGTGCTGGAGGTCCGGCGGGCCGAGGGCCTGTTCGAGGCCCTGCCGGCGCGGTTGGACGTCTGGATGAGCCACGGCGACGAGGTCGTCGAAATCCCCCCGGGCTTCCAACTCCTCGCCGCCAGCGACGCCTGCGCCCACGCCGCCATGGCCATGCCGGACCAGGGCGTCTGGGGCGTGCAGTTCCACCCCGAGGTCGTCCACACGCCCGACGGCAAGGCGGTGTTGAGCAATTTCCTGTTTCGCATCGCCGGCTGCGGCGGTGGGTGGACGATGGCGCACTTCGTCACCGAGGCGGTCGAGCGGATTCGCCGGCAGGTCGGGTCCGACCGGGTGATCTGCGGGCTCAGCGGCGGGGTGGACTCGGCCGTGGTCGCCGCGCTGCTCGACCGCGCGATCGGCGAGCAGATGACCGCGGTGTTCGTGGACAACGGCCTGCTCCGCGCCGGAGAGGCCGAGGAAGTCCGGCGAATCTTCCGCGACGAGTTCCCCATCAACCTGCGCTTCGCCGACGCCGGGCGGCGGTTCCTGGACGCCCTGGCCGGGGTGGAGGACCCCGAGGACAAGCGCAAGGTGATCGGGCGGGTGTTCATCGACGTCTTCCGTGCCGAGGCCGAGGCCGTGGGCCCGGCACGGTTCCTGGCCCAGGGCACGCTGTACCCGGACGTGATCGAGAGCGTCTCGGCCCGCGGGGGCCCGTCGGCGACGATCAAGAGCCACCACAACGTCGGCGGGCTGCCGGCGGAACTGGGGTTCGAGTTGGTCGAGCCGCTGCGGGAGTTGTTCAAGGACGAGGTGCGGCGCCTGGGGGCCGAACTGGGTCTGCCGGACCGCCTGCTGACCCGCCAGCCGTTCCCCGGCCCGGGCTTGGCGGTGCGGATCGTCGGGGCCGTCACCGCCGACCGCGTGCGGACCCTCCAGGCCGCCGACGCCGTCGTCCAGGACGAACTGGGCCGCTACGAGCGCCACGATGAGATCTGGCAGTCCTTCGCGGTCCTCCTGCCGGTCAAGAGCGTCGGCGTGATGGGCGACGAGCGGACCTACGACAACGTCGCCGCCGTCCGCGTCGTCACGAGTCTGGACGGCATGACCGCCGACTGGGCGCGCCTCCCGCACGACCTGCTGGCGCGCCTCTCGGCGCGGATTATCAACGAAGTGCCCGGCGTCAACCGGGTGGTGTACGACATCTCGTCGAAGCCGCCTTCGACGATCGAATGGGAATAGCCCGGCGAAGCCGTCTCGGGTCGCCGGCTGCGGATTCATAACCGCCATGATTGCGATTGTAGATTACGGGCTGGGCAACTTGCGGTCCGTCCAGTACGCCCTGGACCGGCTGGGCCGCCCGTGCGTGCTGACGGCGGACGCCGGGGCGGTCGCCTCGGCCGACGGGGTGATCCTGCCGGGCGTCGGGGCCTTCGAGCGGGCCATGGCCAACCTGCGCGACCTGGACCTCGTCGGCGTGCTGCGCGACGTGGCCTCGACGGGCCGGCCGTTGCTGGGCATCTGCCTGGGCCTGCAACTGCTGTTCGAGACTTCCGACGAGCACGGGCGCCACGAAGGCCTCGGCATCCTGCCGGGACAGGTCGTCCGGTTCGGCGCCGGCCTGACCGTCCCGCACATGGGCTGGAACCAGGTCGCCCAGGCCGGCGCAAGCCCGCTGTTTGAGTCCGTGCCCGACGGGGCGTACTTCTACTTCGCGCACTCCTTCTACGCCCGACCCGCCGATGCGGACACGGCCATCGGGCGGACCGACTACGGCGAGCCCTTCGCCTCCGTCGTCGCCCGAGGCAGCGTCTTCGCCGCCCAGTGCCACCCGGAGAAGTCCGGCCCGACCGGCCTGACCATGCTCGACAACTTCTGCCGACTGTGCCAGGGGGGCGACCATGCTGGCTAAGCGGATCATTCCGTGTCTGGACGTCAAGGACGGGCGGGTCGTGAAGGGCCGGTCGTTCGTGAACCTGCGCGACGCGGGCGACCCGGTGTCGTGCGGGCGGCAGTACAGCCAGGCCGGGGCGGATGAACTGGTGTTCCTGGACATCACCGCGACGCTCGAGGCCCGCGGGACGATCCGCGACCTCGCCGCCCGCGTCGGGCGGGAGGTGTTCATCCCGTACACGATCGGCGGCGGGATCGCCGACCTGTCGGACGTCCGGGCGCTGCTCCAAGCCGGGGCCGAGAAAATCTCCATCAACAGCGCCGCGGTCCGCAGTCGCGACCTGATCCGCCAGGGCGCCGAGGCGTTCGGCAACCAGGCGATCGTCGTGGCGGTGGACGCCCAGCGGACCGGCAGCGGGTGGGAAGTGTACGTGGACGCGGGTCAGACGCCGACGGGCCTGGACGCCCTGGCGTGGGTCGCTCAGGCCGAGGCCCTCGGGGCCGGCGAAATCCTCCTGACCAGCATCGACGCCGACGGGCACGCGGCCGGCTACGACATGGACCTGACCGCGGCGGTCGCCGATGCGGTGAGCATCCCGGTGATTGCCTCCGGCGGCGCCGGCGGGCCGGAAGACATCTTCCGCGTCCTGACCGAAGGGCACGCCGACGCCGCCCTGGCCGCGTCGATCTTCCACTACGGCCGGTACAGCATGGCCGAGGTGAAGCAATACCTCGCCGACCGCGGCGTGCCGGTGAGAACGTGACGGGCCGGACTGCCGGATGATGGCGCGAAACTGAAAAGGAAACGACGGGCGGACAGACAAGGACGGGCAGCACGATGGCCAAGCACATTTTCGTCACGGGCGGCGTGGTGTCGTCGCTGGGCAAGGGCATCACCGCCGCGTCCGTCGGGATGCTGCTCGGGCGGCGCGGCATGAAGGTCGCCTGCCAGAAGTTCGACCCGTACCTGAACGTCGATCCCGGCACGATGAACCCCTACCAGCACGGGGAGACCTACGTTACCGACGACGGGGCCGAGACCGACCTGGACCTGGGCCACTACGAGCGCTTCACGGGCATCCCGACGACGCGGGCGAGCAACTACACCTCCGGGCAGATCTACAGTTCGGTCATCGCCAAGGAGCGGCGGGGCGACTACCTCGGCGGGACGGTGCAGGTGGTCCCGCACATCACCGACGAGATCAAGGCCGCCGTCCGCTCGGTCGCCGGCGACAACGACGTGGTGATCACGGAACTGGGCGGGACGGTCGGGGACATCGAGGGCCTGCCGTTCCTGGAGGCGATCCGCCAGTTCGGCCTGGACGCCGGGCGGCGGGACGTCATGTACATCCACGTGACGCTGATCGTGACGGTCCGCGCCGCGGGGGAGATCAAGACCAAGCCCACCCAGCACAGCGCCCAGAAACTCCGCGAGATCGGCATCACCCCCGACGTGCTCGTCTGCCGGTGCGAGCGGCCGCTGGACGACGCGACCAAGGACAAGATCTCGCTGTTCACCTCGGTCGAGCGCCGCTGCGTGATCGAGGAGCCGGACGTGGCCGACACGATCTACGAGGTGCCGTTCCAGTTCGTCGCGCAGGGGCTCGATCAACTGATCGTCGACCGCTTGGGGCTGGACGCCGGGCCGCTGGACCTCGGGCCCTGGCCTGAGATCATCGAGACGATCCGCCACTCGGACGCCGAGGTCACCGTCGCGGTCGTCGGCAAGTACAGCGAACTGCAGGACGCCTACAAGAGCATCTACGAGGCGCTGGACCACGGCGGGATCGCCCACCGCTGCCGGGTGCGCGTCCGGCGCGTGCTGGCCGGCGACGTCGAGGCCAAAGGCGCCGAGACGGTCCTCGCCGGGGCGGACGGCGTCTGCGTGCCAGGCGGGTTCGGGCTGCGAGGCATCGAGGGCAAGGTCGCCGCCGTCCGTTACGTCCGCGAGCACGGCGTGCCGTTCCTGGGCCTATGCCTGGGGATGCAGTGCGCCGCGATCGAGTTCGCCCGGAACGTCTGCGGCCTGTCCGCCGCGGACACCGCCGAGAATCACCCGGACTGCGAACACCCCGTCATCTGCCTGATGGACGAACAGAAAGACGTAACCGACAAGGGCGCGACGATGCGCCTGGGCGCCTGGCCGTGCCGGGTGGCGCCGGACAGCCTGGCGCGGGCGGCCTACGGCACCGACGAGGTCCGCGAGCGCCACCGCCATCGCTACGAATTCAACAACGATTACCGCGCGACGTTCGAGCAACACGGGATGCGCTTCAGCGGCATGAGCCCCGACGGGCGGCTGGTCGAGATGATGGAACTGGCCGAGCACCCGTGGTTCGTCGCCACGCAGTTTCATCCGGAGTTCCGATCGACGCCGGTGAACCCACACCCGCTTTTCGCCGCGTTTATCGCCGCGGCCATGGCCGGCGCCAAGGGCCCGGCCTGACGTGACGGAACCACGACAACGACGTGCCTAAACGAACGGACATCCGAAAAATCCTGATCGTCGGCGCCGGGCCCATCGTCATCGGGCAGGCCTGCGAGTTCGACTACTCCGGCGTGCAGGCGTGCAAGGCCCTGCGCGAGGCCAGCTACCAGGTCGTCCTGCTGAACTCCAACCCCGCCACGATCATGACCGACCCGGAGATGGCCGAGCGGACCTACATCGAGCCGATCACGCTGGAGGTCCTCGAAGCGATCTTTCAGCGCGAGACCATCGACGCGATCCTGCCGACCCTGGGCGGGCAGACGGCGCTGAACGTCGCCGTCGCCGCCCACGACGCCGGGCTGCTGGAGCGCTTCGGCACCGAGATGATCGGCGCGACCGCCGAGGTCATCCACCGGGCCGAGGACCGCGACGCGTTCAAGGACACCGTCTCGGCCATCGGCGTGGAGGTCCTGCGGTCGGCGGTCGCCCACGACATGGTCGAGGCCCGCCGGATCGCCGCCGACCTGTCCCTGCCCGTGGTCATCCGCCCGTCGTTTACCCTCGGGGGCTCGGGCGGGTCGGTCGCCTACAACCGCGAGGAGTTCGAGGCCTTGGCCGCCGCGGCGCTGGAGATCTCCCCCGTCCATACCGTCCTGCTGGAAGAATGCGTCATCGGCTGGAAGGAGTTCGAACTGGAGGTCATGCGCGACCGGGCGGACAACGCCGTGATCATCTGCTCGATCGAGAACGTGGACCCCATGGGGGTGCACACGGGCGACTCGATCACGGTCGCGCCGGCCCAGACGCTGTCCGACGCCGAGTACCAGGCCATGCGCGACGACGCGCTGAAGATCATCCGCGCGATCGGGGTCGAGACCGGGGGGTGCAACATCCAGTTCGCGGTCTGCCCGGCCACCGGGCGGCGCGTGGCGATCGAGATGAACCCGCGCGTCAGCCGGTCCAGCGCCCTGGCGTCGAAGGCCACCGGCTTTCCCATCGCCAAGATCGCCGCGAAGGTCGCCGTCGGCATGACGCTCGACGAGATCCCCAACGACATCACCCGCCAGACGCCCGCGTGCTTCGAGCCGACGATCGACTACTGCGTGGTCAAGGTGCCGCGGTTCACGTTCGAGAAGTTCCCCGCCGGCGACCCGACGCTGACGGTGAGCATGAAGAGCGTCGGGGAGGTCATGGCGATCGCGCGGACGTTCAAGGAGGCGCTCCAGAAGGCCCTCCGCGGGCTGGAAACCAAGCGCGCCGGGCTCGGCGCCGACGGGCGCGACGACGAGGCCCTGGACGACGCGGACCTGCGGCGGCTGTTGACCACGCCCAACGCCGGGCGGATCTTCCACGTCGCCCAGGCGGTCCGGCGCGGCATGGGCGTGGCCGAACTGCACGGGCTGACGGGTATCGACCCGTGGTTCCTGGACAACATCGCCCAACTGGTCGAAGCCGAGCGGCGGATCGCGGCCGCTGGCGCCCTGGACGGGGCGGTGCTGGCCGAGGCCAAGGCGATGGGCTTTTCCGACGCCCAACTGGCGCACCTGACCGGCGGCGATCCCGACGATATCCGCGCCCGCCGGCGCGAATCCGGGACCACGGCCGTATTCAAACTGGTCGATACCTGCGGCGGGGAATTCGAGGCCTTCACACCTTATTATTATTCGACCTACGAGCGCGAGGATGAGACGCGCCGCTCGGATACGCCCGGCGTGATGATCCTCGGCGGCGGACCCAACCGCATCGGGCAGGGGCTGGAGTTCGACTACTGCTGCGTGCACGCGGCCGAGGCCCTGCGGGAGATGAACGTCCCGTCGGTCATGGTCAACTGCAACCCCGAGACCGTCTCGACCGACTACGACACGTCCGACCGCCTGTACTTCGAGCCGCTGACGCTGGAGGACGTCTTGGCGATCGTCGAGCGGGAGCGGCCGCGGGGTCTGATCGTGCAGTTCGGCGGGCAGACGCCGCTGAACCTCGCCGCCGGGCTGGACGCCGCGGGCGTGCCGATCCTCGGCACGCCGCCGGGCGCCATCGCCCGGGCCGAGGACCGCGAGCAGTTCAGCGCGATGATCGCCAGACTCGGCCTGCGCCAGCCGCCCAACGGCATGGCGTCGTCGATCGCCGACGCGCTGGTGACCGCCGAGCGGATCGGCTACCCGGTGATCGTCCGCCCGAGTTTCGTCCTGGGCGGGCGCGGGATGGAGATCCTCTACTCGCCGGAAGACCTTCGGCGGTTTGTGGCCGCGGCGCTGGAGGTCTCCGACGGCGCGGCCGTGCTCATCGACCGTTTCCTCGAAGACGCCATCGAACTGGACGTGGACGCCGTCGCCGACGCGGACCACGTCTATATCGCCGGGGTCATGGAGCACATCGAGTACGCCGGCGTGCACTCCGGGGACGCGGCCATGGCGCTGCCGGCGCACCGCCTGGCCGAGCCGGTCGCCGGGGAAATCCGCCGCGCCACCGCCGACATGGCGCGCGAACTGGGCGTCCGCGGGCTGATGAACGTGCAGTTCGCCGTCACCGGCGGGCGCGAGGTGTACGTGCTGGAGGTCAACCCTCGGGCGTCCCGCACCGTCCCGTTCGTCTCGAAGGTCACCGGCGTGCCCATCGCCAAGATCGCCACGCGCGTCATGCTGGGGCAGACGCTGGCGTCGATGGGCCTGGACCGCCCGCGCCAGCCGCTGGGGCACGTGGGGATCAAGGAGTCGGTCTTCCCGTTCAACCGCTTCCCCGGCACCGACGCGGTGCTGGGCCCGGAGATGAAATCCACCGGGGAGGTCATGGGCATCGACCGGGACTTCGGGCTGGCGTACGCCAAGAGCCAGATCGCCGCCGGCACGCGCCTGCCGACGTCCGGGACGGCGTTCGTGTCGATCAAGGACGCCGACAAGCCGGCCCTCCTGCCGGTGGCCCGCCGGCTGAAGGCGATGGGCTTTGCCCTGATGGCGACCGGAGGAACCGCGGCATTTCTCGACCGCCATCGCGTGGAGAACGAGCCGATCAACAAAGTCTCCCAGGGCCGCCCGCACGTCGTGGACGCGATCAAGAACGCCCAAATCGACCTGATCGTCAACACCCCCTCGGGCCTGCGCCCCCGCGCCGACGAAGCCGCGATCCGGATCAACGCCGTGGCCCACGGCATCCCGCTGATCACCACCGCCACCGCCGCCGAAGCCGCCGTGGACGCGATCGCCGCCCTCCGGGCCGGAAGCCTCGCCGCACGACCCATCCAGGACTACCTGGCCGGACGGTGGTGATCTTCACGCCCTCACGCGGGGCGAGCCTTGAACGGGCGCGCCGCTGCGGATAGCCTGCCATCGGTCCGCGCGGCCGCCGTTGTCGCCGCCGCGCCTTTCGCGGGAGGTTCGCATATGACCGACACACTCGCCCTGTTCGGAGGCCCCAAGGCGGTGACGGCGGCGATGCCCCCGTATCCCGCCATCGGGCACGAGGAGGTCGCCGCCGCGGTGAAGGTCTTGATGTCGCGCGAGGTGTCCGACTGCGGGCGGGGGACGTTCGTCGCGGAAATGGAGGACGCCTGCGCGGCCTACTTCGGCGCGAAGTACGCGTTGAGTTTCTCCTCGGGCACGGCGGCGTTGCACTCGGCCTTGTTCGCCGTGGGCGTCGGGCCTGGCGATGAGGTCCTGACGACGCCCAACACGTGGATCTCGGGCATCACGGCGATCGCCCACGCCGGGGCCGTGCCGGTGTTCTGCGACGTCAAGCCCGGCACGGTGCACCTGGACCCGGCCGAGATCGCCCGCAAGGCCGGGCCGCACACCAAGGCCGTCATCGTCACGCACCTGTGGGGCATCCCCGCCGACCTGGACCCGATCCTCCGCGCCGCCCGCGCCGCGGGCCTGGCCGTCATCGAGGACGCCTCGCACGCCCACGGGGGCACGTACAAAGGGCGCCTCCTGGGGACGATCGGCGACATCGGCTGCTTCAGCCTCCAGGGGTCTAAGGCGATCGTCGCCGGCGAGGGCGGCTTCATGCTGACGCGGTCGAAACTCTGGTACGAGCGGGCGATCGTGCCCGGCCACCACGGGCGGCGCCTGGGGATGCTGTCGCTGAAGTCCACGCGCCCGTTCAGCCACGCCGCCGGGCTGTGGACGTACCGCATCGCCCCGGTCGCCGCCGCCATCGCCACCGAGCAGTTGAAAAAACTCGACGCCCTCAACGCCGCCCGCCAGGCGAACTTCGACCGCCTCGCCCGCCGCCTGCGAAAGACGGTTCCGTTCATCCGATGGCACCGCGTGCCGCCGCGGTCGCGCCGGGGGTGGTACGGCACGCCGGCGTTCTACGAATACCCCGGGCCGGTGTCGCGCGACCGGTTCGTCGAGGCCTGCCAGGCCGAGGGGCTCGGGGTCTGGGGGGCCGGCTACGCCGACTGGCCACGGACACCGCTGTTTCAGGATATGAGCCTGTACGGGCAGCTCTGGCCGGTCCGTCACGGAAGCGGGGCGGCCTTTACGCCCGTCCCCGACGGGGCGCTGCCGAACACCGACCGGACGCGCGCCGAGACCATCCTCTTCCCTATCCCCGCCGTCGAGTTGCCGGACCTGATCGACCAGATGGCCTCGGCCGTGGAAAAGGTCGCCGGGGCGATGGGACGGCTGCGGCAGCCCAAGCCCGCACGCCCGCGGAACGCACGACGAAGACGAAGGGAATAACGCGTGTCTCGATCGGCGCAACGCCGCCGTGGGGCGTCCCGATGGAACGATCCAGGGTGAGGCTGGTCCGGGCGAGGGGCGGGTGGCTTACTTTACCGG
>Ga0272441_10015891_pt1 | contig 10479 bp, 9 predicted proteins | sample SSMProp6N_FD_193582 | JGI IMG/M metagenome (GOLD analysis project Ga0272441, IMG submission 193582) | Marine sediment archaeal communities from Little Sippewissett salt marsh, Falmouth, MA, United States - SSM-Prop-6N | ecosystem: Environmental > Aquatic > Marine > Wetlands > Sediment ... | reverse complement strand
ACCTCGTGCCGCTCCTCACGGAAGAACTCGACACGGATGGCTCTCTTGTGACCCTGGTCGACACCGTCGATGAGGCGGTCGCCGCCATCGTGGCGACCGCGTAGCGAGAGAAGACAGAAGACTCGAGATACGAGACAGGAACCCGCCCACAGGCCACCTCTTCAGAGGGGCCGAGGCGGGTTCTTGACGAGAGATACGAGACTCAAGACATCTCAGGCCTCGGGTCTCCGGTCTTGGTCCTTGGCTCTTGTTTCGCCGACGAGGTACCCAACGAGACCTGCCGCAGCCACTGCCACACCCGCCAACGTCAGCCACAGTCCTTCGATACGAAGCGATCGTGAGAACACGGTATAGCCGTTCTCCACGAGCACACGACTGATGGGGTCGTCTACTCCGGCCGCTGCGAGGGGGCCGGCTCCTGCGCTCCACAGCACAACACCGAGCCCGGAGACCAGGACGGCGGCGCCAACGAGCGTCAGGGCGATTGATCTCCTCCGGGCAAGCATCACAAGGGCGATGGCCAGGAACACCGCGCCGGCGGCGGAAAACATCGACACGGCCGGCACCCAAGCCGCTGCGCGCCCAACGGCGGGGATCGCTTCCGAATCGGCAATCACCACCGCTTCGAAGGCGTCAACCGGGATCAGATCTGCAAGATCAGGAGCGATCTGGGCGATCGGTTCGACAATAACCGCACGCACCTCGGTGAGATCGGCCGTGAACGGGCCCTCTTCCCGTGCCATGACGTGTCGATGGCCCGCAACGACGAGGCTGCCGATCGCCTCATCAAATGCGCCAGAGTCGAGCAGCGCAACGGTCGCCTGTTCCCCGGCGCCGCGAACGAAGGCAAGAAGTGGCACAGCGTCGACCGCCTCATTCATCAGCCGTTCGGCAAGCGCCTGCTGAGAGGAGTCGATTTCGAGGGCTTCCGTGGCGGATTGGAGGAAGGCGGCTTCTCGTAGAACCGAACGGTCCACCCAGAAGGCAACCGCCGATACGTAAGTCAAGATCGAGATCAGCGCCGAGATGGCGATCATCGTGATGACGGAACGAATGGGGCACTCCTCGGATTCGGCGCGAACCCTACCGACCGGCCCGATCAACATCGGACGCATCGAATCGGACTCGCGACGCGCAGACCGACTAGCGTTAATCAGACCGATCAACCGGACCGATCAACCGGATCGGTTCCCGGAACGTAAGGGAGGCACTCTTGAAGCAATTCAGCAAGCTACTCGTCCTCGTCTTCGCGATGGCCCTCATCGCGGCTGCATGCAGCTCCGACTCGGACGACACAACAACCACCGCAGGTGGAACCGACGAAACAACAACCACAGCGGCGGAAACGACTACCACCGCAGGTGGGACCGACGAAACGACGACCACGGCCGCGGCCGGGTCCGACTACGCCGGCCTCGTGGTCGAAGCTGCCTGTGACGATCCAACGAACAAGAGCAACATCAACTCCATCACGGCGGTGGATGCGCACACTGTCGCAATTCAGTTGTGTACGAACGATGTGGCGTTCCCGTCGAAGGTCGCATTCTCAGCGTTCGGGATCGTTCCTCAGGAATACCTCGACGCCAACAGCGGCGGCGGGGCTCTTGTGGACGAGCCGATCGGCACCGGTCCCTACATGCTCACGGAGTGGGACAAGGGCAACCAGTTGGTGCTGGGAGCGAACCCCAACTACTGGGGCGCGCCCGCAGAGACCGAGACCCTGGTCTTCAAGTGGAGTTCCGAGGCCGCGCAGCGCTTCCTCGAGCTCCAGTCGGGGACCGTCGACGGTATCGACAATCCCGGCCGTGACGACTTTGCCACGATCGCCGATTCGGCGGACCTCCAGCTCAAGGAACGCGCCGGAACGAACATCTTCTATCTCGGGTTGAACCGGGACAAGGAGCCGTTCACCGACGAGAAGGTGCGCCAGGCCATGGCCCTCGCCCTCGACCGCCAGCGTATCGTCGACAACTTCTACCCGCCGGGATCAGTTGTTGCCGACCAGTTCCTGCCACAGCCGATCTTCGGGTACACCCCGGAGCCAAAGTGGTGGGACCAGGACGTCGATGCAGCCAAGGCGCTCCTCACCGAGGCGGGGTATCCCGACGGCTTCGAAGTGACGCTCAACTATCGCGATGTTGTGCGCAGCTACCTGCCCTCGCCGGCAACCGTCGGCCAGGATATCCAGGCACAGCTTGCGGCGATCGGCGTCACCGTCAACATCGAGGTCATGGAGTCCGGGGCATTCCTGGACGCCAGCGACGCCGGTGAGCTGACGATGTACATGCTCGGTTGGGGCGCCGACTATCCGGATGCCACCAACTTCCTCGACTTCCACTTTGGGAAGAACGCGTCAGACCAGTTCGGCGCCGGCTTCGAGGATCTCTGGGCCGTGCTCGACGAAGGCGCATCGACGCCCGACCCGGACGCACGTCTCGTGATCTACGAGCAGGCGACCGAACTGATCAAGCAGTACGTGCCGATGGTGCCGGTGGCACACGGCGGCTCCGGTGTTGGGTATCTGGCTGACGTGACGAATGCGCAGGCCAGCCCGCTCGGCAACGAGTACTTCGCGGTGATGGATCCGGGCGGACGCGACACGTTCGTATGGATGCAGAACGCCGAACCTATCGGGTTGTACTGCGCCGATGAGACCGACGGCGAGAGCCTCCGTGCCTGTGAGCAGATCACGGAATCGCTCCTCACGTACGAGATCGGCGGCACCGCTGTTGTTCCGGCGCTCGCCGAATCCTACGACGTCAACGAAGACGGGACCCTGTGGACGTTCAACCTCCGTCAAGGAGTGACGTTCCACGATGGGAGCGAATTCGACGCCAACGACGTGGTTGCAAGCTACGACGCACAATGGGACCTCAGCAGCCCGAACCACACCGGTCGTGATGGCAACTTCACGTACTGGGACGCGCTGTTCGGTTTCAAGAACGCGCCCGACGAGTAATCGAAGGCTGAACAAGCGTGGGTGGGGTGCAAACGCACCCCACCCATTCTTCTCTAGCCTGCTGATACATGGGCCGTTTCCTGCTCCGCCGCTTCATCTCTTCGATCCCGGTGATCATCGGGATCCTCGCTCTCGTGTTCGCTCTGGCGCGCATGATTCCCGGCGACCCGTGCAGGGCAGCGCTCGGCGAGCGGGCCACCGACGAGATCTGCGACGCCTACAACGAGCGCTACGGACTCAACGACCCGATCTATGTCCAGTTCGCCATCTACCTCGGCGATGTCGCGACCGGCGATCTCGGCGAGTCGTTCCGGTTCGGCGTCCCGGTCACCGACCTCCTCATTCAGCGTCTCCCCACAACCATCGAACTCGCCGCTGCCGCCCTGTTCCTGGCGGTCATTGTGGGGATACCCCTCGGCATCGTCTCCGCGTATCGCCACAACTCGAAGACCGATGTCGCCACCATGATCGGCGCGAACATCGGCGTGGCGATGCCGGTGTTCTGGCTCGGTCTGATGCTCCAGTACGTCTTCGCCGTCTTCCTACGCGACACACCTCTGGCGTTACCTCCGTCCGGTAAACTCGACGCCGGGCTCATCCCGGTTCCGTTCTACGAAGCGTGGGGGCTCCCCGTAAACGGATTCATGGAGTTCCTGTCGGAGTTCACCATCATGAACGCGCTCGTCACGTTCCAGTGGGAGATCTTCCAGAGCGCCGTCCTGCATCTGATCCTCCCCGCGGTTGCACTCGCCACGATCCCGATGGCCATCGTGGCCCGGATGACGCGCTCGTCACTCCTCGACGTGCTCGGCCTCGACTACATCCGAACCGCGCGGGCAAAGGGCCTGCGCGAACGGCTCGTCGTCCTCAAACACGGTCTCCGCAACGCCATGCTTCCGGTCGTCACCATCATCGGCCTCTCCTTCGGCCTCCTGCTCGGCGGAGCGATCCTCACGGAAACGATCTTCAACCTCGCCGGTGTGGGAAAGACCCTGTTCGACGCGATCACATCTCGCGACTACACCGTGGTGCAGGGCTTCACGCTCGTCGTGGCCATCAGCTTCGTAATCGTGAACCTGATCGTCGATCTTATCTATACCTACCTCGACCCGCGGGTGCGCGTCTCATGACGTACGAACCTCCCCACGCCGGCGACGACCGCACCCCCTCCGATCCGGAGGATGCCGCCGACCAGCCGCTCGACACCATGGCGGCATCCGATGCCGTGCGCGACGAAGTGCGCATGGATCTCAGTGGCGGAGGAGTCTCGGCCACGACGGCCGGCGGCCTATGGCGAACCGCGGGACGAGAGATCATCCGGAAGAAGTCGGCCATCATCGGAATGGCGCTCCTATCGGTTCTCCTGATCCTGGCGGTCTTCGCTCCGATCATCGCTCCGTACGACCCCAATCAGGTGCTGTTCGATCAAGGAGTGAGCCCGAGGGACCCGCCGTGCATCCATCTCTTCGGATGTGACGAGGAGAAGTCCCAGCACATCCTCGGTATCGACGGGAACGGGCGCGACTATTTCTCGCGAATCGTCTACGGGGCGCGCGTTTCGCTGCTCGCCGCGTTCGTGGCGGTGTTGTTCGCGATGTTCTGGGGAACGATCGTCGGCCTCATCGCCGGCTTCTTTGGCGGATGGGCCGACAACGTCCTCATGCGGATCATGGACGTGCTGCTCTCGTTCCCGTCGCTGTTGCTTGCGATTGCGGTCGTCACCGTACTGGGCCCGGGCCTTATCAACGCGATCCTTGCGATTGCGATCGTCACCATCCCCCAATACGCTCGAATCGTCCGTTCGTCTGTCCTGAGCATCCGCGAACAGGAGTATGTCGCTGCCGACCAGGCGCTCGGCGTTGGCCGCTGGCGTCTCCTCGCCCACCGTATCTTCCCCAACACACTCACGCCGCTGATCGTGATCGCGACGCTCGGAATCGCAACAGCCGTCCTCGAGATCGCTTCGCTCTCGTTCCTCGGCCTCGGCGTCCAGCCCCCGACTCCCGAATGGGGTTCGATGCTTGCCGCCGAGCGCAATCAGGTCTTCACGGCTCCGCACCTGGTGTTCTTCGCTGGACTCATGATCATGTGGAACGTCCTCGGGTTCAACCTGCTCGGCGACGGACTCCGTGATGCGATCGACCCGAGGCTCGGCCGATGACCGCTTCACCGAACGGCGGTCCGATTCTGGAGATCCGAGACCTCGAGACCTACTTCTTCACCCGCGACGGAGTCGTGAAGGCTGTCGACGGTGTGGACCTCACCGTCGGGAAGGGTGAGATCGTCGGCCTCGTCGGTGAATCTGGCTGCGGGAAATCAGTCACGTCAATGTCGATCCTGCGCCTCATCCAGAATCCAGGAGAGATCGTCGACGGCGAGATCTATTTCCACGGCGAAGACCTGCTGAAGGTCTCCGAGAAGGAGATGCGGTCGATCCGAGGTGACCGTATCTCGATGATCTTCCAGCAGCCCGTCGGTTCGCTCAACCCCGTCTTCACCGCAGGGTCGCAGATCTCAGAGGTCTACGAGATCCACGAGGACATCAAGGGAAAGGAGGGCTTCAAAAGCGCCGTCGACATGCTCACGAAAGTCGGGATCCCCGACCCGGAGCGTCGCGCGAAGTCATATCCCCACGAGCTCTCAGGAGGTATGGCTCAACGGGTCATGATTGCGATGGCGCTCGCCGCAGGACCGGAGCTCCTGATCGCCGACGAGCCGACCACCGCGCTCGACGTGACGATCCAGGCGCAGATCATCGACCTTCTTGCAGACATCAGGAACGACCTTGGGACATCAATCATCCTCATCACCCACGACCTCGGCATCGTGGCAGAGATCGCCGACCGCGTCGCTGTGATGTATGCCGGCGAGATCGTCGAGGAAGCGGCTACGAAGACGCTCTTCGCCGACCCGCAACACCCGTACACCAAGGGGTTGATCGGATCGATCCCAGTCGCGGGATCCCGGAGGGAGTGGCTTGACGTGATCCCCGGCCGCGTTCCCAACCTCATCGACCTGCCAACCGGCTGTCGTTTTGCACCCCGCTGCCGGGCCCGCGAGGAAGCCGGCCTGACGATCTGCACAGAACAGCGTCCCGAGCTGAGGATGACCGAAAGTGGGCACACGGTGCGCTGCTTCCTCTATGAGGATGGTGCGACGTGAGCGCTCCCCTCATGAACATCAAGGGCCTCGTGAAGACCTATCCGATCAAGGGCGGAGCGTTCCAGAAGGTCCTCGGCACCGTCAAGGCTGTCGACAATGTCGACCTCGAGATTCGCCAGGGTGAGGCTCTGGGACTCGTCGGCGAGTCGGGCTGCGGAAAATCCACTTTCGGAAGAGCAATCCTTCGTCTCGAGGAACCCGATGCGGGCTCCGTCGAGTTCAACGGCGTCGACGTCCTGCAGCTCTCAGCGAAAGACCTGAAGCCGTACCGCAGGGACGCTCAGGTGGTGTTCCAGGATCCGTTCGGATCGCTCGACCCGCGCACGAGTGTCGGTGATTCGATCGCTGAGGGCCTCCGCGTCCAGGGAGTGTCGAGGAAGCAACGTGGGCGGAGGGTCGCGGACGTCCTCGAACTCGTCGGCCTCGAGCCCTACCACGCAAACCGCTACCCGCATGAGTTTTCCGGAGGCCAGCGGCAGCGGATCGGGATCGCGCGAGCGCTCGCCGTGGATCCGAAGTTCATCGTGCTCGACGAGCCGGTGTCTGCCCTTGATGTGTCGATCCAGTCTCAGATCTTGAACTTGCTCAATCAGCTGCAGCGCGAACTCGACCTCACACTGCTCTTCATCGCACATGACCTCAGTGTTGTCGAGCACCTCTGCGACCGGATTGCGGTGATGTACCTCGGGCGTATCGTTGAAATCGCCAACCGCGACGACCTGTTCGCCAACCCGACCCATCCGTACACGGAGGCACTTCTTTCGGCAATCCCGGTCCCGGATCCGACGGTCAATCGGAAACGGATACTCCTCGAGGGTGACCTTCCAAGCCCGCTGAACCCGCCGTCCGGCTGCACGTTCCACACCCGATGCCCGATAGCCGTCGAGGGAATCTGTGATGTCACGCCTCCGGAGCTTCGCCCGGTCAACGGCGAGAGCCACGAGGCATCGTGCCATCTTCGGACCGGTGACCATCAAGACCTCAACCGCCCCCTCCTCGCCGCGCAGTAGAGCGTAAGACAAGACACAAGAAACAAGACGCAACGAGACTTCCGCCGCTCTTTGCTCTTTGCTCTTTGCTCTTTGCTCTTTGCTCTTTGCTCTTTGCTGTCCCGGCTATGGCGCCGCCTTCCCTCAACCGGTACGCTCAGGCTGGAGGAGCAATGAGCGGAGATCTGATCAGTCTCGATTGTTCGGTCCCGATCTGGGATCGCTTCTACCTGGCCCGCCCGCTCGTCATCGTCGGCACGACCGAACCGGACGGCGGAGTTGACCTTGCCCCCAAACACATGGCGGGACCGGTTTCGTGGGAGAACCTCTACGGATTCGTCTGCTCCGGGGCGCACGCGACCTATCGCAACGCGGTGAGGACCGGTGTGTTCACGGTCTCGTACCCCACACCCGAACAGGTCGTCACGGCCAGCCTCGCCGCTGCGCCTCGATCCGCCGATGACACAAAACCCAGCCTGAGCGCGATCCCCACGGAACCGGCACAGGTCGTCGAAGGTGTGCTGATCCCGGGAGCAAGGATCCACCTCGAGTGCGAGCTCGAACGCACGGTCGAGGACTTGGGTCCCAACACGCTCGTCATCGGCCGCATTGTTGCCGCCGCCGCCGCCGAAGCAGCCGTCCGATTCCTGGATCGAGAGGACTGGCACACGATATCTGAAGCACCAATCCTGGTGTACCTGCAACCCGACCGCATCGCCTCCATCAGCGAGAGCAGGAGCTTCCCGTTCTACGCCGGTTGGTCGAGGTAGGCCGTGCGTGGCACCGTCAACCCCGAGCGGATCCTCGAACACCTCCAGACGCATGAGGAGGAGCTCCTCGACCTGTGCGGCGAACTGGTAACCATAGAGAGCCCCTCGCCCGACGCGACCGCAACAAGGCAGGTGCTGGATCGGCTGACTCCCGAATTCGACGAACTCGGCTACCGATGCCGCATGTCGGAGCCCGCGAAGTCCGGCGGATTCCTCTTCGCCCGACCGGCCGTTCGGCGGCGGCACAGGCCGACCCAGCTGCTCCTCGGACACATCGATACGGTCTGGCCACTCGGCACACTCGGGTCGCGCCCGTGGAGTGTTGAGGACGGCATCGCCCGCGGGCCCGGTGTGTTCGACATGAAGGCCGGCGTCGTCCAGATCCTGTTCGCGCTCCGGGCCGTCCGAGATCTCGATCTCGACCCTCCGGCAACGCCGGTGGTGCTCATCAACAGCGATGAGGAGATCGGCAGCCGGGAGAGTACGTTGGCGATCGACCGGTTGAGCAGGATCGCATCGCGAGCGTTCGTCTGTGAACCGGGCCTCGGTTCGTCCGGCGCCATGAAGACGGCACGCAAAGGCCTCGCAAAGTACACGATCACGGTTGACGGGCGTGCCGCCCATGCCGGCCTCGACCCCGAAGCCGGCGCGAGTGCGATTCTTGAGCTCTCGTCCGTGATCCAGCGGCTCTCCGACCTCACCGATCGGGAACGAGACGTCACCGTCAACGTCGGAACGATCGAGGGGGGCATCCAGGCGAACGTCGTCGCACCATGGAGTCAGGCGGTCGTCGACGTGCGCGTACTCACCCCGGAGGACGCAGTGAGCGTGGACGCGGCGATACGTTCGATCGAGCCGGTCACGCCGGGAACTTCGATCACGGTCGCAGGAGGTTTCGGTCGCCCGCCGATGGCCCGAACGGAACGCAACGCGGCCTTGTTCGAGCAGGCCCGCCGGATCGGAGCCAGCCTCGGAATGGACCTGAAGGAAGTCACCGCGGGCGGCGGATCAGATGGCAACACGACCAGCCAGCACACGGCGACGCTCGACGGACTCGGAGTCATCGGCGACGGCGCCCATGCCCCAAGCGAACGCATCGACCTGCGAAACCTCGCGCCACGAACCGCCCTCCTTGCGGCACTGCTCGTGGAACCCCTCAACGGAACCAGGAGGAGCGAGCCGTGATCAAGTACTTCTTCTCATCGTTGACACGGATCTCGGACCTCGCCGAGGCGGGATTCACGCCCGAATCCTGGGAACCCGACAATTGGGCCAATGGCGATTACGTAGTCGGTGAAGTGGTTGGCCGGGCGGGCGAGCTGTCTCGCGTCGAGCTACGCAGCGGACGCATGATCGAAGTGGTTGAGGGAGACCTGGTTGTCGGGGCGCTAGGCAGCCGTCGCGCCACACTCGAGGCGGTCGGCGACTGGCGGGACATCACCGAGGACGGCACCTTCCACGCCATGACCGCGGCCGGACTCTTCGGACGGGTCACTTCACTCGCACCACTGATGCCGCCGATCATGCGCCTTCGCTACGTCGGCCACGTGACGCGGGATGGCGTCAAGGTCAGGATGGACGATTTCGTGCCGCCGATTCCCGACGTTGTGTATGACGTGCCAACGCTTCTGATCATCGGAACGTCGATGTCGGCGGGGAAGACCACCGCCGCGAAACGCATCATCCGCCATCTCAAGGGGCTCGGGCTCCACATCGCCGGCACCAAACTCACGGGAGCAGGGCGCTACCGCGATGTCCTGGCGATGTGGGACGCCGGGGCGGACGATATCTTCGACTTCGTGGACGTCGGATTGCCGTCAACGATCCTGGAACCGGAGGACTACCGCCGGCGTCTCCGCCAGCTTCTTTCACTGATCGCGGCGAGGCAACCCGACATCGTCGTCGCCGAGGCGGGCGCGTCGCCACTCGAGCCGTACAACGGGGAGGTCGTCCTGGAGGAACTCAGCGGCCATGTGCGCTGCACGGTGCTCTGCGCCTCCGACCCCTACGCCGTTGCCGGGGTCATCGAGGGGTTTGGATATGAACCGGACGTCGTCGCGGGGATCGCCACGAACACGACGGCGTCGGTCGAACTCGTCCGCAGACTGACCGGCCATGAGGGTTTCTCCTTCATGATCGCCGAGGAGTCGGACGACGCTTTCGCAGTTATCCGAACCCGCCTCGGCGTCTGAAGCCGCGTACCCAGGGTTCTCCACGTCCTGTTTGGCGTCTCCAGCCCGCGGAATGGGGATCCGCGGCGGTTGGGGTATGCCCAGGGTGGATACGTGGGCGAAGGTGTCACTAGCGTTGCCCCATGGTCGATTTCTATCTCGGCGGACCGGTTGACCCGACGACCGGGAAACGCACCCCAGGACAGACAACCCACTACGAGGCATCGGACCTCACCACCCACGGCGTGATCGTGGGCATGACGGGATCCGGTAAGACGGGACTGGGAATCATCTACCTCGAGGAGGCACTTCGCTCTGGCATCCCGACGCTGATTCTCGACCCGAAGGGGGACATGACGAACCTGCTCCTTACGTTCCCCAATCTCGCTCCCTCCGACTTCGAACCATGGATCGACCCCGCGGTCGCG
>Ga0272441_10015890_pt1 | contig 10479 bp, 8 predicted proteins | sample SSMProp6N_FD_193582 | JGI IMG/M metagenome (GOLD analysis project Ga0272441, IMG submission 193582) | Marine sediment archaeal communities from Little Sippewissett salt marsh, Falmouth, MA, United States - SSM-Prop-6N | ecosystem: Environmental > Aquatic > Marine > Wetlands > Sediment ... | reverse complement strand
CCTGATGCTGACCTTCCGGAACCATTCCCGCCCTTGGACGGTCCCCGCTATTCCATTTATACTGTCAGAGAAAGAAACGAGGGGTACAACAATGGCAAACGATACGCTTGTACAGTTGACGGAAAACACCTGGGTGATCACGGGTCCGACGAATGTCGGTCTTGTGGAAAGGAACAGCGAAGTCTACCTGATCGACAGCGGCAACGATAAAGAAGCCGGCCGGCGGATCCGGAAGGTCCTGGATGAAAAGGGCTGGCGCCTCAAGGCCATTATCAATACCCATTCGAATGCCGACCACATCGGGGCCAACGACTATCTGCAGCGCCTGACCGGCTGTGAAATATGGGCGACTCCCGCCGAACGGGCCTTCATCGAGTATCCGAAGTTCGAGCCGGCCTTTCTCTGGGGCAGCTTCCCGGTTAAGGAGCTCAACTCCAAATTTTTCGAAGCCAAGCCGTCGAAAGTGACGAATCTGATAGAGGCGGACACCGACACGATCGCCGGGGATCTCGAAGTTGTGCGGCTGCCCGGGCACTTCTTTGGCATGATCGGGATCATGACCCCCGACCGGGTGCTTTTTCTGGGGGACTGCATGTTCGGTGAAAAGGTCCTGGAGAAGTACAAGATCCCCTTCATCTACGATGTCGCCGGGTACCGGGAGACCATCGGGAAGGTGAAAAACATAGACGCCGATCACTACATCGTCAGCCACGGCGATCCGCAGACCGATATCGATGCAATGGCGGAAGCCAACCTGGCCCTCGTGGATGTGGTCGAGACCTTCCTGCTTGAAACGCTGGAACGGGAGATGACCGATGGGGAGGCCGTGAAGGCGGTTAGCGACCACTACCGGATCACGCTGGATTACAGCCAGTACGCCCTTGTCGGGACTACGGTGCGTTCCTTTCTTGCGTACCTGTACAACGCGTCCAAGCTGAGCTACGAATTCAGGGAGAACCGGCTGTACTGGAAGAGGATCTGAGAAACTTTCTGGAATAGACCTGTCCGGCGGCGCCTGTACTGGACCAGAATCCTCCCTCAATCAAGTTCATATGCGCCGATGGACCAGGGATCCGTGCGGCTGTTCCCCTCGGCATCATGCTGGAACCCGGCCGAGAGGTCGAGGCCGGGGATGGGATTAAAAGTAATATGATAATCATCGCCGGCGGGATTGGTGAATCCCGGATCGGTACCCGCGTCGTTCTCCGAGGCTGTCCCGGAGCCGGCACTGGTATCTATATATTCTTCCATATCAGGTATCGAAGTTATCTCGCTCCCGTCCTCCGCTCTGAGAAGGGGATCGGCGGTGTGATAGAACTCGTTGTTTTTGAGCGAGGAAAAGCTTGGGGATCCGGCTGTACTTTCATAGATACCCCTGCAGTCGGAACCGGCCCCGAGAATGTTGTTTTCGAATCGGAGGGTCGACGACGATAAAAAAACGACGCTGTCACCGGCCCCGGAGAAATACAGCGTATTGTTGAGAATATCGAGGTTCGCATTCTGGGTTGCGTGGACAATGATGCAGGTACCGCTTCCGCTCTCTGCCGCCATAACGTTGTTGCGGATGACGGCCTCCGAGGCGATGGCGGCGACGGCCCAGGAGTTGCCGGTGACCGAACCGACGAAGATTCGATTCGAGTCTATGAGGGCATCGTCCGAGCTCAGCAGGAGGCCGACCGACGTGGTCCAAACCGGCCGCAGGTCGATGGTGTTGCCCCGGATGACCGGAGCGGCGCCTTCACAATCGATAGCGCACAGTTCGTTCAGGGCGGCGGCTTCGATCAGCAGGTCCTGCACGGCGGTACTCCGCCCGCATCCCCGGTCGAAGTTGATGACGGGATCATGCTGCCCGTGGATCTCGGTTTCATAAGTCTCAGGGTCGTGATCCCACAGGGGATAGGAGTATCCTCCCCGCAGCGATACGCCGGGGGTCAGTCTGAGCGTGGATCCCGGATGATAGGTTCCGGCGGCAACCCGCACTTCCAGGGTATCCGCGCTTCCCTTCGAGATGAGCTCGGCGGCCAGTTCGAGGGCCGGTCCGATATCATTGTAGGGCTCGGAGGGGCTGCCGAACTCCTCGCCGCTGTGTGTTCGGGAGACATACACTGCCTGCTGTGAGAGTATTTGATCGAGGGCTTCCGACTGGTCGAGGAGGAGGTCCTTCAGGGGAAAAACGCAGCCTGAGGTGTATAATAGAGTGAACACGGCGGCGGTAAGAGCTCCAGCTGTAAAGGTTGATAACGCGAGTCGGCTTCGGGCTCCGAGGCGGGATCGGAGACAGCTTTTTTCCAGACCGGCCCAGCGGAGGATTCTCATTCCACCCACAGCACCTCCTCCGCCCGCACGGATGCCCGTGACGGTCCGATCTCCTCGACGGTGCGCACGATGAGGTAGGAGTTCTCAGCAGCGGCAACGGGATCAAGCTCTTCGAGCTTTTTGTAGGCCTGGGCGCAGGTATCGTATTCGCCCAGTCTGAATCGCGCCATTGATATGCCGAGGACCGCCGCCGGTTCTTCAGGGTGGTTTACATGGTAGGATTCGAACAGATCGAGTGCGTCCCGGTAGTCGCCGATAAGGAGGAGAATATTGGCCAAATTTACCATGGCCGGTTCGTAGTATGCTTCATACACTGCGGATTGAAATGCTTCCAGGGCTTCTTCGTGCTGCCCATAGCGTGCGTAGAGGATGCCGAGGCGGTTGTACACCCGTCCGGCTTTGGATCCACCCTGCTCGATCCGGGCGATGAGGTCCCGGGCAATCGGTTCCATTTCGCTCCGTACGATTCCGGCGCGCATCTGCTCGATTGTATGTAAAAAATCAGCGTGCTCTATCTCCGGCGTATCGCTGCCGATGGTAGGCAGGGCGACCGGCGGATAAGTGCTCCAGCCCTCCCTGACTCTGATAAAACCGGCCTGTCCGGCTGCAGCAGCCTGCCTGTACTGGTCGGCGGCGCTCCTCCAGGATTTGATAATATCATCGGTGATGGTTGTTTCCACCGGCAGCCAGGTCTCTCCCTCAATATTCAGGAGATCAGCCCGGGAGGCGAACTGCCTGACAGCGCTCTGATACTTCATATCCAGCGACACAGCGGCAAAAATATGGCCCGGTACCGTCACCAGGGCCGTCTCGATGCCCACCGATTCGAGGAGGGCGCAGTACAGCACCGCCAGGTCGTCACAGTCTCCGATTCCATCCGCGAGGGTTTCCCGGGGGAAGCGCAGGAAATCGATAGTGCCGATTTCGTGGGCTGAGGAATAGGGAGAGGCCGGGTCCATGATATAGGTGAGCCCGTAGGCTTCGAATGCTGCCAGCGTTGCCACGGCGAGGGAGAAGTTTCGGTTTATCAGTGTCTTCCCGTGCCTCGCTGTCCCGCCGGCGATCTGTCCCATGAAATGACGCACGGAGGGATCTTTTTCCGTGATGAAGAGACAGGCCTTTGCGTCGTCGTCCCAGGCAATCGAATTCCGGTCGAGGATCTGCACGGGGGCCCGGGTGATGGATTCTTTCAAGCCTGCGCCCTGACGGTAGGAGACGGTGATCTCGCAGGAGGCGGGAAAATCGCCCACGATACCGAGTACCCGTTCGCCGAGCTCCAGGCGGAGCGGCACCTGCACAGACCTGCCTGGGGGGATGGTCCGGCTGATCGGTATCACGGTCGGTGCGTTTGAATAGGTCGGGACAATGCAGGAGACCTCTTCCACTTTAATGGTAAAATTTCCGGTATTGGTAATCACGGTCTCTCCGGCACCCCCTGTGCGGTATGCAGCGTACAGACTCGGAAAGAGCGGGCCTATGTCCATCGGAGTGATGCGGATCCCGCCGGGAGAGCGGGAATAATGGAATGAGATGCCGCCGGACGCCACGGAGGCGGTTCCGATATGCCACGTCCACCTTCCGGTTATTCCAAGCGAAACAGAGGGAAGAATTTCCCTGCGCATGTCAAAGTAGGTCTCAACAGCCGGTCCTCCGCCCACGGTATTTTCATAGGGCGAGTCGATCACCGGTGCGATGTAGCCGCCGGCCCCGAATCCGAGGGAGGCGGTCCAGATTCGGCCGATACTCCTGTATGTACCAATACCGGCTGTCAGCGGTACCGCGAGCACGGTCCCCGTGTCCTGTGCGGGCAGGGTGTCGATACCGAGATGCGCCGAGACTTCAAGGGGGAATGCAAAGCCCGACATGAGCGGGATGGATATACCGGCCCGGCCGGCGAAGCTGGAGGAGAAAAGGTCGTCGCCGGGAAGGGCGAAGGCGGCGGAACCGTATGCGCGGAAGGTATCAATAGGCGGGATTGAAAACACTGGTGTGTTGATTACCATGAAAAAAAGAAGCGCCGAGGCCGCCCGATAGATTATTCTGGATCGAAGTGATGTGCTGCGCTTCACAATCCAAGCCGGAAGCGGGCGAGTAGCTCCTCCCGTGCCTCTGTCTGACGGTCGTTCGCCGGAGGCTGGTGGGAGCCGGCAGTCTCGTGGGCTAATTCCAGGGCGGCCTGCACCTGGGCCTGGGGTACCGTCACGAGGATCCAGCCCCGGTACCGTTCTCCGGTCTGTTCTCCCTCCTCATCGAACAGAAGCTCATATGCCCAGAAATCATCGCATCGCCGGGCGCCCATGTATTCGATGGCCGTCAGTACCCGGCCGGCTTCGTCCAGGAAGGACTCGGATATACCGCTGATCTTTCCCGCTTTTGCCCAGGCGCGGTCGTGAACCGCGATACTCGCCTTCTGCGAAAAGGGATATTCGCCCAGCTGTGTTTCCAGCGCAGTGAGATCCGCATCCCGTATCTCGAACCTGAATACGTAGCGGTCGGGATATTCGCCGCCGGATTCCAGCTCGGCCGGTGACCGCTGAATCCACAGAGGGACCGGATCTCCGATGGCGCTTCCCTTGTATTCGATGATACTCACGTTCTCTTCGGATACGTTCATTCCTGAAAAATCCAGAGGAGCAGGTTTTTTCTTGAAGCTCAGGCATCCGGCCAGTACGAGTACAGCGATGAAGAGTACCAGTACATACCTTGTTGTCTTGTTTTTCATTACCATTGTGGACCTCGCGTTTCGATACCGAGTGAGTCCGCCAGACGGACATTCTGTTTGTGGGCGAACAGGAAAGGCCGGGCGAGTGAATACAGATAGGTGACACCAACGAGCGCAAAGCCCACATCAACCACGTTCGGAGAGGGAGCCAGGGTTCTCCATGTGCCGTCGACCTCCTTCAGTTCGGTGGAACCGGTATACGAATCTATATATTCAGCTGCAATTGCATAAGCTGTCAGGTAAACAATGATCGTCCCGGTTCCTGCCAGTACGGCGTGAAGGCGGTCGCCCTGCCGCCAGCTGCCCCAGTTCAGTACCGGAATGATATTGCGAATCGATGAGCCCAATGCATTATCCAGACGATTGGCTTCGTACAGGGACCGGCGGGTCTCCTCCGGCAGATCGCTGCTGAGAGAGCTGATTCGGGAGCGGACGTAGATACCGTATCGTTTGTGGTCTTCGAGGATCCCCTGGATTCGGTCTGTAGTGAGGGCTTGTTCAGTAAAGAGAGAAATACTGTCGATGCTCGCAGCGGGAGCCGAAGCACGCTGCTTGAGGTTTTCGATCTTCACTTCGGCTGTTGTCCGTATATCCTCGATCGGGAAATCAGCAAGCGGAGATTGATCAGCGATTGCAGCATTCAGTATTTCCAGGGATGAACGGGCCGATACTGATGCTGTGGAGCCGCCCTTGGTGCGGGTCGGACCGCTTGCTTCACAGGCGGCTGCGAGCGCTGCCAATTCGGATACCGCTGACTCTACTCCTTCAATGGATGTTTCCACCCGTTCCTGATTCTCGCTTTGTGCCTGTTCGGCGTTCCTTTCCTCGGTTTGTTCGAGGCATTCCTCGAGTTCCGCGACCTCCTCTTCGAGGGATGCAATCCGGCTGTCATCAGTTGCCTGGGAAGATTCTGTTGACTTCTTTTTCCCAAGGGCCAGTTCGAGTTCGAGTACTGTTGCTTCTCGTCGGATTTCACTTCCGCCAGGATCCGCCGATCCTGGCTCCGGGATAGGTTGCGGAATATGCACTACCTTCACTACCCGTTCCGGTTGGAGGGTGATACGCTGTTCACCGAAGGCCTGGACTTCGATCGTCCCGTCCGGTGCGTACCGAACCAGGTGTCCCCGGATTATCAGCCCCTCCTTGAGGAAAAAAACTGAATGAGAATCACCGGGGAAAGCTTCCAGGGAATGCTCGATGGCGGCGATGCGGATGTCGGGAAGGTACTGAATGTTTCCTTCCCGGTCGGAGAGGATAAGATACTCACCGACCCGGTGCTCGAGCACGGTACCGCTCTGCAGTGAACCATCATCCAGACGGACGCTTTGTATGTGATTCATACCTTCGCCGGATTGGGAGAACGAGGCTGATAGAAAGATGAGGAAAAAGCATACCACCAGCGGCCGGATTTTATTCTTCATAGCCGTCCCCTTCCAGAAGCAGGGCCCTACGAGCTCTCTCGTTCTGTCGGGAAGCATAGAGAAAAGGCCTGATAAGGGAATAGACGTAGCCTGAACCTCCGATACCTGCTCCGATCCATCCGTACCAGTCTAAAGCCGGCTCTTCGGGATTATCCAGCTGGTTCCCGATGAGTGAATCGAGAACCAGCAGACCGCCGATAAGAAAAGTACCAGCCTGTATAGCAACCCCCAGCTTGTCGCCCTGTTTCATGCTTCCGCCACCGACAGGAATCAGACCGTTTATTACAGCCGCGTCTACAGGATTTTTCTGCCGGCTAGATCTGAAAAGGTCCCTTCGGTCCTCTTCCGGGATCTGCTGCGACAGTGCGATGATTCTCTGGATATTATCCGGGTCATGCAGGTTTCCGTTCATCATAACCTCAAGCTCGGCGAGGTTCGCGGCTTCTTCGGCCTTCCGGATTTCCCGGACAATTCCGGGATCGATATCGTTCAGCGTGTCTGCGAGCAGAGCGGCATCATTTATCCCGGCGATGCTGTTCGCGTACAGATCGGCTATCCGGGTCATGCCTTCCGGATTCTCCGTCGCGCACACAGCCGCTCGTCGTGCGAGTTCGGTCAGCGATTCCGCTGCTTCCCGCTTATCCCGGGCGATTTCGTCGAGGAGGGCCGCTACGAACTCATCGTCTTTCTCCTGTTGTTCTGCGGCTGCCGCACTCTCTTCTTCAAGCTCCGCCAGTTCATCCCGCAGCTGCTCAACCCTGTCGGTATCATCTTCCTCACTCCCGGCGGGCTTCTCCTCCTCCGACTCCAGGCGTTGGACGGTGAGTTCAATGGCGAAGTCACGGCGCACCTTCTGTACACGGGAGTTTTTTTCGATCCCCTTCGCGGGTACCATGGCAGCCCGCTTCTCGTGGGTGATCCGCCAGATACGGTCGATGGGAATGGATATCGCCGCGCCGTTGTGGGAGATCAGAGTGATGTCACCCTGGATTTCCTCGGCAACGATCGTTCCGTGAAGAATCAGACCGGAATTCAAATACACGATGTCGGTGTACACGAAGAGGTCTTCAGCAGGGTCCGGAACAGTCTTTTCGATCCATTCGATCTGTCCGACGGGAATAATCTGGAGACCAGCGTCGGTATCGATGTGGTATTCAGTGCCCGGGTAGCGTTCGACAATGCGTCCGCTGACGATCTCGCCGTCTACAGTACGGATCTTGTCTCTGATTTCGACCGCTCCAAGGTGAAAAAGCGCCGTGCCGAGGCAGATAATACTGATAAAAAAGCGCATCCGCCGCATCAGAAATCTATCCTCGCTGAGATGATATCCAGGAATTCATAACCAACAGGCACATCCCCAACCGGGTCGCTGGCACTACCAGACCCGGTTATCACAGTGACTGTATCAGTTGTCAAAGCGGGTTCGTAGTATTCCGTATAGAATTGCGATTTCGCCGTGGGACTGATATCAATATAATAAAGAAAGTCCTCCATAGATAAACCGCCGGTTTCGAACAGAAGGTCTTCTCCATTGACCTGGGCAATATAGGTTCTCGGAATTGATTGAAAACCGAATAATGTATATCCGCTCGCGGCCTGTTCGAGAGTAACTGTTACGTCAGCCGGAGTCGATGAGCGTGTATGTTGAAATGCGAAATCGATATCGTATCCGTTCGCGTCACCCGTTCCAATATTGTCATCGGTATCGATGCGGACGCCGAACTTGACTTCGACATCTCCCAAAGTAACACCGCCAGTCCTGTTTATAGTAAAGGATTGAGAAGTATCCGCCAGTGTAAGCTGTATGAGCATTTCGCCGAGAAGACCGTGCGATGTATCGTTAAAGGGCGCACGGATATACTCATACAGATTGCAGGCAGTGAATGTGAGTAGTATTACGATGGAAAGGAGAAGCATTCGCGGGGATGCCTCTCGTGACGGTGCAATCACGTGAACCTCGCACGCGACCGGTACAGCGCGGGAAGTGAGACTGTGATGTCATACAGCGTCAAAACCAGATCGATTTTATCTAATTCTACGCATGCTTGTTCCGATCAGTCAAGTTAGAAATATATACAGTACATAAAATATTACAATGCATGTATATATATTAGTGATATTTAATGTATTTGTAGGCAGGAAGCGGTTTCTTGATGGTCTCTTCATTTGCAGCCTCTCATACTATGGTTCGTGGTATACTGCATGTATGAAAAAATTCAGAAGCCTGGTGAGGCTGTGGATTTTTACCTTAAGAAAAGCCGTGCCATTCGGTTTCATCATACTGCTTCTGCTCTTAGTTTCATGCAATGAGGACGGCGGTGCCGCCTCTTCCCGATCCGCCGCCGATGGCTATCATGCACCCGAAGTTATTACCCGCGAGGACGTCCGGGGCGCCCCTGGACGCTTTATCACCGTCGGCGCCGAAGGCTGCGATGAGCGCACCATTAAGGATGCTCTTCAGCTCATCGAACCGGGAAAAAATGAGATCGTGCTGATGGATGCAGTACACACGGAGGAAGGGATCGTTTTCGACCGGGACCTCGTCCTCCATGGGCTGGGCACAGCGGCGACGGTCCTGCAAGCGGCCGGCAGCCCGGAAGAAGCGGAAAACCGGGTGCTGCAGATCAAAGAAGGTACTGAGGTGATTATCAGAAACCTCGCTATCCGTCATGGAAACGCCTCGGGGCCCTACCGCAGCGGCGCGGGAATCCGGAATTACGGCCGTCTCACTCTCGAGTACTGCGAAATTCGTGACAACCAGGCGGTGTACGGAGCAGGGATCTTCAACGATGGAACCCTCTTCATGAAGTACTGTACGGTGGCCGAGAACAGGACCCTGCCGATGACCATGGCGGAAAAGATAGACGCCACCGGCTGCACCGGAAGCGGCGGAGGCATCAAGAACGATCCGGGGGCGTATCTGGAGCTCGATTCCTGCACCATCAGCGGGAATTCCTCGCTCCGCAAGGGCGGCGGACTGTTCATCTCCTGCGAATCTTCGGCGAAATTGACGAACTGCACGATCAGCGGAAACGAGAGCAGACAGCCCGGCGGCGGCATCCATGTTCGGGGCGACCTGGAGCTGATCCACTGCACTATAGCGAATAACAGTTCCAACAGCGGCTGCGGCGGGCTCTACAACCTCGGACACCTGGATATGACGGGTTGTCTGCTTGCTGACAATACGCCCCGCGATTTTACAATGGGTACGGGCGGCGGCATATATGGACAGGGAGAGTTCGGCGTCTGTGACTATAACTTCGTCGCCGACGGCAGCCTGGAAGATGCCCGCGGCGGCGATCCGGGACTCGGTCTCTTGAGTGATAACGGCGGCCCCACAAAGACACACGCCCTGAAGTGCGGCAGCCCGGCGAAAGATGTGATTCCCAAGGATAAACTCGAGGTACTCTCAGATCAGCGCGGCCATACCCGCGGTAAAGGCTCTGACAGGGGCGGCGATTTCGGTGCTTTCGAACGGTAGCAAGGTAAGGCGCTGCCGCCGCCAGTACGATTTAACTTGTGAAGCCGGAGTGCATGCTGTACAATTCACTCCCGGAATATAAAATGCTCAAACTAATAGACAAGCCCTTTATCTGGTATCCTCCAAAACCTCATCCGGTCATCACGCCGGTTGGTATGCTCTACAACAGGTTCATCTACCTGCCGGGGAAATCCCATCTCATCAAAGCAATACACTGCTCTGGGAAGGAAACGATCAGGGACCTCGCGGCGGACCGGCGGAACAGGTTCCTCTTTCTCGCCAACCATCCCTCGCACAGCGACCCGCAGATAATCATGGAGTCTCTGCGCGGTATGGGGATATCGTCTCATTACCTCACCTCATACGATCTCTTTTACCGGAGAACTCCCTTCGAACGGTGGGCGATGCAGAAGTCAGGGGCTTTCTCGATCGATCGTGAATCCTTCAATGCACAGCCCTTCAACGAAGCGACCGGAATCGTCAGGAACGGGAAATACGCTCTGACTATTTTCCCCGAGGGCCGGCCGTATCTGCAGAAC
>Ga0272441_10015889_pt1 | contig 10481 bp, 7 predicted proteins | sample SSMProp6N_FD_193582 | JGI IMG/M metagenome (GOLD analysis project Ga0272441, IMG submission 193582) | Marine sediment archaeal communities from Little Sippewissett salt marsh, Falmouth, MA, United States - SSM-Prop-6N | ecosystem: Environmental > Aquatic > Marine > Wetlands > Sediment ... | reverse complement strand
ATCGTTCATTACCATGTTGGCTACGAATAGAATAACTATAAGGGAAAATAAATTATAAAATAATGGGGTGAAATAAACGGGAGCAAAGGATGCAAGATAAGCTATTAACCTCGGAATTAACTGGATTGTATCGGGAAATGCTACAAATAATGAAGGATCACCATTAAAGCAGGATTTAAATAAAACAGCTCCATCTTCTGCATAAAACTGAGGGTTTACAAACGCTTCGGGTCTCCGTACAAAAAAAGCAAGCACCACACCTGATAATGTCAAAAGGCGTATATATAGACTTTTTGTAAACCACCTTCTCCTGTCTGAACATTTAATACCAGGATCACACAAATTATCATTTCCCAGATTCATGACTGAATTTTATAAAGATAGAACTCCTAAATCCAGCCTATTATAACAAAACTTCTCCTGTAATGTGAGATATAAAAGATCAATTGCTGATAAAACGGTGCTTATAATGTATAAATCATCTTTAAAAAAATTCTCAGTGTCAATGTGACAAAATGTAACATTCTTGATCCTCATTTTTGAAGGTTTTGGGGACAAATAATACAAGACAGGGGATAAGGGATACCGGCTAATGGTCAAAAGGTGCCTGAATCCGGTTAAAATACATCGAAACTGGACAGTAGGTGACATAAATGGGCGGAAGTGTCTAAAAGGAGCATGTGATGGGTGTGGGGGCGAGCCTGGCACGAGAGTTGCTCAGCAGCGGGAAGCTGATGAGAGTGCAACTCTCGTGCCAGGGGGGGAATTGTCTATGGGGGGTGGGGATTTAAGGGCGGTTCGGAAACCGCCCTTAAAATAAGGAGATAGTTTTATTCGATTAATCTTGACAGTATAACCTTAATCTCATAACCTATCTGTTGTTTTAACAGCGATTTCTCTTATGATAAATCAGAAAATTTCGTTTTAAACTTATGTCATTAAAAAAGTTTGCATCTGAGTTCAGATGGCGTTTGGACTGGTATAATGGAGTTTTGAAGCCGGGCCCCCCATATTTTATAAATGTAGAACCAACGAATATCTGCAACCTTCAGTGTACTATATGTTCTATGGATAAATCCCGAAAACCAGGTTACATGAATATAGAAATGCTCAATGATATAATCAAGCAGGCTTCTGAATTTAAAATCAAAGAAGTCCGTCTTTTTCTTGCCGGAGAACCTTTACTCAATAAAAACTTACCCAACATGGTTGATATTGCAAAAAGAGCCGGTATGATTACAACAATTCACACCAATGCAACGAGACTCAACAGGCAGCTAGGGAAAAGTCTGATTGCTGCGGGTTTGGATTTACTCTCAATCAGTTTTCACGGTGAACAAAAGGAAGAATATGAAACTGTAATGAAGGGAGCGGATTATGAAAAAGTACTTGAAAACGTCCTGAACTTTTTGAAGTATAAGTTGAAAGGCAAACATAATAAACCTAAAGTGATAATTCAAGTGGTTAAAGGAAAAATGGCACCCTCATCCGAACTCAGTAATACTTTTAAAGAGAAATTCAAAGGACTACCTGTAAATCGTTTTATTGTTCTGGAACCCCATAATTGGGCTGGAGAAATAGATCTATCTAATGACATGGTAAATCGGACCTACTATTATCACTGCCAGCATCTTTACCAGAGCATGAGTGTTACATATAACGGGGATGTAGTTGCTTGTTGCGGGGATTTAAACGGAAGAATGGTTATCGATAATGTCAGTAACAAATCTCTCAAAGAGATCTGGCATTCAGAGAAACTATGCAAAATGAGATTAGACTTGAAAAAGGGAGATTACAAACGTTATTTACTTTGCTCATCCTGTGATGTTCTTTTCCGGAAAAGGCATCCCTTGATTACTGACATTGCATCCTTATTTAAATTAAAGCAATTGATAAACAGAATGAAATCACATTAAATTCTCAAGAAACATTGATTATGGATTCTGACAACTCGAAGCTCGGTATCAATTCAATCCTGAGCATATCAGCGAGAGGTTCCGAGCTCATATCCCTTGTTTTCATCCATTTCATGCTGACGCGGTATCTTGGAGCAAGTGATTTTGGACTTTATGCCTTTGCGATATCATTTGTGATGGTATTTTATCCGATTATCGATCTTGGAATGGATCATATTTTTGTCAGGGAAATAAACAAGGATAAGAGTAGTACGTGTGAGATTTTCTATTCCACGATATTACTCAAGTTTGTTATCCTTCTTCCAACAATCATAATCATAGCATGCGGGATTCATTTTATATCTCCAGACAGGAATTTGTTCTGGGGGATAATCATCGAAGGGATAGCTACCTTACTTGTACGACAGTTCTTCTGTATCATTGCCAGGGCATTTTTTGTTGCTTTTGAGGAATTAAAATATGATCTGACTTTAAGTTTAATATCCCAGATAACAAAGATATTGATCCTTCTTATTGTTGTATATTTAGACATGGGATTCATCGCTGTTTTCTTCGTAATTCTGGGTGGGGATCTAGTATATGGTCTACCAGGTACCATAATCGCCCTATCACGATATCTTTCAAAAAGGGAACAAAGCAGAAAGGATGTAACCGAGGATCTGAAATCGAAAATCAACAAAATAAAAAAAATGCTCATAGAGACCCTTCCTGTTGGCTTAACACTGATACTCATTACAGCCAGTTTTCATATCGATGTTTTTATCATAAAGCATTTTTTAAATGACGAGAAAAACGGGATCTTTGCAGCTGCATACCGGATAATAGCCACTTTGATATCATGTTCAGTTCCTGTTATATGGGTGATGATGCCCCTTTTATCAAGATCTGCCAAGACAAATACATTAGCCCGAGAATTGCAAAAGGGAATGAAGTTCATCTTGCTCCTCTCAATACCCTTGATAACAGGACTTTTCTTTTTTGCAGAAACGATTGTTTCTTTTTTCGGGGAAGATTTCAAGGAATCTGCATATGTATTGAAGTTTCTCGTGATAGTCCTTATATTCCGGTTCATCGGATATCTTTTTGATCTTGCTCTTATAGCAATGGATAAACAGAAATTGACGATAATCGGCTCTACCTCTCTTTTCATTGTCAACCTAACCCTCGATTTTCTATTAATAAAGCACTACGATATTTATGGAGCATGTATCGGAACACTTGCGGCTGATATATCGACCTGTATCCTGTTATATATCTTATTGAAAAGTAATCTTGATGGATTTTATATATTCAAGATTATCGTAAAGCCAATAATAGCAGCGATTATCTTTGTTGCCTGGATGAGAATGACCGGAGATTTCAATCTGATTTTATCATTTTCTGGAGGATTTTTAATATACTGTCTATGTATCTATTTTTTCAAAATTCTGAATGATGAAGAGATAGCTTTTTTCAAAAAACTTTCAGGTAAATTCGTTATCAGGAAATAGATATATAGTTAATCGATATAGAAAAGGCTAACAGCTTCTTTAGCTTTATTTCCTGCATTATCTTTAATATTTATCTTCATGACATGTTTCCCTTTGCTTACCGTTCTTTCCATTTTATATGAAAACCAGCCCCTATCCGGATCGAATTCTGCATCAACCACTTCATCATCAAGAGTAACAACCAGTGAATAAATGTCGATTTTTGATCCAAAATCCTTAGCTTTTGCAAACAGAACCGGATATTGATTCTTTATATGGCTGTTGTATCCGGGTTTAACATCAAAGATAACTGGGAGAGCCCTGTCAACAAGGAGAGAATATATATCGAGCCATGTAATATCAGCAGAGACTTTTCTTTTGTTATGGTCGATACTGGAACCTACATATACCCATGAAACTGATGATCTATCGAGCCTATAAATCCCAGCCCTTGATGAATCCTCATCGGGTATATTCCGGGAATATACAAAACTGATTTCAGCTTTCTTACCAAAGGGGGAGCCAACCGGATTAAATTTATAAACGGGAGTGAGAGCAGGTAACTTTGCAGGTATAGATCCGGTTATTTTTTCAGGATAGATGAATAAATCTTCATAAATTGAATCAGATGTAATATATATTGTTCCCGATTCAAAGGTAACTATCTTTTCCTCACCTGCTAAAACGGAGTGGATGAACAATGACTCGCTGGAAACAGCTTTATTATTATCCGATAGTTTAAACTCGTAGTTTCCCGATATTCCCCTTTTAAATTCAGACTCTCCGTAGTGCATACCCATATCGAGTATAGTGTCTGATAAAATATTTTCACTTCCGTCAGGTAACAATGCGCTAAGTTTTATTTTTTCAAATGGTTTATAGAAAAAGAGAGCGAAGTTGTCATAAGTCTTCAAATAAATCTTATCAGGTTTTAATGGTTCACCAGCGAGTATTGTTTTAATTGAGGAGATAGCTAGTTTACCATTATTATCAGATGTAAAGACTAAAGAGCATGATCTTGAATTATGGTTTGCATCGGTTGCTTTTATAACCAGAACATGTTTACCTTCTGATATTGTATTACAATCTATGATTCCGGATCCATAATCAAATTCAGCACCTATTGGAAGATCGTTCCCTTTTTGCCGGTAGAGTTTATAAAATCGTCCTCCCAAGATAGTATATTCAAAATCGAAAAGGAATCCGACCTTATTCCAGTTCTCATAAGACATTTCATCAAATTCAGCCTTATAGAGCAATTCTCCATCCAAATAAGTGGAGAATGTGTGAACTCCAACTTTAAAGTAACTTCCTATATTGTCATACATAGATGCTATTAATTTTATTTTTCCTGAAATAACAGGTTCAATTTTTACTTTATAATTGTCTTTATACTTAGTAACGATAATTTCACATTTTTCATGTGAATTATTGACAAAAGATTTATCATTAACCGGAATCATAACAAGTTTCTGAATTCTAGGCGGTGAGTTATCATTATAAGAAATGAAACCGAGGGGATTGATTGGATTCGATTCCCCTTTTCTCACTTCGAAATGAAGATGAGGTAATCCTGCTCCGGTTTCTCCCGAATATCCTATCAATTGACCTTTATAAACAGGTATATTTACAAATATATCCCCCGGATATTTAAGACCTTTTAGTCTTTTTTCTTTTTCAACAACGTCGTATAACGCTAGTTTTTCATTTTCGAATCTGTCGAGATGACCATAAACAGTAACAATATCCCCTTTATGTTTAATATAAACTGCATTCCCGAAACCCAATCTTTTTACGGCTAGTCTGAAAATTTTCCCATCATCCACTGCATATACTGGAGCGCCAATCCTTCCTCCTGTACGGATATCTATTCCGGCGTGAAGATGAGTTTTTCTGAATTCTCCGAAGGATGAACTCAAACCGTTACTTTTTTTCAGTGGGGGGGAAAAATCCTCTGCAAGATACTGTGTTTGAATTAAAAAAAGACAGAGAATTATGACCGTTAGATTGATAAATTTTAGAGACATAGAACAGTTCGTATATTTTTAGGTCGATTATAAAATCGACCCAGTAATTTAAATAATTAATCTTTATTCAAAGCTTTTAAATAATCGATACCAAATTCTGAAATATTGAAGGATATAATCTCTTTCCCTTTTCTAACTCTCATGGAAGCTTCAATCATGTTTTGTATTTTCAATTCATCGAAAATCCTATTGAAATAACCTTCTGGAATTAGTCTTCTATTTCTGAGATAAAGGATCAAATCATTTTCGCTTTTATCCTTTTTTTCAAGCAACCTCAACACCAGATTTTCGGCTTTTGCATATTCAGAGTTGTTGTTTTTCATCTTAATCATAATTAATCTAATAATCTTTTGCCCAACCTGGTCGAATATTGAAGCAAATTTTTTGTAACCCCTTATATAAAAGGCTGTTTTATCTTCAGTACCTGAATTTCTCATGAACATTGAACAAATATGAGTTTTTTTAGAATCGTACACCTTAAAATATAAAAGATCCTCTTCTTCAGGATAAAGAATTTCTTCGAATGACAAATTCTTTCCATTAAATAAATCTGTAAATACCTTCTTTAATTGTTCTTTAATATCGAGAAATAATGGAGAATCCTTGTAAAATAATCTTTTATCGGTATAGTATGCATAAAAGGTCTTTTTGTATCCTCTTTTAAAAGGCTCTCTCAATTTCTTAAAATATTCTTTTGCAGTCAATTTGTTATAAAGGTAATGAGTAGCGGCATAAGTATTAACCGCGCTTTTCAAGCCATTACCGGCAAATATAGACTCAATTTTTCCATCTGGCATCTCAAGGAAACCTTCAGTAATATTATGTCCAGTTTCCTCCGCTCCAACAGAAAAGATGCATTTATTATCAGAATTTTCGATGGATTTTGGAACTTTAAATTTGCATAACTTATCATAAATAACGATTAAATCTTTAATGCTTGATGTACCCTTATTTAATATAGTTTCGATTTCATCCAGCAGTTTAGCAATTTTGTTTTTGTCTACTTTCTTTGAAACAGATTTTTTTATTTTTGATGCAAAATTCAGGAGAAAGCAACAACAGGTTCTCGAAAGAATCCATTTATCACCGACCGGGCTCCTATCGTATACTACATCCAATAATTCGAGATTCTGAGAGACCAAAAGGTCACTTTCAACTGTATTAACATATAGACTTTTTTTATATTTTTTAGAATTTGATTCTACAAGATACTTGACCTGATGAAATGCAGTTTCATCCCCTGACGAGACTATGATTTTGTCTTTAAAGGGATCGTAATCGAGTCTGTAGAATCTATCACCATCCGCATCAAATACTGCGCCGGAAACTTCAATATTCCTGTTTTTAATTTCATCTACCCTTGCTCTACCTTCTTCGAAAATTCTTTTAATTGCCAGATGATTTGAAAAGACGGGTTTAATTCTGGATTTTTTTGATTCGAAAACCATTGCAGGCGTTATAAGCAGATGACCTTCTAAACTTGCCACACCAGAATTATGATTTACATTTCCAGACTCAATATCATTATTCAACTCAATGACAATTGGAAAACCGAGTCTGACGAAAATTTCCGATGCAAGGTAACTGTAAGAACCATTAGCAGGATCCACAATCAAAATGACGTTATGAAATGGATTTCCAGCATTGACCCATGAATTTTCAGAGTGAAGATTGAAATCTACGAAAAGCTTTCTTGCTTCGGAATAATTGTCACTTTCTTTTCCTTTTTCGGGAATAGATTCAAAATTCAGCTTTTCATTCTCAATAACCATGTTGGTTATAATTTCGTCGTCATCGGGTAATGGTTTTAATCCTTTAAACGGGAAGAAGATTTTGATTCCATTCTGATCCATTGGATTATGTGATGCAGTAATCATTATTCCACCATCAGCCCCCTTGTATGTCATAAACATAGGCACCAATGGAGTTGGAACAATCCCAATGCTCAAAACATCACAACCAGCTTTTTTAATACCCTGTTTTACAGCATCGATATATAGTCTATTAGTGTCTCTGGGATCCCAACCCAAAACGATTTTCGTTTTTCTTTTCGAAGATTTTGTTTTCTTTAAATATTGACTTGCTGAATATGCATAAAGCAAGAAGAATTTCTCAGTGAGAAGTTTTTTTTCAATAAAGGCCTCGAGGGGGCTATAATTTTTTACCCTTGGTGCATATGATAATTCAATTTCTCCTCTGATACCATCAGTACCCTGAATTCTATTAATCTTTACTTCAGACTTTTTAACTTTTTTTTGCTCATCCATCAATACAAAATCCTCCAAGCAATCCTAACAACCAGAAACATATTTTTCAGCAATCTTCAGTTCTTCTAATGTATTAATACCCATAACCTCCTTAAAATTTTGAACATCAACTCCTACAATCTTTTTTCCCATTTTTGCTGCATAAGGGATCATATCAGTCAAATAGAATTCACCTTTTTGATTATCATTAGAAAGACTTCGGATATTTTCTCTTAAAAAATTAGTTTCGAAACAATAAAATCCGGGATTTATTTGTCTGATTTTTTTTTGCTCCGAATTAGCTTCATTCTCCTCGACAATATTTATAATGAAATCATCATTATCTCTAATAATTCTCCCGTAATCAGTTGGATCTTCAACAGATGTTGTCAGCATAGTAATCACCGGTTTTTTATTTTGATGAACATTAACGAGTTTATTCAAAGTTTTCGTTTTTACAAGTGGAACATCACCATAAATTACAAGTATAAATTCTGGTTGATTATCAATAATTTCATATACCTCAAGACCTGTCATGACAGCATGAGCTGTACCTAATTGTTCTTTCTGATTGACATAAAGTATGTTTTGAATACCGAATTCATTGGTAGTTTTAATAACCTTTTTTGCCTGGTGTCCAACGACAAGGATAATCCGTTCAGGTTTAATTGCTGTTAAAGTGTTTAACACATAATACAGCATTGGTTTTCCATCAATTTCATGAAGTACTTTTGCCAGATCAGAATTCATCCTGGTACCAAGTCCAGCAGCTAAAACAACAACATCGAATTTCTCCATTTGAAATCCTTATGTTTAAATACTTAATGATTATTTCAGTTTATGCTCTATCAGAATTTTTCAGACCAGCATTTTGCCTGCATGAAAAGAGCCAAATAATCTCTTCCGCCAGCTTTGGAATCAGTACCGGACATATTGAATCCACCGAAGGGATGAACTCCGACTAAAGCACCGGTACATTTCCTATTTAAGTAAAGGTTACCGACAAAAAATTTCTTTTTTGCTTCTTCGATTTTTCTCCGGTTTTTTGTATAAACAGAACCGGTTAAACCGTATTCGGTATTATTAGCAATTTTTAATGCATCTTCGTAATCTTTTGATTTGATAATGGCAAGAACGGGACCAAATATTTCTTCCTGTGAAATTGTAGCCATGGGATCGATATCTTTAATTACAGTAGGTTCGAGAAAATATCCATTTTCACCAACTGGATTTCCACCCAGAATCAGTTCTCCTTCTTTTTTCCCAATTTCAATATAATTGATAATGGATTTCAAAGCAGCTTCATTTATAACAGGTCCCATATAAAAATCGGGATTTTTTGTTTGCCCTACTTTGATCTTTTTAACATAAGGAATGAGTTTTTCGATGAATGTGTCATAAACTTTAGTATCGACAATAACTCTTGAACAAGCCGAGCATTTTTGTCCCTGGAAACCGAATGCTGATGCGCAAACGTTAAGAGCGGCGTCATCGAGGTCAGCTTCATCATCGACAATGATTGTATCTTTTCCACCCATTTCGGCAACGACTCTTTTAATCCATTTTTGTTCGGGTTTCGTTTTTCCAGCTTTTTCAACGATACCAAGACCAACTTCTTTCGAACCAGTAAAGGAAATGAATCTTGTCAGATGATGTTCGACGAGTGTATTACCTATAGTGCTACCTTTTCCGGGTAAAAAGTTCAAAACTCCATCAGGTAGTCCTGCTTCCGCCATAATCTCATAAAATATGTGACCTGTCAGAGGCGAATCACTGGAAGGCTTAAGTACAACAGTATTTCCAGTAACAATAGCAGCAGACGACATTCCGATAAGGATAGCGCATGGGAAATTCCAGGGGGGAATAACAACGCCCACGCCCAGAGGAATATATTTAAGGTAATTTTCTTCACCAGGATAAGGTGTAACCGGTTGTCTTTCACTGTATCTGAGCATTTCACGAGCATAGAATTCAAGAAAGTCAATTGCTTCAGCCGTATCGGCATCAGCTTCAATCCAGGATTTTCCGACTTCGATAACCATACAAGCGTTCATCTCAAAACGTCTTTTTCTCAGGATATTAGCAGCTTTGAAGAGGTAACCTGCCCTTTCTTCAGGTTCTGTATATTGCCATTCCTGGAACTTTTTATATGCGGTTTCAATCGCTTTATTTGCGTATTCATTATCCGGGCTCTGGAAAACACCGATAATTTGATCAGGTTCAGCGGGACTAGTTGTCATAAACTTTTCTGAACACATGATCTCCTTACCGCCTATATAAGAAGGGTATTCTTTCCCGAATTTGCTCTCCAAATTTTTAATTGCATTTACCATTTTTTCTTTATTCGATTCAAAGGAAAAATCAAGAATTTTTGTATTTGTAAATTCGATCATATCTTCACTCCTTAAACTTAGGAAAGATTATTTTAATTGATGATAATAAAGAACTTTTGCAAACTCTCATTTTCAAGGATCTATTATAACAGATTTTTCCATAAAGGTTAAATTATTATTTTGAATTGTTAAAATGTGCTTATCAAATGGCTATCCTTAGGTTTGAATGTGACCGTTCATTTAACATCATCAGATTTCTTATATCAAAACAAGAAAATTTTAGTTGGGGTGTTAATCCATGCTTATGATAATAAAACTTGAATATTTATAAAATTTATTGTAAAATTAAGACCGAGATAAAAATATTTTTAAATGATAGGGAAGGATTATGTTATCAAAGGTTTCAAGTATAACAATACTGGGTATTGATGCATACATTGTTGATGTGGAGGTTTCAATATCACAGGGGATGCCCTATTTTGCAGTTGTA